>Ga0247611_10007290_pt1 | contig 13933 bp, 8 predicted proteins | sample 177DNAGHGhighgp2_FD_192422 | JGI IMG/M metagenome (GOLD analysis project Ga0247611, IMG submission 192422) | Sheep rumen microbial communities from Palmerston North, Manawatu-Wanganui, New Zealand - 1770 DNA GHGhigh gp2 | ecosystem: Host-associated > Mammals > Digestive system > Stomach > Rumen ...
GAAACCTACCTCGAAATCGAATCTGACGTTGTTCCGTTCGAACAGCGCCCGTGGATGAAGGCAGCCGAAATCACCGACGCCATGATCGAAGCCTTGAAGAGCGGCAAGTATCAGACGCTCCGCTGCAACTTCCCGAACGGCGACATGGTGGGCCACACCGGTTCCTTCCGCGCTGCCACCATGGCTATCGAAGCTGTGGATATCGGTCTCGCACGTCTCCTCCCGGTGATTGACGCCCTCGGTGGTGTCGCCATCATCACGGCTGACCACGGTAACGCCGACGAAATGTACGAAATCGACAAGAAGACCGGCATGCCGAAGGTCAACAAGGACGGTACGTTCAAGGCCAAGACCAGCCACACCCTCAACAAGGTTCCTTGCATCCTTTACGATAACGTAACGGGCGGCAAGCTTTCCCTCAAGGAAGGCGACTGGGGTCTGTCGAACATCGCTGCGACGACCGCGAACCTCCTCGGCTTGGAAAAGCACGAGGCGTGGGACGACTCGATGCTCATCATCAAGTAAGGACGTCATTGCGAGGGGCAAACAGCCCCGAAACAATCAATTAAAAATGGAACCTGAAAAGGTTCCATTTTTGCTTCGTCTAAAATGATACTGAGCAACTCACTAGAATATTACCGCATCACGGCATCGCCCATGACGACGCGGTTTCCGCCAGCCTGCATGGCCATCTGGAGCGAGGCTTCCGCTGTGTAGATGAGCGAACCAGCGTCCTTGGCGTGGGTCGGCATCACGGCGACGCCCATGCTGAGCGTAGTCGCGAGGATTCCTTCGCCGTAAGCAATTTGGAGCTGCGAGATTTCATTGCGAATGCGTTCGGCGCGATCCCTAGTAATACTGAGGTCAGCACCCGGCATAATCACACAGAACACGTCATCGGAATAGCGGCACGGGATGTCTTCGCCACGGATGTAGCTAGGCAGACGTTGTCCTAACTCCCAGAAGAGCTGTTCCACGGCATGGCGGCCTTGTGAGTTCTGCACGGCAGGGATAGCGTCGGGATAAAGCATCACGATGCCGATGGGTGACTTGTGGCGCATAGCAGCAGTGATTTCGCGGTTGAGCGACTCTTCCATATAACGTCTGTTAAAGAGTCCGGTAAGTACATCGCGAATGCTATGTTGTTCAAAACGCATGTTCAGGTCTTGATTTGCGACATAGAGTCCGAACGCAGCAGAGACAATACTCACCTTCGCCTGCCAGTATTCCTTTGTCTCGGTTTCAGGGAGTTTATCCACCTGGATTGTCAAGATGCCAAAATGTTCTTCGAGACCTTCCACGGGAGCGCAAATAGCAAGGCCCTTCGGGCGGTGGTGCAAGTGAGTGCAGCCACTGGAGACTTCGGGCGAACTGTAGTCGGTTACGACGATATCACCAGTGTTAAAGCTAGCGCATTCGGCGGGTAACACAGTCTCATCGCTGATGACGTTCGGGCCAAAGCGGAATATCTGCGAAAGCTCGGTCTGCACACCGCCGTACATATAAAGTACGCCCGACGCATCGGGGAAGAGTTCCGGCAAAAGCTTCTGCATAGCGTCGATGACTTCGGTGAACGGGCGGTTGCGAATGACGGCGAGTTTAAAAGCATTCCAAGTTTCGAGAGGGAATCCAACCTTGAAGGCGGCCACATCAAGTTGCTTGACTGACACGGGCACAGACTGTTTGAGAGCCTGTGCAGCGGGGATAGCCCCCGGCGGGAGGTCGGGTTTCTTTTCTTCTTGCTGGTGGATAGGCACAAACTGCGTGACTTTCGGTTGCGGCCTGTTCAAGACTTCGTTAAAATCGTTCTCAATCGATTCGATTTGTCTCTTGCAGACAGTGTAGAACACAAAGCCGAGCACTGCCCCCCAAGCACCGACAAAAATAAACTTCGCCCCGATGGACATTGTTTCTTCGGGGACGACGTAAGCGACAATGACGCCCATCAAAAAGGCGACCAACCAAAAAATATATTTGACGATATTCATATTATAAATAATATTAAAATATTACGGGCGATGGAGATAAAGTCCCTTCAAAAAGGTGTAAAATTTTCTTTTTTAAAGATTCCTTTAATTCTATATTTGTTCGCATGACCATTCTCGAAAAAATTGCGCTTGCGCTCCCGGCAGTCGAAAGCCCAGCCCGTTATATGGGAGGCGAAGCGAATAGTGTTGTCAAAGACCATAGCAAGATGCTTGCTCGTATGGCGTTCGTGTTCCCGGACACCTACGAAATCGGCATGAGCAACAACGGGCTACGCATTCTGTACCATGTGCTGAACCGCGAACCGGACTTGCTTTGCGAAGTGGCTTTTGCACCGTGGGACGACATGGCGGCGGAGATGAAGAAGTTCGATATCCCGCTTTACACGCACGCAAGCTATACCGCAGTCAAGGATTACGAGGTGGTGGGGCTCACGCTCCAGACGGAGCTCAACTTTACGAACGTGCCCTACGTGCTTGAGCTTGCTGGGATTCCGGCATGGCAGAAAGACCGCGCCGAGAGCGACCCGATAGTCGTTTCTGGCGGACCTGCAATGGGAAACCCGGAACCGGTTGCCGACTTCTTTGATGCGTTCATGATTGGCGATGGCGAAAAGCTGATTGTTGAATTTGTACGGTGCGTGGGCGAAGGCCGCAAGGCTGGCCTCAAGCGTTCCGAAATTCTAGAGAATTTATCTAAAATAGATGGGGTGTATGTACCGAGTCTGCGGGAGGTCGTCAAAAACGAATTTGGCGTTATCGTTCCAAAAGAACCGGCAAAAGGTTCCTACGAGCATACGAATGGCGTGCGCAGACAGTTCATTCCGTTCCTGGATCCGAAGGATTATCCCATCAAGAACTTGATTGCAAACATGCAGCTTGTCCACAACCGCTTTAGCGTGGAAGTGATGCGCGGTTGCGCTCAGGGTTGCCGTTTCTGTCAGGCAGGCATTTGGTATAGGCCGTGTCGCGAACTCAACCCGGACGATGTTTTGGACATTGCGAAAGCAGGCATCCAGGCTACAGGCGAACGCGAACTCGGACTTTTGTCGCTTTCTACCGCAGACTACAAGCCAGTTGAAGCATTGACGGACTCCATCATCGACGACCCGTTCTATGACAACGTTGACGTGAGTCTGCCAAGCATTCGCGTGAACAGTTTCGGACAAAGTCTTGCAGAAAAGGTTGCAGCCCTCAAAGGCGGCCGCAGTGCCACGTTTGCGCCCGAAACGGGTTCCGAGCGCATCCGCAAGATGATCAACAAGACCATCAGCGACCAGGACATGTACGATGCCGCTGAACACGCGTTCTCTAGCGGGTTCAACAAAATCAAGCTCTACACGATGATTGGGTTCCCGACCGAGAACGAAGAGGACATGCAGGCGTTCTGCGATCTCATCTTCAATCTCGTGAAGATTGGGCGTAAGTACAACCGCGGCATCCAAATTGCAGTAAGCATCGGCATTCTCATTCCGAAATCATTTACCGGGCTGCAATGGGCGCCGTTTATGGACAAAGAAACTGCACTCGGTCACATCCGCTTTGTTCGTGAAAAATTCTACAAGCACCCGAACGTAAAAATCAACTGGGCCGCATGGGAAACGAGTTTCCTCGAAGCGGTCTATAGCCGTGGCGACAGGAGCCTCGGGCCGGTCATCTACGCAGCTTACAAGAAGGGAATTATCTTCGAAAGCGACAGTTACCGCTTCGACTTCAACAAGTGGCTCGAAGTCTGGGACGAATGCGGGTACGACACAAGCTGGGTCTATCGCGAACGCGAGAAAGACGAAGTGTTCCCGTGGGACTTCATCCACGCAGGCACGTCCAAGCAGTACTTGCGCCGCGAGTGGGAAAAGGCATTCGATCCGACGTCTGCACCGGTGCCGAACTGCAAATGGGGCGACTGCCAAAAGTGCGGCATTCCTGGTTTTGGCCAAGAAATCGTTCTCGCCGACGACCCCGTCCGCCACAAGGCGCCCAGCCGCACCCCCGACGAAATCAAGAAGCTTGTTGCAGACCGCAGACCAAGCCAGAAAGTCCACTACAGCTACAAGATTACGTTCAAGAAGACTGGCATCAGCAGATTCCTCCCGCACCACAACATGCTCAGTTTCTTCGAGCGCACGTTCATTTGCGCAGGCATCCCCATCAAGTTCAGCGAAGGTTTCAGCCCCAAGCCCCGCATTGTGAACATGGGTGCCTTGCCGCTTGGCCTCGAAACGTACTGCGAAGTCATCAGCGTTGACTTGCTGCAACCGCTCGACCTCTCGCCCGAAGGCAAGCAAAAAGTCATCCAGATGCTAAGCGCTCCGTTCCCACGCGGCATGGAGATTGTCGATATCGAACCGCTAAAGGAAAAGCTCTCGAAGCATTTCCCGAAGGCGATGGTCTATCGCCACACGCCCGAAAGCATCCCCGCCGACCTCATGCAAAAGTTCGAACAAAAGCAGTTGCCGATTGTCACGAACCACCGCGGCCAGCAGATGGACTTGAACGAACAAGTTCTCGGAATCGAGATTGTGGACGGGACGATGACAGTCCGCGTCAAGTGCAACAACCAGGGCACGACGCCTAGCCCGTTCGTCATTTTCGCAGGGTTGCTCGGCATCGAAATAGACCCGACCAAACTCGACGAAGTATCGCGCCGTTTTCTCGTCGCAAAAATCGCAATCGAGTGGTGAGGGGTTAGTAGGCAGTAAGAAGTAGGAAGTGTAGGGGCTTAGACGAGAGAACGGGCGAAGCCCTACAGACGAGAGAAGCGTCATCCTGAGGAACGTAGTGACGAAGGATCCAGAGAAGTTAGACGAGAGACCTACAAAAAACATGCTACTCCAAACTTTGGAGCAACAAAGCAAAAGTCCCACGACTAAATCGTTGGTGAAAGCAGCAGTTATTCTGCAGGTAGAATAATTTCGATGTGGTTCGTACTGACGTTGAGGAAGTGCGTACGGAACAGATCCTTCTCGTTCCTGTCACAGACGCGTACCTGAGTCACTGCGATAAAGTCCTTGTTTTCACGGATATAGTCCGTCAGGCGCTCGTCACGCAGCGTGTCAATCTCGCCCGTAATGACAAAATTATCTGTCCACATTTTTACTAACATACCCTTAATATATAAATGTTATTCCAAGTAAGATGATAAAAACTTTATTTTTTAGTCCGCAAAAGCATTTTATCGTATATTATTCATTAGACTATGATTGTCATGCCCGATTTAATCGGGCATCTCCTGTTATAATTGAATAAAAAAGAATAGGAGATTCCCACCTTGGTGGCCATGCGCACTAAGCACTAAAGCGCTAAGTGCTGTCCGCCCGCCTTCGCGGGAATGACAAGATTGTATAGACTTTTAAAACTTACAGACGAGGTTTATTATGGCACCGAAAAAAATCCACCCGGTTCCGGGACAGATGGCTTATCACAATCCCGAATTCATGGAAAGCGATGCAGCGCGTACTATTCGATTCCTTTCTGAATTTTTGCAGCCTGACCAGATTTTCAAGCAGGAAGATATAAAGAACACTATCGTGTTTTTCGGTTCAGCCCGAACGCTCCCGCCTGATGAAATCAAGAAGCGCCGCAAAGGATGCAAGAACAAGGCTGAACTCGCAAGACTGGATCGACTCTCCAAAGTAGCCGAATCCTACAATGCCGGACGCGAGCTCGCCGCCCGCCTCGGCAAGTGGATTAACAAGCAACACCAAGGCTATGCCATCATGACCGGCGGAGGCCCAGGTATCATGGAAGCCGGCAACCGCGGAGCCACCGATGTCGGAACGCCCTCGATTGGCCTGAACATCAAGTTACCGTTCGAACAACATTGCAACCCGTACTTGGACGACGCGCTCAACCTGCAATTCCGTTATTTCTTTATCCGTAAATATTGGTTCCTGCGCATGGCCCGTGCGTTGGTAATCTTCCCCGGTGGATTCGGGACTCTCGACGAAGCGTTCGAGATGCTCACGCTTATCCAGACCGACAAATACGCCCAGCAGATGCCGGTCGTCATCTTCGATTCGAAGTTCTGGAAGAAGGCTATCAACTGGGATTACTTCGTCGAAACCGGCATGATCAACCCCGAAGACTTGAAGCTTTTCAAGTTCTGCGACACAGTCGATGAGGCGTACGACTTCATTACTGACGCCCTTACGAAACAAAGCGAAGGGCAGGTCACGTTTGCCCGCACCCACGTCGAAGAATTCGAAAAAAACAAGAAGAAAAAGTAGTTGCAGTCACGTCATGCAGCCCCGTAAGGGGAAACTTCCCGTTAAGTCTTGACGAGTTGTCACCCCGCACACTGTTGCGGGGTCGTCTTATTTTTCTACATTTGGGCCATGTTTTGGAACAACTTGGCTGAAACGATGGACAGGGTATCGCGCAACTTGGCGCTCCGTCCGCACTACACCATGGAAGAATACCAGCGGTGGTTCGACCATAACCCGGATTTCAAGCACAACGGCGATGCCGAACGCATCGAGCTTATCGAGCCGCTTTCGCTAGAAGGCACCAACCAGCTTTACCGGGCGAAGCTTTGGTTACAGCACCCCCGCGACGAAAAGCGCTACGACGAAAAAGAAATCGTCGTGAAAATTTGCAAGTACTGGGCGCATTCCGGCAAAAACCGCCTGCACCGTTTAAACATGCTCCTGAGCGCGTTCCAAGACGAAATCCGCATCAACAACCTCGTCCGCGCCACGAACATCGAAGGCGTGGTGCAGACTTTTGGCGGAGGCATCGCGGGTCGCCACCCTTACCTCAAGTTGGAATTCATCAAGGGCTGTTCGCTCGACAGAGTAATGAAACCGAAACTCACCGAAGACGAAATTGTCAAGCGTGTGGCGCAAATGGCCTATCTCGCGAACACCATCAGCCAGCTCCATTACTATCAGGTTGTCCACAAGGACCTCAAGCCCAAGAATTTGCTCCTGTGCCAAAATCCGGCGCACAAGAACAACCATAAAATCTTGATTTGCGACTTTGGTTACGCCCAGGCAAAAATGCGAGAAACGGTCACCGAAGGCGGTGGCCTTGCGACTCCCTGCTACAGCGCACCCGAACTGACCCAGGCTAACGAAAACATCACCTACGCGGTCGATTACTTCAGCTTTGGCGCCGTCATGCACGAATACCTGACCGGGCAAAAGCTCTACCCGAAAGCAGGCGACATCTACAACGAAGACAGCCACCTCATTACCAAGCGCTACCTGGACTACATCGAGAGCGGTCGCGAAAACGTATTCTACGATGACCGTTTCCCGGAAATCCACGACTGGATTGACGCCCTCACCACGTTCGACAGCTCCGAGCGCATGAAAAAAAGTCCGAACTTGTTCGCCATCGCCCACAAGCTCCGCGAAGAGGTCAACGCCCTCGGATATCGCGATGTGAACACGGATTTTCTGTGGAACCAGCTGAACGAATACGGAAATCGCACATTTTAGCCACTAAGCCAATACCACTCTGCTAATGATTTGTTTATATTCATTAGTATGAAGAAAATATTGAGCATTCTCTTAGTCCCTTTCAGGGTGTTTAAATTCCATCACTACTTGACGCTTATTGCGCTTGTAGCTATTGGAGTTTTTAACTTCAACACGACCCTCAACCCGACAATCCAACAGTTGCGGCAAGAAAAAGACATCCACCAGTCATTCGACAAGTGGTGGAACGAGGAACGCGCCGAGGAATTCAAGAGGGTCGGACTCACTCCGGACAAGAACACCAAAAAACAGGAATTTGAACTTTACAAAGAACGCTACCGCGTCGAAAACCCCACCCCCATTATCGAGGACCGCATCGAGGAAATGAAGGGAGAGTTCCTTGACTGGTGGGAAAACCAGGGCGGCAAGGAGCAATACGCGGCAGAGCACAAATCCTACCCCACCGACAAGCAGTTCGAAGAAGAACGCAACAAATGGATTAACAATTACACAGACAAATTCATCCGCTACCGTTGGGCGTACATTCCAAGCCGTGGCAACACCGAAAGTTGGCTTACTTGCAGCCTCTTGCTCCCGAGCGTCTGGTCCTATATTTTCTTCGTCATCTTTTTCATGTTCGCGCTCATGCAGCTCGAAAAGCGCTGGAATACGCTGTATGTCTATGCATACGCCATCGTGGTTACTATTATAAGCGGTTTCTTTGTCGATTTGCTGGTCAATACGTCGTTCTTTAACCAGTTTGCATCGGGGCGCTACATGGGCGTAAGCCTAATGCTTTGCTTTTTGTTTGGCGCCAACACGTTCGATAGAGAAAAGGACGCCATTCCGTCTTACGTCTGCAAAATTTCGGAATTCGCTCTTGTCATCAGCATGGCGATAGACTGGTTCCTGAACCCTGGAATTTTCAATGCGGTGGCCGCCGAATCGCCGATATTCTTTGCGTTAGGCGGAGTCGCGGGTTACTACATGCCGCATCGCAGCGTAGAACCAGCAACGGGAAACAATCGCGAAAATGCGGAAACGACAACGCCGGGCGAACGCACCCGCAAGATGATTAGCAAAGGTCTTGAAGCAGCAAACAACGGTGAAACCGAGAACGCCGCGCGGTTACTGCAATACGGGTTGACATCGCTTTTGCAAGAAGAACCGATTAAAGCCCAAGACGTAAGGGACTCCGTGAACAGAATTGTGGGCTGCTATATCGAGGTTCCAAGTACGCAGTGGATTGAATGGGGAACCATAGCAAAGCAAAAGGGTGTCCCCGAAGCCGCTATCGTGCTTCTGGAAAAAGGTATCGCCAAAGAAACCGACGCAGGGATTCTACGTCGCGCCCGCTTTGACATCGGCGAACTGCGCATACAGTCAAAGCTGGATGTGAATGTCGCCATGGAATACTTGAGCAAGGTTCTCGAGGACAATGCCGAAGACAAGCTCGCCGAAGACGCCAAGAAGCTCATGGAACAGGGCAAGGACATTTTAGCGCAAATGGCATTTGCCCCCACTAGAAAATTCAAGCCCACGAATTAGTGGAGCGAACGCCCGCTTAGCGGGCTACAGACTAGAGAAAACAACTGATGCCGTTCCCATTCGCGGATCATGACTACTAAGCAGCAAAGCTGTAAGGAGTCAAAGACAACAAGTCCGGCATGACAGCACCGATTTCGTCATCCTGAAACCGTAAAGTTGAAGGCTCCAGTGCTGAACTTAACTGGATCCTGCTCCTACGAACCTAAACGATACTCGCCACTTTAGTGGCCTAGTAGAGTTATGCTCTTTGAGTATAATTCAACTAAGGCAACAAGTTGCCAAGTTTCATATATCGCGTAGCTTAGGATGACGACTACTTTATAATGTCACCCCGGACTCCGTTCCGGAGTCAGTTTTTCACCTCAGCATTATCTTCTTAGCGGACAAACCGCCAACTTGCACGAGATAAACTCCGCTCTTGAGCGCACTCAAGTTCATCGTTTCGTTCATGCTCTGTGCAGTCTTTTGCATTTGCACATTGCCAAGCACATCGACAATCTTGACGGACTTGCCGACAACGGAACGCGGCAAATTGAGCGAAAGCGTTTTGCCCACAAGCGATACGCCGAACTTTGTGCCAGCGACATTCTTCGGCAAAGCAGACTTCGGCTCTTCAATAGCCTTCGTCACTTCGTCATAGCGTTCCACAACAGCCAACAAATACCACGTGCTATGCGGCAACCACTGTTCGTCCCAACGCCACACCTGCCATGTTTCCTTCAAGGCATCAAAGCCCACTGCAGCGACACCATCGTCAGTCCAAGCGATACCCGAACCGTCCTGGTTCTTGCCGCTGATGCCATTGGCAATGCCGCCTTCGAGAGTCGCATCGTACGTAGATTGCCCATCGTACTTTTGCGGGTTCTTGATACCCTTGCCATGCATCATGCAAGTGCCATACGGGTTCTTGCCTAAAATCCAGTCGATTTGGTCGGCAGCATACTTGTTCACCTGATCAGTGGAATTTTTGACTTGCGTTTTAAATTCCCAAGAACCTAGCGCACGGAAGGCATACTTTGCCGCAGCGGCAAGGCTCGCAATACGCGCATCTTCGCCCTGCCACCAATAATTACTTTCATTATCGTGCGGGATAAAGAAGCCATCCTTTATTTTGTCCCGAGTCTTGTATGTCTGGCGGGCATACCCAAACGGATTATCAACCTTATTCGTAATATTTATAAGCCAATCATAGTGCGTTATGATGGCACTCAAAACCATCTGTAAAACCTGATTGATGCAGGAACATCCAAGGCAATCCGGGCACCCCCAGATATTTACATCACCGTTGTCGTCGTTCGCTGTAATGGTCGATTCAAGTTCTGCAAAGCGAATCAAGGCAATCAACGGAAGCCCAGCATCGCTCGCATGCCAGAACGGACGTTTCCTGGCATCGTCACTCCAGAAATAGCCATCGTCACTCAAGCGACGAGCAAGGTGTTCAGCACGGGCACGGGCAGCCATTCGATAATCCTTTTTCTTGGTTGCCGCAAAAAGTTCCGTCGCGGCCAAAAGCGCCGTGTAATCGTCAATGATGTTTTCCTTGTGGTCATCGCAGTATTCGCAGTTGCCATCGATGCTCTGCTTTTGGGACAAATGTTCAAACGCCTTCTCGGCCGCCGCCAAATACTTGTCACTTGTAAAATCGCCCTTCAGCTTAAGCCTCGCAGCACTGGCAAGGCCTGCAATCGCCATGCCGCCGCCTTCGCGGAATGCAGCCTGGTAATCCGTACTCTTGACACCATCCGAACCCGTAAACGCACAAATTTCGCGTTTGCCCAAAGGCGAGCCCCAGTTATCGAACACGGTCATGTAGAAGTAGCCCTCGTCGGAGAGCATACGCACCAAGAAATCCGCGCCGTAAGCCGCTTCATCAGCCGTTTTAGCCTTTGTGGATGTCGAAGAAAGCAACTTCGGGATGCGTTCCGAAGCAAACGCAAGCGACCAAACCGTCAAAGGAATCTGCTGCGGATTCAAGTAGTTTGCGTAAGAAAGGTGGCTCAAGTATTTGCTCACGTCGCCGCTGGCATCGTACCAACCGCCATGGACATCGACCTTCTTATCGGACTTATAAATGCCCATGCTCTTGTCCCAACCTTCGACGGTCGGGTTGTTCGCACGGTCGTTATAGAAATAATCAAGCACAGTCGCAAGCGTATTCTTTGCGAGTGCAGTTTCGGCAACGGTAAATTCGCCCGATTTTTGCGGTTGCCCGTTCTCAGAAACCTGCAGCGTGTATTTTCCTGCCGCAAGGCCGCTCAAGTCCGCCACGTAAAACTTGCCGTTGTTCAGCCAGTTGTCCGGATTGGAACCTGCCGAAAGCTTTCCCGTCTTGACTGCAGAACCGTTCGACATCACGCTAAACTCAGCGCCGTCTTGAAGTTGGTCGCTCCTGACAATCACGGATATCGGTTGGCCGACATCATAACCTACTTGGTTATAGAAAAATTTCGTTTCAGCAGAAACTGCGGACGCGCCCAAAAGGACGGCCACAGGGAAAATCGGGGAAAAAGACTTATATATACGCATGGGCATAATATATATAAGCGACGAGCTAGAGCAAAGTAAAATAAAATAGGGTGTGATTTTTGATGACACTCCGTAATTGTAAAGAAGATAAAACAATCGATTTAATATTTATTTTACGCATATTTAGCGTAGATTGTTAATTATTCAAACTCGGGCACAATATTTTTCAGATTGAAGCCGTTCAAACAACAGCCGTATTTTAATCAAGTATCAGGGATACAGGGTCATAAAAGTTCTGTTTCCAGCTTTCCATAAAACTCAAAGAACCTTAAATCCATCAAATTTTCAGTATTGCGTTTCTTTTCTTCGCTATAATTGCGTTAAATAACGAAATATTTAAAGCTTCTGCAACGACAGCTCTTGACCATTCATTTTTTAAAACCTATGTTTGCGATGTAATTGAAAAAAAGACTGGATTCTTCGCGATTTCATCGCTCTGAATGACGGTTCAAATCACTTTAACCTCAACCCACGACGATAACGTCAGCCGTTTGAACTACAAGCTCTTTCGTCTCTCGTCTTTCGTCTCTCGTCTAACTATGTACTACGAAACCATCAAAGTCCTCGACTGCACCATCCGCGACGGCGGCCTCGTCAACAAGCACGATTTTTCTCTTGAATTCGTGCGTAGATTATACACGCTCCTTTCTGCAGCCGGCATCGACTACATGGAAATGGGTTACAAGAACTCCCCCGAACTCTTCGACCCGAAGGAATACGGCCCGTGGAAGTTCTGCGACGACGATTTGCTCTGGAAAGTCAAGGATGGCATCGATTCAAGAATCAAGATGGCCGTGATGGCCGACGTGGGCCGCGTGAACATGGATGCCGTTAAACCCGCAAGCGAAAGCCCCTACCAGATGTTCCGCGTGGCAAGCTACGTCAAGAATATCGACAAGGGCATCAGCATGGTGAACGCCTTCCACGACATGGGCTACGAAACGACGCTCAACATCATGGCCGTGAGCCGTGACCGCGGTCCGGAACTTGACGAAGCGCTCCACCAGGTGCAGGAAGAATGCAAGGCCGACGTGCTCTACCTCGTCGATAGCTTCGGCGCATTCTACCAGGAAGACATCGATAAGGAACTCGCCCGCTACAAAGGCATCGTGAAGAACAAGAAGTTCGGCTTCCACGGTCACAACAACCAGCAGCTCGCCTTCAGCAACACGATCCAGGCCATCATCAACCACGTGGATTACCTCGACGGTTCTGTTTCCGGCATGGGCCGTGGCGCCGGCAACTGCACCACCGAATTGCTCCTTAGCTTCCTCAAGAATCCGAAGTACGACTTGCGTCCGGTGCTCGACGCCATCCAGGAGCTTTTCCTCCCGCTCAAGGAAAAGTACGAATGGGGCTACATTATCCCGCAGATGATTACGGGTATGCTCAACCGTCATCCGCAGGACGCCATCGCCGTCCGCAAGACGGAAGACAAGGACAAATACCGCAAGTTCTACGAGCGCATGATAAACGACTAGGAGCCGAGCGTCGCGGAAAAATGCTCGCATTTTTCCATGACCGAGGCGACGAGTTGTGGACTTGCAAAGCAAGTCCCACGACTAGTCCAAAAGGCGAATCCAGCACGAAAGCTTGCTTTCGTATTGGTGAGCCGAAGGATTAGGGACTGCAAAGCAGACCACTAATCACTAACAACCGATCCCGGAATAAATTCGGGATGACAGCGAAGCAGGATAACAAGCCGCTCTTAATGTCACCCCGGACTTTTCTTACTGTCACCCCGCACTTGTTGCGGGGTCTGTTTTTTATGCAGAACAACTGATCCCGGAATAAATCCGGGATGACAGCTCGGGCCGGGACGACATTTTGCCCTTACCCTCCCCTTTCCTAAAAAAAAACTTATCCATAACAGCAATTTGAGGTTAAATTTATATTACGTATTTTGGATTCAATTCCAATAAGGAGGAATATTTTGAAGCAACCGTTCTCTCGCCATTTAGCATTTCTATTACTTTTTCCGTGCTGGCTTTCTGCGCAAGACGTTACAGAACAGGCTGTACAGGCTCCTGACTCTTCACTAACGCCGACGGCAGTTCCGACACCAACGGAAGTTTCAACTACGGCAGAAAATCCGACCCCGGCGGCCATCCCGCAAATAGATTCGGCTTCCGCGGTTCCACTCAATTACGAGATTACTTCATACGAACCGACTACAGCAACGGATTCATTGCAGGCCCCCGACACCTCCGCAAACGCAGTTCCCGAAACAGCACCCGAATCGATTACTGAAACGGCACCCGCGGCGATAGCGACTCCCGCTCCGGCAACCAAAGAAGAAAAACCAGCCGAGCCCCAGCCTGCACAAGACAAGCCCAAGCGCTTCTGGGGAGGCATTACCGTAGGCATCACCTACAACGATTACTTCAGCACAAAATTTGGCCTAGACGATATAAAACCGGGCAAGGATTACAAGCTTTCAGTTAGCGGAGCCGA
>Ga0247611_10007291_pt1 | contig 13933 bp, 12 predicted proteins | sample 177DNAGHGhighgp2_FD_192422 | JGI IMG/M metagenome (GOLD analysis project Ga0247611, IMG submission 192422) | Sheep rumen microbial communities from Palmerston North, Manawatu-Wanganui, New Zealand - 1770 DNA GHGhigh gp2 | ecosystem: Host-associated > Mammals > Digestive system > Stomach > Rumen...
CGCAAGTCGATGGTCATATTCTGGTTGGTACGGCGGAACTTCGGAATACGGTATTCTTTCAAGGCAGGCTCGAAGCTGACAAATTCCTCGTCCTCCGTACGATCATAAAGGATACGGATAGTTGTGGCATCAACATACTCAATGACACCTTCACCCTCGGCAACAATCATGGTACGAGAATCCTCGCACACCTGCTTCTCCAAACCTGTTCCCACAATAGGAGCATCGTTGTGAAGCAGAGGCACTGCCTGGCGCATCATGTTACATCCCATCAACGCACGGTGACCGTCATCGTGCTCCAGGAAAGGAATCAAACCGGCTGACACTGAAGCAATCTGCTGCGGAGAAACGTCCATGAGGTCAACCTCTGAAGGAGCTACCACTGGGAAATCGGCATCCTGTCGGCACTTCACATAAGTACGAATGAAAGAACCATCTTCACGAAGCGGGGCGTTACCCTGTCCGATGATATGCTCTGCCTCTTCCTCCGCTGTCAGATAGACAACATCCTCATTCTTCAGATTTACTATACTGTCAGAGACCTTACGGTAAGGAGTCTCTATGAAACCAAGTTCGTTGATGGTGGCATAGACACAGAGAGAAGAGATAAGACCAATGTTAGGACCTTCAGGACTCTCAATAGGACAGAGACGACCGTAATGGGTATAGTGTACGTCACGCACCTCGAAGCCAGCGCGTTCACGAGACAGACCGCCAGGACCGAGAGCGGAGAGACGACGCTTGTGAGTCACCTCTGCCAACGGGTTGGTCTGATCCATGAACTGTGAGAGCGGGTTGGTTCCAAAGAAAGAATTGATAACACTGGAAATGGTCTTTGCGTTAATCAAATCGGTCGGAGTAAAGACCTCGTTGTCGCGAACATTCATGCGCTCACGAATGGTGCGACTCATACGTGCCAGACCGATAGAGAACTGATTGGACAGCTGTTCTCCGACTGTACGAACACGACGGTTCGATAAGTGGTCAATATCGTCAACAGTAGCGTTGGAGTTGACCAGCTGAATCAGATATTTGATAATCTCGATGATATCGTCCTTCGTCAAGACACGGACATCCATATCAGTTTCGAGACCTAACTTCTTATTAATACGATAGCGTCCCACTTCGCCCAAGTCATAACGCTTGTCGGAGAAGAACAAGTTCTGGAAGACTTCGCGTGCACTGGCATCATCGGCAGGGTCGGCGTTGCGGAGCTGACGATAGATGTATAGCACAGCCTCCTTCTCAGAGTTACTCGGATCCTTAGCCAAAGTGTTGAAGATGATGGCAAACTTGTTGGCCATCTCGGCATCCTTGTGAAGCAGTATAGACGAAGCACCACTATCGAGAATTTCTTCAATGTTGTCGGCAGTAAGCTCTGTCTCACGCTCCATGATAACCTCGTTACGCTCTATGGAAACAACCTCACCGGTGTCCTCGTCAACAAAGTCTTCATTCCAGCTCTTCAAGACACGAGCAGCCAACTTACGACCGATGGCCTCCTTCATACTCTTCTTGTTCACCTTCACTTCCTCTGCGAGGTCGAAAATCTGAAGAATATCCTTATCCTGTTCGAAACCAATAGCACGAAGCAGGGTTGTAACAGGCAATTTCTTCTTACGGTCGATGTAGGCATACATCACATTGTTGATGTCAGTAGCAAACTCTATCCAAGAACCCTTAAAAGGAATGATACGGGCAGAATAGAGCACTGTGCCGTTGGCATGAACACCCTGACCAAAGAACACACCCGGTGAGCGATGAAGCTGTGATACAACGACACGCTCTGCACCATTGATAATAAAGGTGCCGTTGCTGGTCATATAGGGGATGGTGCCAAGGAACACATCGGATGTCACCGTGCCGAAATCCTCATGATCAGGATCCGTGCAGTACAGTTTCATCTTAGCCTTCAAGGGTACACTGTATGTCAGACCACGCTCAAGACACTCATCTATGGTGTAGCGGGGCGGGTCAATGAAATAATCCAGGAACTCAAGAACGAAATTGTTACGCGTATCGGTGATAGGGAAGTTCTCTGCGAATACCTTATACAAGCCGTCATTCTTGCGTTCCTCAGGCGGAGTATCCAACTGTAGGAAGTCTCTGAAGGACTTCAACTGCACATCGAGAAAATCCGGATAAGGCATCGGATTATGCACGCTGGCAAAATTAATTCTATTATCAACAAGTTTTGAAGCCATATGAATATTATTAAGACACAAAAAGGTTAGGACCCACCTACTTGGAAGATCCTAACCATGGTATTATCAAAAGTGATGAAACTACTTGAGCTCTACCTTTGCTCCAGCATCTTCGATAGCCTTCTTCAGATTTTCAGCCTCTTCCTTAGAAAGACCCTCCTTGATGGTTGCAGGTGCACCGTCAACGAGATCCTTAGCCTCCTTCAGACCAAGACCGCAAGCTTCCTTCACAGCCTTAACAACCTGCAGCTTAGCAGCACCTACCTCAGCGAGGACTACGTCAAAAGAAGACTTCTCCTCAGCAGCACCAGCAGCAGCGCCGGCAGCAGCAGGACCAGCAGCAACAGCAACAGCTGCAGCGGCGGGCTCAATACCATACTCGTCCTTCAGGACTGTTTTCAACTCTTGAACTTCTTTAACTGAAAGGTTTACCAACTCTTCAGCAATAGCTTTAATGTCTGCCATTTTATTTAAAATTTTAATTGTTTTTTAATATGAATGATTGTTGACTTTAATGTTATTCAGCACGCTTACTCAAAGTCTCAAGCACACCGTGAATGGTGCCAGCGCCTGACTCCAATGCAGAGATGACACCCTGTGCAGGAGCTTCCAGCATAGCCACAACCTCCGCAATGAGTTCGTTCTTGCTCTTGATAGCACAAAGCTCGTCCAGCTTGTCAGCTCCAACGAAGAGACTCTCCTCGGCATAGGCTGCCTTCAAAACAGGAGTAGCCATCTTCTTGTCCTTATACTCTTTCAGCAACTTAGCAGGAACATTGGCAGTCTGACAGAACATCAGAGCCGTGTTTCCCTTTAAAGAGCTGTAGAGAGGTTCAAAATCCATCTCGCTTGCTTCGAAAGCCTTATGAAGAAGAGTGTTCTTCACAACAATCATCTTGATGTCGCTCTTGAAGCACTTGCGACGCAAATCACTGGTATCGGCTGCATTCAATCCGGTAACATCTACCAGATAGAAATGAGGATACGCCTTGATTTGCTCGCCAAGTTCAACGATTATAGTATCTTTTACTTCTTTTTTCATTGTACAAAACTTTTAGAGTTACTCAACTGATTTCGGATCAACCTTGATACCCCTACTCATCGTGCTTGAAATAAAGATACTCTTGATGTATGTACCTTTAGCAGCAGCAGGCTTGAGTTTGATGACGGTAGCAATGAATTCCTTCGCGTTACCGAACAACTGATCAGCAGTCATATTGACCTTTCCGATTGAAGTATGGATAATACCAGCCTTGTCAACCTTGAAGTCAATCTTACCCTGCTTAACTTCCTTTACTGCTTTTGCAACGTCCATAGTAACAGTGCCACTCTTCGGGTTTGGCATGAGACCACGAGGACCAAGAATACGTCCTATAGGACCAACCTTACCCATACAAGAAGGCATCGTGATGATAACATCAACTTCTGTCCATCCACCTTTGATCTTTTCGATATACTCGTCAAGACCAACATAATCAGCACCTGCAGCCTTGGCAGCCTCTTCTTGATCCGGTGTGCAAAGAGCCAACACGCGGGTAACCTTACCAGTTCCGTTCGGCAGCGACACAACGCCACGAACCATCTGGTTAGCCTTACGCGGGTCAACACCCAAACGCACATCAACATCAACAGAAGCATCAAACTTGGTCGTGGTAATCTCCTTGACCAACTCTGTAGCCTCTTTCAGAGTGTACGCCTTCCCTGCTTCAATCTTGTCAGCGACTGATTTTTGATTTTTTGTCAGTTTACTCATTTTCTTAATTGAAGTTTATAGTTTATTAACCAGGGAAGTCCCCTTTTACTGTGATACCCATACTGCGGGCAGTACCGGCAACAAGCTTCATGGCTGATTCAACGGTGAAGCAGTTCAAATCCTTCATCTTATCCTCGGCTATAGCACGAACCTGATCCCATGTCACGGTAGCAACCTTCTGACGATTGGGCTGAGCAGATCCGCTCTTCACCTTGGCAGCCTCCTTCAGCTGAACAGCTGCAGGGGGAGTCTTGAGCTCAAAGCTGAATGACTTGTCGGTGTAGTAAGTGATAACAACAGGAATAATTTTTCCAGCCTTATCCTGAGTTCTGGCGTTGAACTCCTTGCAGAATCCCATAATGTTAATACCCTTGGAACCCAAAGCAGGACCTACGGGCGGAGAAGGATTCGCAGCGCCACCTTTAATCTGTAATTTGATTAATCCAGCAACTTCTTTAGCCATTTCTTTGTTATTATTAATAGAATGATTTTATAAAAGAAATCTGAAGCATCCGTAACAATGCATCATCCTTCTTTCTCAACTTGCATAAAACTTAGCTCCAACGGAGTTTTACGTCCGAAGATCTTGACCATCACCTTCAGCTTACGCTTCTCAGCATTTACCTCTTCGATAACGCCACTGAAACCACTGAAAGGTCCATCCGTTACCTTCACTGTTTCATCCACCATGTAGGGAATAGTAACTTCATCCACTAACTCGGTTTCTTCAGCAGTTCCAAGCATACGATTGATATCAGACTGAGGGACAGGAGACGGATTGTCCAAACCACCAAGGAAGCCCAATACGTTTGGCATAAAACGAAGCGTATGAGCGACATCACCTACAAGTGTAGCTTCGACAAAAACATAGCCAGGGAGACTTATTTTCTCCTTGACCACACGCTTGCCGTTACGCAAAGAAGCATGCTTCTCAAGAGGTATCAGAACCTGAGAAACATATTCCTGTAACAACGCGTTGTGCTTCATCTCGGCCTCGATATATTCCTTTACCTTAGCCTCCTTTCCACTGACAGCGCGCAATACATACCAATTCTTACTTGCAGCCATTGTCCTTGATGTTTAGCTTGGATAAACCATACTCATAACCCACTTGAACGCAGAGTCCATACAGAACACTACAAGTGCGATGATAAGGGAAGCAGATAATACAACCACCGCACTATGCGTCAATTCAGCCCTTGTAGGCCAAGTAGTTTTATGCGCAAGTTCTTCATAACAAGCCTTGCAATAATTTACAAATCTCTTAAACATATTATCTTTATTTTGCACGGGAAGGAGGACTCGAACCCACGACCCTCGGTTTTGGAGACCGATGCTCTACCAACTGAGCTATTCCCGTAAGTAAGCCCCCACCCAAGAGTGAGGGCTTGATATGATTAGAAAAATAAATCTTTCTAAGCAGAGGATTAATCCTCAAAGACCTCTGTGATCTGACCAGATCCAACCGTACGACCACCTTCACGGATAGCGAAACGGAGTCCCTTGTTCAGAGCAACAGCGTAGATGAGCTCAACGGTAATCTCGACATTGTCACCAGGCATCACCATTTCAACTCCTTCAGGAAGAGTGATTTCACCGGTGCAGTCCATAGTACGCAGGTAGAACTGAGGACGATACTTGTTTCCGAACGGAGTATGACGTCCACCCTCTTCCTTCTTCAGAACGTAGATAGAAGCCTTGAACTTCTTGAAGGGTTTGATCTGTCCGGGATGGCAGAGCACCATACCGCGCTTGATTTCCTTCTTATCGATACCACGAAGCAGCAGACCTACGTTATCACCAGCCTGACCCTCATCGAGGAGCTTGCGGAACATCTCAACACCTGTAACAACAGACTTCTTATCCTCACCAAGACCGAGCAGCTCAACCTCGTCACCAACATGGATGACACCAGTTTCGATACGGCCAGTAGCAACAGTACCACGACCTGTGATTGAGAACACATCCTCAACAGGCATCAAGAAAGGCTTGTCAGTTGCACGGGGAGGCTCCTGAATCCAGGTGTCACAAGTATTCATGAGTTCCATAACTTTCTCCTCCCACTTAGCAACACCATTCAGTGCGCCGAGGGCAGAACCACGGATGATAGGAGTATCGTCCTCGAACCCATACTGCTCCAGAATCTCGCGGACCTCCATTTCAACGAGCTCCAGCATTTCCTCATCCTCAACCATGTCACACTTGTTCAGGAACACAACCAGACGAGGTACATTTACCTGACGAGCGAGCAGAACGTGCTCACGAGTCTGAGGCATAGGACCGTCAGTTGCAGCAACAACAAGGATAGCACCGTCCATCTGAGCAGCACCAGTAACCATGTTCTTCACATAGTCAGCGTGTCCCGGGCAGTCAACGTGAGCGTAGTGACGATTAGCAGTCTCATACTCAACGTGAGCGGTGTTAATAGTAATACCACGCTCCTTCTCCTCGGGAGCATTGTCAATCTGGTCAAAAGACTTAACCTCAGAAAGGCCCTGCTTTGCCAACACAGTGGTAATAGCAGCGGTCAGAGTAGTCTTACCATGGTCAACGTGACCAATTGTACCAATGTTTACGTGCGGTTTGGTGCGCACAAATTGCTCTTTAGCCATAGCTTTTGTTTAATTTATTTAATATATGAGTAATCTGTTTTTCTTCGGTAATTTTATCAAAAATAGACCGAAGTAGAGCTGTAACTGAGAGTTGAACTCAGGACCTCTTCCTTACCAAGGAAGTGCTCTACCACTGAGCTATTACAGCAAGTTAGAGCGGAAAACGGGGCTCAAACCCGCGACCCCCAGCTTGGAAGGCTAGTGCTCTATCAACTGAGCTATTTCCGCATACAAATCCCTACTGGAGTGGGTGGTGATGGATTCGAACCACCGAAGGTAAAAACCAGCAGATTTACAGTCTGCCCCATTTGGCCACTCTGGTAACCACCCTTTCACAACATATTCCCTAGCTCTGCGCTCTCATCCTTGGGACTTTACTGAAGAAATCTCTTCCTGAGCCTCTTGTCGGATTCGAACCAACGACCCCGAGATTACAAATCACGTGCTCTGGCCAACTGAGCTAAAGAGGCAAAATCCTTGCAGCCGTTAGGCATCGCATTTAGGACGTGTTGTAAAACGGCTGCAAAGATACGGATTATTTTTTAATCACCAAAACTTTTTGGGACTTTTTTTATTTATTCCTTTGTTTTTCCTTCATTTTAGTAAGTTGAACCTTCATAGAGTCAACACACAGGTCAATTCCCTCTTCAAAAGTGTCACAAGTCTTCTCTACAAAAAGCTTTGAACCGGGAGACGTCACAGTAATGCTCGTTGTCTTATTTTCCGCCGTGCTAGGTTTGACGACCTTGAGTTGAACTTCTACAGTCTGAATATCTTCAAAAGTTTTTTCCAACTTCGAAACCTTCTTTTCGATGAACGCTTGCAATTTCTCTGTTGCGTCAAAATGGATAGATTGAATTCTAATTTCCATAGGAACCTCCTGTTTTTGATAGGTTAATAATCAAGTTTATTCTCTCGTACCTCGACGTTTGCCGAGGATAATTTTAGCTTCTTGGGTGCGCCTTGGCATAGACGCTTTTCAGTTGTTCAAAGGTCGTATGGGTATAGATCTGCGTAGTAGAAAGGCTCTCATGCCCCAGCAACTTTTGCACACTTCCTATTCCCGCTGAATGGTTCAACATAGCCGTTGCAAAGCTATGTCTCAACACATGTGGGGAGCGTTTGTTTAAAGTAGTAAAACCCGTCAGATATTTTTTCACTTCCGTCTCCACTTGATGACGCGTCATCCGCTCGCCTCTACAGGTCAGAAACAAGGCCTCCGACGATTTACAGATATCCAAATCCCGTAGGACCTGGTAGTTTTTTAGTTCCTGTGCCAACTCCTCGCCAAAAGGCACTATACGCTGCTTGTTTCTCTTTCCGGTTACTTTCAGCCGTTGTGCGCCATAGTCCACATCCTCATCATTCAGTCCAATGAGTTCTGCCAGCCGTATTCCTGTCGAATAGAACAATAATATTATGGTACGCGCGCGAACAACAAGATAGTCATCCGTCCCTGCCATACTTTCAAGCAGGCGATCCATTTCTTGCTCTTTTACGAACTGCGGCAACAGTTTAGCCTTCTTCGGACCAGTCACATTGTAAGCCGGGTCGTGTTCAACGAACTTTCGGGAAAGGGCAAAACGATAAAGGGAACGCAGAGCACTCAACCTTCTATTGATTGTCGTGGCAGTGTTTCCTTTATCCATCATACTCTCCATCCAGTCACGGATCACATCGGCATCGACCGATTCCCAAGAGAGATGATTATCCAAACTTTTGAAGTAAGCTTCGAAGGCGTTCAAATCGTCTCCATAGCTTTTCACAGTCAGCTGTGAGCGGTTTAGCTCGTAGCGCAGGTAGTTCAAAAATCTTTCAATCATCGTATGTTGCATTTCCGGCAACGAATATACGAAGAATTCTTGAAACCACCAAATCTTTTGAAGTTTTTTTACTCTTCGTTAGCGCGCAGCTTCTGCACATAGATGGCATGTTCCATCTTGAGTCTCTTCAGAACAGACGGCTTGTTGTACTGCTGACGAGCACGCAGTTCCTTCACAACACCAGTCTTTTCGAATTTTCTCTTAAACTTCTTGAGAGCTCTTTCGATGTTCTCACCATCTTTTACGGGTACAATAATCATGCTTTTTCTTTATTTTTGAATGTTAAACTTATTCCTTTCAGACCATAGGCCACAATTAGCGGGTGCAAAATTACATCTATTTTATGAAACCGCCAAATTTTTGTCAGGCATTTTCTTCCCATCTCATTTTTTTTTTGTACTTTTGCGAGAAAATCAGGAAAATCACAAGCAAGCTTATGGACGAGGAGATTATCGAGGTTAACGAACATTCAGACTACAAGCCCATCAACAGGTTTGATGCAGCAGCCGTTCACCACCTGAGCGGCATGTACCAAAATTGGTTTCTGGACTACGCTTCCTATGTCATTCTGGAGCGTGCAGTGCCCCACATTGAAGACGGCTTGAAACCCGTTCAGCGACGCATTCTGCACTCTATGAAGCGCATGGATGACGGTCGTTACAACAAGGTGGCCAACATTGTGGGCCACACCATGCAATTCCATCCCCACGGCGATTCCTCCATCGGCGATGCGTTGGTGCAGCTGGGACAAAAAGAGTTGCTGGTAGATACGCAGGGAAACTGGGGAAACATTCTCACCGGTTCCAGTGCTGCCGCCCCCCGATATATTGAGGCACGCCTGTCGAAGTTTGCCCTCGACGTGGTCTTCAACCCTAAGACCACCGAATGGAAGATGTCCTACGACGGTCGCAACAAGGAGCCTATCACCCTACCTGTCAAGTTTCCTCTCCTGCTGGCACAAGGTGCAGAAGGCATAGCCGTCGGTCTGTCATCCAAGATTCTCCCCCACAACTTCAACGAGATTTGCGATGCCGCCATCAGCTATCTGCGCGGAGAGTCGTTCCAGCTCTACCCCGACTTTCCTACCAGCGGCAGCATTGACGTTTCTAAATACAACGACGGACAACGTGGCGGTGTCGTCAAGGTGCGTGCCAAGATTGAGAAGCTCGACCAGAAGACGCTGGTCATCCGTGAGATTCCCTACTCCAAGACCTCTGAAACCCTGCAGGACTCCATCGTCAAGGCCATCGAGAAAGGCAAGATTAAGGCCAAGAAAGTGGAAGACCTCACGGCTGCCAACGTAGAGATACAGGTACATCTTGCACCTGGCGTTTCTTCTGACAAGACCATAGACGCTCTCTATGCCTTCACTGACTGCGAGATCAACATCTCGCCCAACTGTTGTGTCATAGAGAACAACAAGCCATGCTTCCTCACTGTAAGCGATGTGCTACGCCACAACACCGACTTTACCATGGGGCTGCTGCGCAAAGAACTTCAAATCAGGAAAGACGAACTGCTGGAACAACTGTTTTTTGCCTCTTTGGAGAAAATCTTCATCGAAGAACGCATCTACAAGGACAAGGACTTTGAAAATGCAGAAAACATGGACAAGGCCGTAGAGCATATCGACAAGCGCCTGGAACCATTCAAGCCGAACTTCATTCGTGAAGTGACGCGCGATGATATCCTGCGTCTCATGGAAATCAAGATGCAGCGCATTCTAAAGTTCAACAAAGACAAGGCCGACGAGCTGATAGCCCGCATCATGGCGGAGCTGAAAGAGATTGAGCACGATCTGAATCACATGACCGATGTTACCATCAACTGGTTCACCTATATCAAGGAGAAATATGGCAGCGAACATCCGCGCCGCACAGAGATACGCAACTTCGACACCATTGAGGCCACCAAGGTTGTAGAAGCCAATCAGAAGCTCTACATCAACCGCGCAGAAGGCTTCATCGGTACCGGACTGAAGAAAGACGAGTTTGTCTGCAACTGTTCCGACATCGACGATGTCATCATTTTCTATAAAGACGGCAAATACAAAGTCATCCGCGTGGCTGAGAAGGTCTTCGTTGGCAAGAACGTACTCCACCTTCAGGTCTTCAAGAAGAACGACAAGCGTACCACCTACAATGTCATTTACCGCGACGGCAAGCAGGGCTACTACTTCATTAAGCGTTTCAACATTCCCACCCTCACCCGCGACAAGGAGTACGACCTCACACAAGGCAATCCAGGTTCCAAGGTGATGTACTTCACCGCCAACCCCAACGGCGAGGCCGAAACCATCAAGATCACCCTTGAACCCAGTCCCACGCTGAAAAACATCTTCCTCGTGCGCGACTTCTCCAAAGTACTCATCAAGGGGCGCACCTCCAAAGGTAACATTCTGACCAAGAAGCCTGTCCACCGTATAGGTCTGAAGAGTCATGGCCACTCCACGCTCGGCGGTCGCAAGGTGTGGTACGACCCCGATGTCAACCGACTGAACTACGACGAGCACGGCATCCTACTGGGTGAATTCTACGATGACGACTCCATCTTGGTTGTCTTGAAGAACGGAGAGTTCTATCTCACCAACTTCGATGTCAACAACCACTACGAAGATTCCATTCTGCGCATCGAGAAATACGATGACCAGAAAGTATGGACAGCCGTTCTTTATGATGGCGACAACGAGGGCTATCCTTATATCAAGCGTTTCCTCATGGAAGGCATGAAGAAGCACCAGAGCTACATTGGCGAAAACCCCAACAGCATTCCTGTGTTGCTCACCGATCAGGTCTATCCGCGCATCAAGGTCACCTTCGGCGGACATGACGACTATCGAGACCCTATGGAAATCGATGCCGAGGAGTTCATCGCCGTCAAAGGCTTTAAGGCAAAGGGTAAACGCCTCACCACCTGGCAGGTGGAGAAGATTGAGGAACTGGAACCCACCCGTTTCCCCGAACCAGAAGAAGAAGCAGAGGACGACACGGATGAAGCAGAGGAAACAGACAACGACACCAACAACGAGGAAGACCACAAGACACAGCAACAGGTCATCGACGAGATCACAGGACAACTGAGTCTTTTCCCCGATGAATAAACCCTTCAATGCCAGCTACATGAAAGCATCCATCATACAGGCAACGCTGGTCCTCCTTACGCTGCTCGGCCAGCAGGCAGCCATCGCACAAGACAGCCATGGCATCGATACCCTCGTCAGCCGGAAAGCCGTCACCAGTGCCAAACTCTTCGGCATTGGCTACACCCAGCACCTCGACACCTACCTCTCTCCTGGAGAGTACAGCGGTGCAGAGCTCCGCTTCGTATCACACACCATCCGCGACAACGATGGCCATCCACTGTCTAAGCTCATCGTACACCAGGGATTTCTGTCTTCCACAAAGAACAAAGCCCATAATGCCAACGAACTGGCAGGCCTATACATTTTCAGTTACGGTTTGCTCTACAACTGGCACTTCCTCGACGGGAACATCAACCTAAAGGCCGGTGCCACAACTAACCTTGAACTGGGCTTCGACTACAACCTGCGCAACAGCAACAACCCCGCACAACTGCGGGCCGCCCTGAATATCTCCCCCACAGCAGCCATCACCTATGACACCCACCTGGGCAACTTCCCCATCACCCTGCGCTACGAGCTGGCAGCACCCCTCATGGGCGTCATGTTCAGTCCCAATTACGGACAGTCCTACTACGAAATCTTCTCTCGAGGAGACTACGACCATAATGCCGTTTTCACCCATCCCTTCAACACACCGTCACTTCACCACATGCTCACCCTCGACATCACTGTCATGCGGCAAACCTTCCGCATGGGTTATCTGGGCGACGTGCGACAAGCGCGTGTCAATGGACTGCGTCAACACCAATATACTCATGCGCTCGTCATAGGCTGGGTGAAACATTTCAGACTCATCAAATACAGCCCACGCTAATTACACATTATTATATATAGAAGCTATGAACACCAGACGCGATATTTCCACAGTTCTTCCGTTACAGCACTCCGTCCTGTATCTCCTGCTCATCCTGCTGACCACCCTCTCCAGCTGTATCGATGAGAAAGAATATCCAGACATGCCACAGGGAAATTTCGAAGCCCTCTGGCATATCATCGACGAGCACTACTGCTTCTTTGAAGAAAAACGTCAGGCCTTCGGTCTCGATTGGAACGAGGTGTATGCCCGCTACAGCCGACAAATGGATCCCGGTATGACCAAGGCACAGGAGTTTGAGGTACTGACCAACATGCTGGGCGAACTGCGCGACGGACATGTCAACCTCTACTCGGCCTTCGACACCGGGCGCAACTGGTCGTGGCACGAAGACTTTCCGGCCAACGTCTCCGACACACTGCTTCGCAAATATCTCGGCACCGACTACCGGATGGTCAGCGGCCTGCAATACAGAGTCCTCGATGACAATATCGGTTACCTGCGCTGCGAGAGCTTCGAAGTAACCTTCGGCGCCGGAAACCTTGATGAGATTTTCATGTATCTGGCGCCCTGTCGCGGACTCATCATCGACCTCCGTGGCAATGGCGGCGGCATGGTGACAAGCGCCGAGGCTCTGGCCGCCCGTTTCTTCAACGCACCTACCCATGTGGGCTATATACAACACAAGACCGGACGCGGGCACAATGATTTTTCTTCTCTGCAAAAGCAGACTCTCAAACCCGGGAAGGGTGTCCGGTGGCAGAAACGTGTGGCCGTGCTCACCAACCGTCAGGTGTTCAGTGCCGCCAACGAGTTTGTTAAATACATGAAGTGCAGCCCACTGGTCACCACCGTAGGCGACCAGACAGGCGGCGGTGCCGGCCTACCCTTCAGCAGTGAGCTTCCCAATGGATGGAGTGTCCGCTTCTCTGCCTGTCCCATGTACGATGCCAATGGTGTCTGCACCGAGCAGGGCATCGCTCCCGACTACCCTGTATCACTTTCCGACGATGACTTTCTCCGCGGGCGAGACACCATCATCGAATTCGCACGCCAGCTTCTGTCAAGATAGAAGCACATGTTGTCATGCTGTCCGGACAATCCGATCAACGTGTCCGATTGTCCACTTCGGTCGGCAGAAATGCCTATCGGACAAAAAAAGGTAGGATTTATTTGGTCAATTCACAAAATCATTGTATCTTTGCACACCAAATGACGACACATGCGCCTGTGGCGGAATTGGTAGACGCGTCAGACTTAGGATCTGGTGTCTTGCGACGTGCAGGTTCGAGTCCTGTCAGGCGCACTAAGCATGAAAAGTCGGCATAGCTCAGCTGGTTAGAGTATCACCTTGACATGGTGGGGGTCCTTGGTTCGAATCCAAGTGTCGACACGAAGAGAAAGGCAGGTTGATGTTTGTCAACCTGCCTTTCTCTTATTTTCCACCGAGCTCTTTCTCGGCTCAGCGGATTTACCCGGTTGGTAAAGCTTGGCTAATCAAGAATAAAGTATTACCTTTGCATCATGAATCATACCCAACTGCTGCGTGCCATCCTTCCCGATGTGCTGATAGACAATTTTGATG
>Ga0247611_10007293_pt1 | contig 13930 bp, 8 predicted proteins | sample 177DNAGHGhighgp2_FD_192422 | JGI IMG/M metagenome (GOLD analysis project Ga0247611, IMG submission 192422) | Sheep rumen microbial communities from Palmerston North, Manawatu-Wanganui, New Zealand - 1770 DNA GHGhigh gp2 | ecosystem: Host-associated > Mammals > Digestive system > Stomach > Rumen ...
GACCAGATGCCGCAGACGCATCTCGGTCACATCACACAGATACGCCGCATCGACGCCAGCCGCTATGTGCGCCTTGACAACTTCACCGTGCGTAACCTGGAGCTCAACACTCCGCTGCATGAGGGAGGCACAGCGCTCATCGATGTCATTGACAACACCATATCGCCTATGGGAGCGCGTCTGCTTCGCCGCTGGCTCGTCTTCCCACTGAGGGAGCGCCAGAGGATAGAGGAGCGCCATGACGTAGTGGACTATTTCTTCCGCCATCCCGACTCACGCGACGTGATAGACGATGAGCTGCACCGCGTAGGCGACATGGAACGACTGGTGGCAAAGGTATCAGTGGGACGTATCACACCACGCGAGGTGGTGGCGCTCAAGGGAGCCCTCGCCGCCATAAAACCCATAAAAGTGCTGTGTACACAGAGCGACACTACGGTGTTGCGCAGGGTAGGGGAGAACCTTGACCCTCTTGATGAACTGCGCCAGCATATAGACCACTGGATAGTGCCTGAGCCACCGTCAATGATAGGCAAGGGACAGGTTATAGGGCAGGGCATCAACCAAGAGCTTGACGAACTGCGCCAGATAGCCTACTCAGGCAAGGACTACTTGCTTAAGATACAGGAGCGTGAGATACGCCGCACGGGCATCTCGTCGCTGAAGATAGGCTTCAACAACGTCTTCGGCTACTACCTTGAGGTACGCAACACATATAAGGACCAGGTGCCGCCGGAGTGGATAAGGAAACAGACACTGACACAGGCTGAGCGATACATCACCGAGGAACTGAAGCAGTATGAGGAGAAGATAATGGGTGCTGAGGAGAAAATCCTCGCCCTGGAGAACAGGCTGTTCTCTGAGCTTATTGCATACCTGCAGCAGTTTACCGAACCTCTGCAACGCAACGCCCATCTGGTGGCAGAGATAGACTGTCTGCTGTCCTTCGCACGCACCGCTGTGGACCATCATTACGTGCGTCCTGTCGTTGATGACTCTCTCGTAATAGACATACGCCAGGGCCGCCACCCTGTCATAGAGGCTAACATGCCCATAGGAGAGCAGTATGTGCCTAATGACGTCTATCTTTCTGGAACATCCGGAAATACCGGAAATACCGGAAATACCGGAATATCCGGAGAGACCGGAAACCCCGAAAAACCCGGAACACCCGGAGACACCACCACCTCAAGCCCCCAGCAGATAATAATCATCACCGGCCCTAACATGGCTGGTAAGTCGGCACTGCTACGCCAGACGGCCCTCATAGTATTGATGGCACAGATAGGCTGCTACGTTCCTGCCGACTCTGCACGCATCGGACTGGTTGACCGTATCTTCACCCGTGTGGGAGCATCTGACAGCCTCTCCACAGGCGAGTCAACGTTCATGGTGGAGATGACAGAGGCAGCCAGCATACTCAACAACGTGACAGACCGTTCTCTCGTGCTCTTCGACGAGCTGGGACGCGGCACATCCACCTACGACGGCATATCTATAGCATGGGCCATAGTGGAGTATCTGCACGAGCATCAGGGCGCAAGGGCACGCACGCTCTTTGCCACACACTATCATGAGCTCAACGAGATGCAGAACCATTACCCACGCATCAAGAACTATAACGTGTCTGTAAAGGAGATTGACGGCAAGGTCATCTTCCTGCGCCGACTGGTGGAGGGCGGCTCTGAGCACTCCTTCGGTATCCACGTGGCACAGCTGGCAGGTATGCCGCCAACGATAGTGAAGCGCGCCAACGAGGTGCTTGCATCCCTTGAGAAAGAGGCTTCGCAGGTAGGTGCGGCAGGCAAGAAGAATACACGCGATGCCCTTAACAACATGACCGAGCAGGGTGGGGGAGCACAGCTGTCTTTCTTCCAACTTGACGACCCAGTGCTTGAACAGATACGCGATGAGATTCTCAACGCTGACATCAATAACCTCACACCTCTCGAGGCTCTCAACAAACTCAGCGAGATAAAGAAACTCGTAGGAGGAAAATAACTATAAGAACTATAATAACTATAGATACTATAGATACTATAGGAACTATAAATACTATAGGAACTATCAAAAAAGAAAACCAAAACACTACATAAATGGAATACAACTTCAGAGACATTGAGAAACGCTGGTTCAGCTACTGGCAGGAGCAGCAGACCTACAAAGTTACAGAGGATGAGAACCGTAAGAAGTTCTATGTGCTTAACATGTTCCCTTATCCATCAGGAGCCGGACTGCACGTCGGTCACCCCTTGGGCTATATAGCAAGTGATATCTACGCTCGCTACAAGCGCCTGCAGGGCTTCAACGTATTGAACCCTATGGGCTATGATGCCTACGGACTGCCTGCAGAGCAGTATGCCATACAGACAGGTCAGCACCCTGAGAAGACCACCAACGATAACATCAACCGCTATCGTGAGCAGCTCGACAAGATAGGTTTCTCATTCGACTGGAGCCGTGAGGTGCGCACCTGCGACCCTGTTTATTACAAGTGGACACAGTGGGCGTTCCAGAAGATGTATAACTCTTTCTACTGCAACAAGGAGAAGAAGGCCCTGCCTATCGAGACACTCATAAAGCACTTTGAGACTGAGGGCAACCCTGGTCTTGACGTGGCATGTTCTGAGAATATCACCTTCACTGCCGAGGAGTGGAACTCATGGGATGAGAAGAAGAAGTCTGACATTCTCATGAACTATCGCCTTGCCTTCATGGGCGAGACCATGGTAAACTGGTGTGCCGGACTGGGCACCGTGCTTGCCAACGATGAGGTTGTAGATGGTGTCAGCGTGCGCGGCGGCTTCCCTGTAGAGCAGAAGAAGATGCGCCAGTGGTGCCTGCGTGTCAGTGCATACGCACAGCGACTGCTCGACGGACTGGAGACTATACAATGGAGCGACTCTATCAAGGAGACGCAGAAGAACTGGATAGGACGTTCTGAGGGTACCGAGGTAGAGTTCAAAGTATGGAATAAGGATGAAGAGAAAAAGGATGAAGGTTTGAATGGTAATAATCCTTCTTCTAACAACCATCAACCTTCAACCAAATCATTCACCATCTTCACCACTCGTGCCGATACCATGTTTGGCGTTACGTTCATGGTACTGGCTCCTGAGAGCGACCTGGTCAAGGAACTCACCACCCCTGAGCAGAAGGATGAGGTAGAGAAATACGTAAAGTATGTGGCAGGCCGCACCGAGCGTGAGCGCCAAATAGACCATAAGGTTACAGGCGTGTTCTCAGGCTCATACGCCATCAACCCATTCACAGGCGAGAAGAACCCTATATGGATTTCAGAATATGTGCTCGCCGGCTACGGCACTGGCGCCATCATGGCGGTTCCTGCGCATGACAGCCGCGACTATGCCTTCGCTAAGCACTTCAACCTGCCTATCATACCTCTCATAGAGGGTGCCGATGTCTCTGAGGAGTCATACGACGCCAAGGAGGGCATCGTAAGCAACTCTCCTGCACCAGGCAAGAAGAGCGTGGAGTATGACGGCGAGTCGCTGTCTCTCAACGGACTGACTGTGAAGGAGGCTATCAAGGCCACCAAGGTGTTCGTGGAGAAGCACAACATCGGTCGTGTGAAGGTAAACTACCGTCTGCGCGACGCTATCTTCTCTCGTCAGCGTTACTGGGGCGAACCGTTCCCTGTATATCATAAGAACGGCATACCTCAGATGATACCTGAGGAGTGCCTGCCTATAGAACTGCCACAGGTTGACAAGTTCCTGCCTACCGAGACAGGTGAGCCACCACTTGGCAACGCCACCGTATGGGCATGGGACGAGACTAACAAGAAGATTGTAGAGAACTCAAAGATAGACAACAAGACCGTCTTCCCTCTTGAGCTCTATACCATGCCGGGCTTCGCTGGTTCTTCAGCATACTACCTACGCTATATGGACCCAAAGAACACCGAGGCTCTCGTTGACAAGAAGGTGGACCAGTACTGGCAGAACGTTGACCTCTACGTAGGCGGTTCTGAGCACGCTACAGGTCACCTCATCTACTCACGCTTCTGGTGTAAGTTCCTCTATGACCTCGGCGTATCATGCAAGGACGAGCCGTTCCAGAAACTCATCAACCAGGGCATGATACAGGGACGCTCTAACTTCGTTTACAGGGTAAAGGACACCAACACCTTCGTCAGCCTTGACAAGAAGGACCAGTATGACGTAACACCTATACACGTTGACGTGAACATCGTCTCTGCCGACGTACTCGACGTAGAGGCCTTCAAGCAGTGGCGCCCTGAGTATAACAACGCTGAGTTCATACTCTCTGACGACGGCACTTACAAGTGCGGCTGGGCTGTTGAGAAGATGTCAAAGTCTATGTTCAACGTCGTAAATCCCGACATGATAGTAGAGAAGTATGGTGCCGACACGCTGCGTCTCTATGAGATGTTCCTCGGTCCTGTGGAGCAGTCAAAGCCTTGGGACACCAACGGCATCGACGGCTGCCACCGCTTCCTGAAGAAGTTCTGGGGACTGTTCTATGACCGTGAGGGCAACTGGACCGTCACCGATGACGCACCAACGGCAGAGCAGGAGAAGAGCCTCCACAAGCTCATCAAGAAGGTTACGCAGGACATAGAGCAGTTCTCTTACAACACTTCTATCTCTGCCTTCATGATTGCCGTCAGCGAACTGCAGAAGTGCCACTCTAAGGCCATACTGAAGGATCTTGTAGTGCTCATAGCACCATTCGCACCGTTCATCGCCGAGGAACTGTGGCATCAGCTTGGCAACGAAGGCACCGTATGCGACGCCCAGTGGCCTGTATGGGATGAGTCAAAGATGAAGGACTCTGAGATTACCATGCCGGTACAGTTCTGTGGTAAGACACGCTTCACCATGCAGGTGCCTGCCGACGCTTCTAAGGATGACGTAGAGAAGATGGCTCTTGCCGACGAGCGCACCGCCAAGTACACAGAGGGCAAGCAGATCATCAAGACCATCGTAGTGCCAAAGAAGATTATTAATATTGTGGTGAAGTAAAGAGACCCACCACAAAGAGACCCACCCTAACCCTCTCAATAAAGAGACCCACCCCATCCCTCCCTGTGAGGGAGGGGGTACTCGCATAAAGAACCCACCCTAACACTCAATGTGATTGGAAGGAAACCATTTAGATATGTAATCCGGATGGTTTCCCTCCCTCACAGGGAGGGTTAGGGTGGGTCTCTTTGTTGGAGGGTCTGTTAGATGAGTCTATTGGAAGGGTCTCCTTCCCTCGTAGGCACAGACAGTGTCTGTGCTTACATCCTCTGTGCCTACATCGTCATCGCACTGACAATACTTGTTATTGCGGTCAGAATAGCGTTGATTATCACGCTCCACTTATTGTTGATTGTTACCATAATAAAATAATTATAAGTTAAAGTGACCCTCCCCAACCCTCTCTGTGAGGGAGGGATAGGGTGGGTCTTTTGTTATTTACTCTCCGCCGTTCTCCTCCTTCTTGGAGTTACCCACGGCCTTTATTACGTGGAGGCCGTTGGTGAAGGTACGGGTGAACTTACCGTTCTGCTTCTTAGCTTCGGCGAGGAACTTCACACGGAAGCCCGCCACGTTCTCGTTAGCGTTAAATTTGTCCTCGGCAACGGCGCCCTTGGTGCGGAGGTTGATAAAGAAAGTGCCAAGACCGTCAAGCTTCACCTTGTTAGAGTTCTGAAGCTCATAGTTCATGGTCTCTATCATCTCCACGAGCACCGCCATCACATCACTCTTCTTCATAGAGCAGTTTTGCTGAATGCGCTCGGCTATCTGATCAAGGTCCACAGTGGTGGGATGCACCGCACGGCCATACCAAAGCTTAGTTCCATTTCTACGATTGTCCTGATAAGTTACATACTGAATTGCTGCCATAGTAATTAAAATTGAAAGATTGAAAAATTGAAAAATAAACTTCTAAATAACGTAATATCGAAATATCGAAATAACGCAAAAAAACTATATCTGATAGTTTCCCTTCGCCATCCTCCGGTTCACTCGCTCAGCGGTGTAGCTGATGTGCAGGCAATGCACCCGGCCGCGGTGCATCTCCAGAAGCATCTGGTCAAAGTCAATGTTTGCCATAATGTATGCAAACATCTTCTTAGCCACCTCCGTGCTGCTCATGTGAATATCAGCTGCCTCGCCGCGCATGTGTTGCGATGTAGGCGAACCCCCTATCTTATTATTCAGCATCGGCGAGCGGTAACCGCTTGTTATGCGTATTACGCCGAAGCGCCTTCTCAGTGGTTCCAGCACATTGATACAGAGGCTCTGCAGCGCCTCTATGTCCTCTATGCAGGGTGTGTTGTCTATGCCATACTTAATGGCGGTGGCAGAGCGCGTAAACTCCGACAGGCGGAAGTGCTCGCTTAGCTGAATGTCTTCAATTAGTGTGTTTTCCATGTTTTTTTAGTAGTTAAGGGAGTACATTGTTATACTCCATATTATTATTAAGGTTCATAAAGGTTAGGACTGTCTTCGTTATCGTTTCCTTTTTACAATTGCAAAGTTACTACATTTTCATGCCGAAAGCAAATCATACTATGTAGTCAGATATATACTTTCCTATGTACTTATACCTCAGCAGCAGCGGCATACGCCTCATGCCCTTGCACTGTCTCGCCTGAGCAAGGTAGGAGGCCGGATTACGAGGCACGGCGGTATGCAACACCCTGCAACACCTCAGCAGCAGCTCCCTGAACGTCACCGGCAGACCGTCATCGTCTCTCAGCAGCTCGCTCTCCCACAGTATATGCACCATCTCCACCAGGTCAGTCTTCGTGCCGCGCCACCTCAGACCGTCATCCTCGCTGTGCTCCATCAGTTGCTTCATCTCCTCTATCACGCGCAACTCATTGCGCATCATCAGTTCTTTCTCGTTAGCAGTAAACATTATATTAAGTTATGAGTTATGAGTTATTATTTCACTGCAAAGTTAACTTATATATATGCACAAAAAGTTCAAAACTAAAAATAAATAGTTATACTTTCTAAAAAATTAAATAATTTTAATTAAAAAGGAGAAGCACCACAAGTAATTCCCTAAAAAAACATTAATTTTATTTTATGTACTCCGCACTCGTAATAGAAAACGGAGGGATAAGTTAATGCAATAATTCGCCACTTTCCCCATCCCTCACAGGGTTGCCCTCCCCCGCGAAACGGGGGAGAAGCGAAGCGGAGGGGGTGTAAAGACCATTGAGGGTTGGGGTGGGTCTAATAACTCATAACTAACTTGATGTTTACAAACAAAGCAAATGATATATTCCGTCGCGCTATAGCCGACTATCACGAGAAAGACAACGTAGATACTCCTATGGAGAATCCTTACCGCCGTCAGTCCATTGACGCCACGCTCTACCACAAGTGTTGGATAGACACCGTGCAGTGGCACCTGGAGGACATCATACGTGACCCAGACATTGACCCTGTGGAGGCTCTGAAGATAAAGAGAAGGATAGACAAGTCTAACCAGGACCGCACCGACATGGTGGAGGATATAGACACATACTTCCGTGAGCTGTATCACGGCATCAAGCCGTTCCCCGACGCTACCATCAACACCGAGTCTCCGGCATGGGCCATCGACCGCCTCTCCATCCTCGCACTGAAGATATGGCACATGCAGGAGCAGACAGAGCGCACCGACGCTGACCCCACCCACATAGCCATCTGCCACGGCAAGCTGGAGGTGCTGAAGGAGCAGCAGCGCGACCTCTCACTGGCTATAGACCAGCTTCTTGACGACATCGTCTCAGGCCGCAAATATATGAAGGTGTATCGCCAGATGAAGATGTATAACGACCCAGACACCAATCCGGTGCTTTATAAGAAGTAATTATTTCAGAAAATCAGGAGTTAAGGAGTTAAGGAGTTAAGGAGTTAAGACATTACTATTACCTTTATTTGGTGGTAACATTTGTCTTAACTCCTTAACTCCTTAACTCCTTAACTCCTTAAAATCCTCTCCACTATCTCCTCCTCACTGATATTCATGCACTCCATATCGCCGCGCAGACAGGGCTTGTTGCCGTAGATGCTGCAAGGACGGCACCTCAGGTCATGGCGCTGCACACAGTCCGCCTCGCTCTGTCCCCAGCCAAGGAAGCCTGCCCAGGGATGTGTGGCACCCCATATGCTCACCACCCTCGTGCCTACAAGCGATGCCATGTGCATATTGCCGGAGTCCATAGACACCATGACGTCAAGTGTCTTCATTATCTCAAGCTCGTTCTTCAGCGGATTGTCATAACTCAGTCCGCGCTCCTTCACCTCCTCTGAGGCAAGCACCACGTTACTGAATTTCTCTGACCACGCCGTCATCTGCTCCCTCTCCTTACCGCCGCCGCCGAAGAGTATAATCTTACACTCAGGACACTTCTCTATAAGCATCTCTATCACCTTCTCCATCCTCTCCACAGGATATATCTTTCCCTTATGGGCGGCGAAGGGGGCAAGGCCAATAGATAGGGACCCACCCCGACCCACCCTGCAAGGGAGGGAGTGAGTAATGCCTTTACTCTCTTCCCTTGTAAGCTCAGACAATGTCTGAGCCTCAAACAGTTTCCCATACAACACAGCCGCATAGTTCTCAAACGATGTAGGCAGTCTCTGCAGCTGTTTCTTTCCTTCCGGCGCCGTTATCCTGCGTCGCAGTGAGCGGTGCTTGTCTATATGGCGCACGGGGTAGCCATGCACACGGAAGAACTTACGCAGTATCTTTGTTCTCAATACGTCGTGCATGTCAAAAACCATATCGAAGTGCATCTGATGCAGTTCGCTAAACAGTCTGTAGAGTCCTCTGATGCCCTTATAGTCACGTTTAGGGTCACGTCCGAGGAAATGTACGTTAGGGGCTATTTCATCGAACAGAGGGGCATGAAACGGCTTTGAGAGCACCGTCAGGTCATCATCGGGGTGCTCCTGTGCATAGAGGCGCAACACTGGTGCCAGCATCGCTACATCGCCGAGGGCTGAAAAGCGTATAAGTAATATCTTCATTGTTCTTTTCTGTTTTGCTTTACTTTCTTGTAGGCTGTGACACTGTCGCAGCACACGAGGGAAGGGCAACTTACCTTGCTTATAAGGGCAGCTTACCCTGTTTATAGGGCGCCTTACCTGTGCGCCTTTACCTTGCTTGTAGGCTGCGACAGTGTCGCAGCTTAAGGCTTAAGGCTTAAGGCGAGCTATGGGCGGCGGCTATCTCGGCAGCCATGGCGTTGAGCTGCAGGCACATCTCGCGGGTCAGCGGAATGCGGTTGTTATGGTGCTCCCACGGTGCGAGAATGAGGAAGCGGCCGGCGGCACACGCCTCATAGTACTGATGGCCTGGCTTGGAGAAAGTGTTGAACCCCCACGGTGTGATGAAGATGAGCGGCAGCCTCTCGTCCATGGCACGGCGCATCACCATCTGCTCACCCTTAGATATCGCCGGCGATACAAGCACCGCTCCGTGGCGCGCCTGCCGGAGCAGCGCCTCCACCCTTACCGCAAGCTCATCGTCAGTGAAATGACGCGACAGCTGCACCTGTATTATCTCCGGGTGTGATAGCAGCATTCTGTTGCCTATGGCGGCATAGTCTCTTCCTGCTATGTTCATACCGAACCGTACACGGAAGTAGTCAGGATGCAATCGCCGTATGGCAAGCCTGCGCGGGTTATCGCTGAGGTATGCCTTCCACTTGTCGAGTGTGGAGTAGTTAAAGAGTATTTTGTCGTTGTAGCCCTTCTCCCACAGGTAGAGGCCGGTGGCGCTCCTTTTGTCACGCGGTTTGCTTGTAAGCTGCGACAGTGTCGCAGCCCACGAGAGAAGGAGGCGCTGGAAAGGCGAGACTACAGTGGCGGCCGCTGCCGGGCTTTGCGATTGCAGCTGTGCCTGCCTTGCCTCCTCCACAAGAAGGCGCAGAGCCTTGTTACACCCGGTCTTGAAGCCCTTTACTACCTGACCGAGGTGAAAGGGTGTGTCTTCCCTTACATAGAGGATGCCGTGTATGTGGTCGGGCATTATGACGTGCTGCACCGTTGTTACCTGGGGGTAATACATGGATATCTGCTGCCATGCCGACTGAACGGCTTCTCCTAAGGGAGTCAGTTCTATATGTGCATCGGCTGCATCGTCACCCGATGACTCAGAAACTGCCAGCGTGCCGAGAAGCGGCCACCGTGGGCTTACCGCCAAGGTCACCATATAGAAGCGCCGTGAGCGATAGTCGTGACTGTCACTGCGGCGGTGCATGGATGGTATGCTGTCCGTAGCATATTCCTTATGGCTGTTCATGTTGCAAAGTTACTCATTTTTTCCTAACTACAAAGTGTTGTGACAGAAAAAATCCCGGCAAGGCTTTTAATAACCTTACCGGGATAATCATTATACTTTTCTCATCCCCTCTCCCTTACTTGGGAGGGTCTGTTGGTCTTTTTACTTAATCTGAGCGCCAGCGGCATTGAACTTCTTGCCAGCCTTGAGGATGACAATCTGTCCGTTCTCGATGAACTTACCCTCCTTCTTCACAGACTCCTGAGCCTCAGAAACACCGTCAACGGCTGTTGCCTCAGTGAAGTCGAAGCCATACATGCCTATCTTAGAGCTTGTAGCATAGATGATATATTCATGCTCGTCATCTACATCTAAAGATATAGGACCGTTATAAGTCTCATCGAAAGAGCTGCCAGAGGTATACTCTGTCTCACCTACCTTGAATGATACAGTCTCCGCATCAGCCTGCAATGAGCCTGCGGCAGCCTTAGCAGCCACAGCATATGTAAACTTCATGATGTTAATAGCCTTGCCAGCGTTAAACTTACCTACAAATGTGAATACACCAGTTTTATGTGGTACTACCTCATAACCCACACCAGTTACATTATCGTCGTTAACAGTTGGGTTTACAGTACCGCTGATGATAGCCGAGTATCCAGCAGGAGCCTCTTCAGCGTCAGCAGCCTGAACGCTGAAGTTACCATTATTAAGAAGACGTACTATACAATCCTCTGTAATGAATCTAAGTCCGTCTGCTACCTCCATATCAGTTGGAATAACGCACTTGTTACCATTCAATTTTACATCGTTCAAAGCATTCAGTTCAATCTCTTCAGAGTTCACAGAGCCCTCAGAGTTTGTTGCTGTTACATATACATTATATGTCTTTGCTTCACCAATAAATATACCTAATTCACTATCATAATCAACAGGCTCACCATTAACATACCACTGGTATGTAGGCTCTGGGAAGCCGGTTGCCTTTACTGGTATATTTACATACATATACGCTGCAACGTTCTTGCCTACAGGCTGAACAGTGAACACAGGAGCCTTCTTCTCGAGTACCTCTACCTCTACACCTGTAAGGTAAAGGTTGTCAGTAGCAGTAATCTTCTTGATGCTGAATGTGTCAACACCGATAAGGTTAACGTCGCTCTCCTTCACTATATACTCAACAGTATATGTGTTAGCCTTGTTGTTACCGCTTGGCAGTGGGAAGTAAGCAAGAGAGGTGGTACCGTCCTTCGTGATGTCAAGACCGGTAGACTTGTTGTTGCTTGAGCAGAACATGGTAAGCTTAATGCAGTCATTTACCTTCAGCTTTCTTCCCATGTTAACCTGAGCAGTGATAGTAGCGCCAGACTTCTGTCCGTAGAGACCGTTCTTTGTCTCAATTGCACCGCTCAAGAGGTCGATGCTACCGCCGGTAACTTCATAATTGCCAAGCTTTGTAATTTCAGATGACAGAGTATAAGAGTACTTCACGCCTGGCTCCTCTGCCGGCTCAGTCTCTTTCTCCTTTAACACTACAACTATTGTGTCGGTGCTTACATGATCTACAGTCTCATCAGCAAACACAGCTACCACGTTAGCAAACACATAATATGTGCCTGGCTCAGTGATTACCTCATAGAGAGGCTTATCTGACAATTCAGGAGTATATGTAGCGTTCTTCTTGTCCACGCCTTCCTCTGCCACTGCATAATTTATTTGAGGGAAATACTCCTCTGCGTTTGTATTAACGCTTATATAGTCAGAAAGGTTAAGCTTAGCATAGTCTTCCTCCTCACCAAGTGTCACGGTGATAGTGTCAGGCAGGCTTGTCTCTATTTCGAAGTAGTTGTAGTCACCGGTCTTCTGTATGTAGATATAGTCAAGCTGTGCATCGGCAGAGCTTGTAGAACCGAGGAACACCACGTCGTTGGTCTCACCAGTGAGAGTGAACTCAGGTGAAGTATTCTCATTGAGGTTGCCTGATGATGATGCAGTGTAAGCAGTGCCGCCTACAGTGAAGTTAAGATCCTGCTGTGACGTCTTGCTGGTGAAGGCACCTACTACCATCACATACTTACCTGCAGGCAGTGAGACAATGGTAACGTCATTAGCTGTGACACCACCCTTACCGTTAGAACCGCGGATAGGAAGGTTGCCTGTTGTTGTCTCAGTGAAGCCGTTGATGTGCTCACCCTCATTCAAATATACTATATTCTCCTTGTTTGTGTTGCTATAGTTAACAACAGCTTCAGGGTTAGCAGCGGTAGGAGTGAACGTGTTGGTGTACTCCTTGTTGTTTACCGAAGACTGGTAGAGAGTACCATTTAACTCCTGATACCTTGGATATGCATACTTTACAGCGTCACCTACGTAAGAATTACCAAAATCCAACTCTTCTCCGAGGCTGCTCTTTATAGTATAGTTTATAATGTCAGCCTCCTTGAATGTAACATGGATATAGTTCTTGTCATTGTCCTCATCCACTGTGATAGAGTTGTCGGCACCAGACACATATACATACTTCACGCCGTTAACGTAGAAGTCGGCAATGTCGGCTGTAGACGGTTTTACTGTCTCGCCTACTAATATTCCCTTGTATGTAATGGTGTCAATCTGGTTTTCAGAATCAAGCTCACGAACAATATAGTAGTTAGACACCGAACCAGTAGTATAAGTAACGGTAGCTGAAGGATTCTTCAAGTAACCGCCGGCAGCTGCTGTCTCATAGACTACTATGGTGACAATCTTATCCTCATCCTCAGCAAAGGCATCTGTAATATCAAATGTCTTTGTCTCAAATGTTCCTGATGACTTTGTACTTGTCCACTGCTGGGCACCAAGTGTAGTGATAGACAAGTCGGCTGTGTTGTAGGTCATATCTGCAGACCATGCAGAAGAGTTATAGCCCACACCCCAAGCTGTAGTACGCTTGCTGTCAGTAGCACCTGACACATCGAAGGTAAGCGATACATTCTGGATGGTACCTTCAACAGCAGAGGCATCCACCTGGATATAACCAATACAGTTAACGTTCCAACTTACGTATCCCCAGCCCACTGTGCCGTTTGAGATTTTGTTGTAACCTACCTTGGCGGTACTACCCGCTGCAATCTCACCGAAAGATACGTCAGCCTGGTTATAGTCAACATAAGTCAACTTTACCCCGGCCTGTGAGCTTTCGGCACTAACACAGACGGACATCAATACCGCCGCGATTAGAGTAAAAAACTTTTTCATAAGCCTTTTGATTTGTTAGTTAATGAATATAGTTAGTTTAAATAATAGCTCTCCGATAGTGGCTTATTCCCTTAAAAAAGGGAATATAAAAAAACACCACGATACAAATTTACCCTTTTATTTAATAATGTGCAAGTAATTTCCAAAATAATTTTATTATAGCATAATTATTTGTTCTCTCTCCATCCACAGCCAGGGCTTTCTCTCCCATTGAGTATGTTGCTGTAATACAGCAACCACCCTCTCCGCCTTCCCTCCTTTCGCCTCTTTCCACCCTCTCTCCCTTTCCATCGCCGCCCCTCCTTCTCCCGTTGAGTATGTTGCTGTATTACAGCAACCACCCCCTCCGCCTCTTTCGCCTCGCCCCCTTTCCTCTCGCCGCCCCTCCTCCTCCCGTTGAGTATGTTGCTGTAGTACGGCAGCCACCCCC
>Ga0247611_10007294_pt1 | contig 13930 bp, 24 predicted proteins | sample 177DNAGHGhighgp2_FD_192422 | JGI IMG/M metagenome (GOLD analysis project Ga0247611, IMG submission 192422) | Sheep rumen microbial communities from Palmerston North, Manawatu-Wanganui, New Zealand - 1770 DNA GHGhigh gp2 | ecosystem: Host-associated > Mammals > Digestive system > Stomach > Rumen...
CCGCGCTAGCCTGTTCGAATGCAGTCTTAGGATCCTTAGAATTATCTGCAGCGATCAGGATACCCTTCTTCTCGTAGAAATCGATCAGCGGTTTGGTATTCTTCTCATAAGTGATCAGACGCTGTTTAACTGTCTCCGGCTTGTCATCGTCACGCTGTACGACTTCTTTACCGCAAACATCGCACACACCCTCGACCTTTGTCGGACGGGTAACAACATTATAGCTTTCCCCGCAGGATGTGCAGACTCTTCTGTTCACTACGCGTCCCATGATCACTTCATTCGGTACATCCACACGGATGACGGCATCGATTGCTGTATTATTTGCTTTCAGCATCTCGTCCAGTTTCTCTGCCTGCGCGATCGTTCTCGGGAAGCCATCCAGAAGATAACCTTTCTTGCAGTCATCCTGGTTGAGTCTGTCCTCCACCATGGAGATCGTGATCTCATCCGGAACCAGTTCTCCGGCATCGATATATTTCTTGGCTTCTTTTCCCAGAGGTGTTTCTTCCTTAATGTTGGCACGGAAAATATCACCGGTGGAAATGTGTGTGATTCCATAGGAATCTCTTAATACTGTTGCCATGGTTCCTTTACCAGAACCAGGTGCACCCAGAATGATTAATTTCATACTTTGCTCCTTCAATTCAAGAGTACGCAAAACCCCGCGTGACAAAATATCACGCGAGGTTGCGTTGTTTCTCTATTATTTTGTTACTCGATGCATGCTTCTCTGCATAACACTTACCTGATAGATCAGTCAAGGAAACCCTTGTAATTGTGAGTAACCATCTGCGACTCGATCTGCTGTACGATATCGTTGGCAACACCAGTCATGATAAGAACAGATGTACCAGCCATCCAAACATTGGTCATACCGGTGAGTACACCGAACAATGTCGGGATCAGAACCACGATGCAAAGGAAAACAGCATCACACCAGTTCAGTCTATTTGCAACGCGGGCGATAAACTCGGATGTCGGACGACCAGGTCTTACACCCGGGATAAATCCACCGTTCTTCTGCAGATTCTGTGAAATCTCGATCGGATTAAACTGAATCATTGAGTAGAAGAATACGAATGCAAAGATGCAGAAGAAATAAGCCACATAATAGAACGGATTCGAAGAGAAATTCCTGAACCAGTTCACCACTACGTTGTTGGAGTTCGGGAAGAAGATCGCAACGATCGTAGACGGCAGGGAGAGGAAAGACATGGTGAAGATAACCGGCATAACGCTGGACTGATTCACCTTCAGCGGAATGTATGTATTCTGTCCGCCATATACTTTTCTTCCTACCACTTTCTTCGAATACTGAACCGGGATTCTTCTTTCCGCGTTCTGAACATATACACAGAAGATGATCGTCGCAATAGAAATAAGAGAAATTGCGATGAAAACAAGAATACCAACAGTATTTCCGATTGCGCCATTCTTGAATTTTCCTGCGATGTCCAAAGCATCGTAGTAAAGCTCCGTAGCCATGGTCGGGATACGAGCCACGATACCGGCAAAGATGATCAAAGAAACACCATTACCGATGCCTTTTTCGTTGATACGCTCACCGAGGAATACAACAAATGCTGTACCTGCAGTAAATGTAAGGATGACCATAGCTGCTGCCAAAGGCTTTGGCAGATAGCTTGTCAGAGCAGAGCGTGTAGCGTATGTGAAGAAAGAAGCCTGAAGAACAGCCAGACCAACCGTAACATAACGTGTGATCTTCTGAATCTTCTTCTGTCCCTCTTCTCCTTCTTTGGCCAAATTCTCCAAAGCAGGGATCGCTACAGTGAGAAGCTGAATGATGATGGACGAGTTGATGTACGGGGTGATACCCATTGCGAAGATAGTCGCAGCGAAAAGACCACCACCGGAAATGACATCCATCAAGCTACCGATCTGACCCCAGTTACGTACGATGTTCGAAAACTCCGTACGGTTGATACCTGGACACGGGATAAGACCGCCTACCATGTACATAGCCAGGATGAACAGGGTAAAGAGCAACTTCTTGCGCAGTTCCGGAAGACGGAACGCATTCACTAAGGTGTCAAAAATACCCTTCATCTCATACCTCCAGTACTGTTCCACCAGCCTTTTCGATCTTCTCTTTCGCTGAAGCAGAGAACTTCTTAGCTTTTACTGTAAGCTTCTTGGTAAGTTCACCATTACCAAGAACTTTCACACCGTCATTGACCTTACCGAGAGTGATGATACCGGCATCAGCGAGGATCGTTGCATCGACCTCTGCACCATTATCGAACTTCTCAAGATCAGAAACGTTGATCTCAACATACTCAGGAGCAAAACGCTTGTGGTTGAAACCACGCTTCGGCAGACGTCTGTAAAGAGGCATCTGACCACCTTCGAAACCAGGACGTACACCGCCGCCGGAGCGAGCGTTCTGTCCCTTGTGTCCACGACCGGCAGTCTTTCCGTTTCCGGATCCGGCACCACGGCCCTTACGATATGCTTTCTCGTTTCCGCAGGAAGACATTTCATTAAGTTTCATGTTTCCAATACCTCCATTACACTTCTTCGCATGTAACAAGATGTGCTACAGTACGAACCATGCCACGAATAGCCTGGTTATCAGCTTTCTCAACAGACTGACCGATCTTCTTCAGACCGAGAGCAGCAACTGTTGCAGCCTGGTTTTTCTTAGATTTGTTGGTGCTCTTCACCAATGTAATCTTCAAGTTAGCCATGTAAAGCACACCTCCATTACATAATTTCTTCGGTAGACTTTCCACGCAGACGTGCTACTTCTTCGAGAGAACGCATGCTCTTCAAGCCTTCCAGTGTTGCATTAACAACATTGTTCGGGTTGTTCGTACCCAGAGACTTTGTACGGATATCCTTGATACCGCAAAGCTCACATACAGCACGGACAGGGCCACCAGCGATGATACCGGTACCACTTGCAGCCGGCTTCATAACGATCTTACCGGCACCAAATACACCGAAAGCCTCGTGTGGGATCGTGTTGCCATCAAGAGGAACAGAGATCATGTTCTTCTTTGCATCTTCGATACCCTTTCTGATAGCATCCGGGATTTCAGCGGCCTTACCAAGGCCCTTACCAACGTGGCCATTCTCATCACCAACGATTACGAGGGCTGCGAAACGGAAGTTTCTACCACCTTTAACCGTTTTGGAAACACGTCCGATGTGGATGACTTTTTCTTTTAATTCGGTTGTTGAATTTGGTTCAAAACCCATCTTGTTTATCCCTCCTAATTAGAATACCAGGCCAGCTTCACGAGCTGCCTCAGCCAAAGCTTCTACACGACCATGGAAAATGTATCCGCCTCTGTCGAAGACCACTTCTTTGATCTCCTTAGCCAGAGCACGCTCTGCAATCAGCTTACCAACTGCTGCAGCACCTTCCTTGTTGCTTCCGTTAGCAATAGAAGCTTTCACTTCCTTATCTAATGTGGAGGCACTTACCAATGTCTTGCCAGCCTCATCATCGATGATCTGAGCATAGATATTTGTATTACTTCTGAAAACGCACAGACGTGGACGTGCAGGGGTTCCGCTGATCTTTTTTCTTACGCGGACATGCTTTCTACGGCGAATAGCGTTCTTGTCAATCTTATTAATCATGCTTTTTCACCCCTTCACTTACTTCTTAGCGCCAGTCTTACCTTCCTTGATGCGGACATATTCACCAACATATCTGATACCTTTGCCCTTATACGCATCCGGAAGTCTGAACGAACGGATCTTAGCGGCGGTTTCGCCAACTAACTGCTTGTCTGCACCCTTAACGATGATCTGGTTCTGAGCCGGAACATCAATAGTGATTCCTTCCGGTTCTTCCATCTCGATCGGGTGAGAATAACCAAGGTTGAACACAACCTTCTTACCCTGCTTTGCTGCTTTGTAACCAACACCCTGGATCTCGAGTTCCTTCTTGAAACCTTCGGAACAACCGATAACCATGTTGTTGATAAGAGAACGTGTCAAACCATGCAAAGCCTTTACCTGCTTTTCATCGTTTGGTCTTGTTACAGTGATCACATTGCCATCTACTGTAACGTTGATGGAAGGATGTACATTCAAAGAAAGTGTAGCGTCCTTACCCTTCACAGTGATGGTCTGACCATCCTGCTTTACTTCGAGCCCTGCCGGGATCGTGATCGGCATATTGCCAATTCTAGACATAACAATCTACCTCCTGCTCTTTAGATTGCGGAACGTCTCCGTTCCATTTCAGAGTTTGTATATGGTATTAAATTACCAAACGTAAGCCATAACCTCGCCGCCCACGCCGAGCTTGCGAGCATTCTTATCTGTCATAACGCCCTTGGATGTCGAAATGATAGCGATACCAAGTCCGCCGAGAACCTTCGGCAGATTCTCCTTGTCTGCATAAACACGAAGACCCGGCTTGGAAATTCTCTGGATACCGGAAATAACGTGCTTCTTAGCAGCGTACTTCAAAGTGATCTTGATCATTCCCTGCTTATCATCTTCGATCGTCTCGAAAGAAGCGATATAACCTTCATCTACTAAAATCTGTGCGATAGCCTTCTTCAAATTGGAAGCAGGAACCATTACTGTCGGATGACCGGCTGTACCTGCATTACGGATTCTTGTCAGCATATCAGCAATTGCATCTGTAATCTGCATATGTTTTCCTCCTTGTATCGTGCTATCTTACCAGCTTGCCTTACGTACGCCCGGAATCTGTCCCTTATAAGCCAGATCACGGAAGCACAGACGGCAAATGCCATACTTGCGGATATAAGCATGCGGTCTGCCACAAAGCTTACAACGGTTGTGCTGCTGTACCTTAAACTTCGGTGCGCGCTGAGCCTTCAGTTTCATTGACGTTTTAGCCATATTACTTATATCCTCCTATTACTTACGGAACGGCATGCCGATGAGGGTAAGAAGAGATCTTGCTTCCTCGTCTGTCTTTGCCGTTGTAACGATGATGATATCCATACCACGAACCTTGTCGACCTTATCGAAGTCGATTTCAGGGAACATCAGCTGCTCCTTGATACCCATCGCATAGTTACCATGACCATCGAAGGAGTTCGGGTTAACGCCACGGAAGTCACGTACACGCGGAAGGGAGATGCTGATCAACTTGTCGAGGAAGTTGTACATGTTCTCACCACGAAGTGTTACTTTGCAACCGATCTTCATGCCCTCTCTGAGTTTGAAAGCAGCAACGGACTTGGATGCAACTGTAGCAACAGGCTTCTGTCCACAAATGATACCCATGTCACGCATAGCGTTCTCGAGAGCCTTCGGGTTATCCTTGACTTCACCGACACCCATATTGAGAACGATCTTCTCAAGCTTCGGGATCTGCATGCATGACTTATACTTGAACGTCTCCTGCAAAGCAGGTGCAACTTCATTTACATACTTGTCTTTTAATCTAGACATCGATTACTCCTCCTTTGCCTTCTTGATCTGGTCAATGTCAGCGCCGCACTTCTTGCAGACACGGAACTTTGCGCCATTGGCTTCTACTCTGTGTCCGATACGTGTAGCCTTGCCGCACTTCGGGCAAACCAGCATAACGTTACTTGCATCGATGGAGCCTTCCTTCTCGACGATACCAGCCGGCTTATTCTGGCCCTGAGCCTTCTGATGCTTCTTAACCATGTTTACGCCGCTTACGAATACACGACCATTCTTCGGATCCGTCTTTACGACCTGGCCCTGAGCGCCAGCGTCCTTACCTGTGATAACAACGACTTTGTCGTCCTTCTTTACATGAATCTTACTAGCCATTTGTCATCCTCCTTACAGAACTTCCGGAGCCAGAGAAAGGATCTTCATATAATCCTTATCACGGAGCTCTCTTGCGATAGGCCCAAAGATACGGGTTCCACGCGGGTTCTTGTCTTCCTTAATGATAACGGCAGCATTCTCATCGAACTTGATGTATGATCCGTCAGCTCTTCTTACACCTTTCTTGGTGCGGACAACTACAGCGCGGACTACATCGCCCTTCTTAACCACGCCACCTGGAGTAGCGGTCTTAACAGAGCAGACGATCACATCACCGATATTCGCGTACTTTCTCCAAGAACCACCGAGCACTTTGATGCATGCCAGTTCTTTTGCGCCAGTATTATCCGCAGATCTTAATCTGGATTCTACTTGAATCATCTTGATTTCCTCCTTTACGTAATTCCCTTACGTATTACTTCGCCTTCTCAATAATCTCGACCAGTCTCCAACGCTTATCGCGAGAAAGTGGGCGGGTCTCCATTACCTTTACCTTATCGCCGATGCCACAAGAATTCTCTTCATCGTGTGCCTTCAGCTTGTATGTTCTCTTCATGATCTTGCCGTACAGCGGGTGCTTAACGTGCTCAACCACGGAGACAACGATCGTCTTGTCCATCTTGTCGGAACTTACGATACCGACACGAGTCTTTCTGAGGTTACGCTCGCTCATGTGCTTTTCTCCCTTCATTAATTAGCCTTAAGCTCTTGCTCACGGAGAATCGTGTTCACGCGAGCGATGTCACGCTTTACAGCACCAAGGCGCTGCGGGTTTTCAAGTTGGTTTGTCGCATGCTGGAAACGAAGCTTGAAGAGTTCGTCCTTCAATGCGAGCAATTCCTGCTGAAGTTCTTCTGCGGACTTCGAACGCAATTCCTTAGCCGTCATTTTCAGATTCCTCCTCTACTTTCTTGATAAACTTCGTCTTGCAAGGAAGCTTATGTCCAGCAAGTCTCATTGCCTCACGGGCTACATCTTCAGTTACACCGGAGATCTCGAAAAGAACACGACCAGGCTTAACTACTGCTACCCAGTACTCCGGAGAACCCTTACCGGAACCCATTCGAGTCTCAGCAGGCTTCTTTGTTACCGGCTTATCAGGGAAGATCTTGATCCAGACCTTACCGCCTCTCTTCACGTAACGGTTGATTGCGATACGAGCAGCCTCGATCTGATTGGATGTGATCCAGCACGGTTCTGTTGCATACATACCATAATCGCCGTAAGCAACGAAGTTACCTCTGGAAGCCTTACCGGTCAGACGGCCACGCTGCTGCTTTCTGTGCTTCACTCTCTTTGGAAGTAACATTAAGCTTCGCCTCCTTCCACAACCTTGGCAGGCTTCTTAGCTGCCAGGACCTCACCACGGTAGATCCATACCTTAACACCGATACGACCGTACTGTGTGTTTGCCTCAGCAAAACCATAGTCGATGTCAGCACGCAGTGTCTGCAGCGGAATCGTACCTTCGTGATATGTCTCGGAACGAGCGATTTCAGCGCCGCCCAGACGGCCGGAGCAGGAAGTCTTGATACCCTTAGCTCCACTCTTGATCGTACGGGACATAGCCATCTTCATTGCACGACGGAAAGAAACACGTCTCTCCAGCTGCTGTGCGATGCTCTCAGCAACGAGCTGAGCGTTAGCGTCCACGTTCTTGATCTCACGAACATCTACGAAGAAATTCTTCTTGAACTTCTTCTGAAGCTTTTTCTTGAAATCCTCAATGCCGGCGCCCTGACGACCAATGATGATACCAGGCTTAGCAGCGTTGATGATGATGGATGTCTTGTCTGCACCTTTGCGCTCGATCTCAATTGTCGAAACGCCTGCAGCGAAGCACTCTTTCTTTACAAAATCACGGATTTGCTTGTCTTCAACGAGGAAATCGCTGAATGTCTTCTTGTCAGCATACCAACGAGTATCCCACTCTTTGATAACACCAACACGTAATCCATGTGGATTTACCTTCTGGCCCATTCTTTATTCCTCCTTATACTCTTTCCTTGAGAACTACCGTTACATGGCTAGATCTCTTGTTAATGCGTGACGCGGATCCTCTTGCTCTCGGGATGAAGCGCTTCAGGATCGGACCCTGATTTGCATATGCATCTACAACATACAGGCTGCCCTTGGACAGATTGTTGTTGTTTACTGCATTTGCTTCAGCAGACTTCAGTGCCTTCTTGAGGACCGGAGAAGCGGCTTTCGGAGTATAGTCCAGAATAGCATATGCTTCATCAAGATCCTTGCCCTTGATCAGGTCAGCAACGACCTGGATCTTACGCGGGCTGATACGTACATATTTTGCGGTCGCCTTACCGAGGTCCTTACCGATACCCAGAAGTTTCTTCTGCTTCTTTGTAAGGATCGGGTTCTTCGCGTTCTTCTTTGCCTGCTTACCGTAAGCTTCGAGGATCGTGTCGCGATTCGCTTCAATATAGTCTTTGGTCAATTTAACTTTTTCCACTATTGTTTCCTCCTTCAAAGCTTACGATTATTTACCACCGGTTGTCTTCTCACCGGCGTGACCTCTAAAGGTTCTTGTCGGAGCAAATTCACCCAGCTTGTGACCGATCATCTCTTCAACAATGTATACCGGAACATGTCTTCTGCCGTCATAAACAGCAATTGTGTGTCCGACCATTTCAGGATAGATCGTGGAAGCGCGAGACCAAGTCTGTACAACCTTTTTCTCATTCGCTGCATTCATTGCGTTGATTTTCTTCATCAGGGCATCCTGTACGAAATAACCCTTCTTGGTTGATCTACTCATTATGGTTCCTCCCTTCGCTTACTTTCTACCCTTAACAATGTACTTGTTAGACTGCTTCTTCTTGTTTCTTGTCTTCTTACCAAGAGTCGGAACGCCCCAAGGTGTAACAGGACCAGGAAGACCGATCGGGGACTTACCTTCACCACCACCATGTGGGTGGTCGCACGGGTTCATAACGACACCACGGACTGCAGGACGTACGCCCATATGACGATGACGACCAGCCTTACCGATGGATACGTTCTCGTGCTCGTTGTTGCCAACAACACCGATCGTAGCACGGCAACCAATGGAAACCATACGAACCTCACCGGACGGGAGACGGATCTGAGCGAAGTCGCCTTCCTTAGCCATCAGCTGTGCGCCGGCACCGGCTGTACGGACAAGCTGTGCGCCCTTACCAGGCTTCAGCTCTACATTGTGGATCATTGTACCTACCGGGATGTTCGCGATAGGAAGTGCATTACCGGAAACGATATCTGCATTTACGCCGGACTCAACTTTATCGCCAACGTTCAGACCCTGCGGAGCCAGGATATAAGCCTTAGCGCCATCAGCGTACTGAAGCAGAGCAATAAATGCTGTGCGGTTCGGATCGTACTCAAGTGCAACTACTGTTGCCGGGATGCCATCTTTTGTTCTCTTCCAGTCGATCACGCGGATCTTACGACGGTTGCCGCCACCGATGTGACGAACTGTGATACGTCCGTAAGAGTTGCGTCCGCCTGACTTGCCGCTTGCAACGACCAGACTCTTCTCGGGCTTCTTCTTAGTAAGAGAAGAAAAGTCCGCAACAGTCATGTTTCGTCTTGCGGGAGAAGTTGGATTAAAAGTCTTTACTGCCATTCTCTCTTCACTCCTTTACCATCAGGCCTTACTGGCCGATTCCAAATTCTTCGATTGCTGTCTTATACTTCTTAGCAGACTTGGTTACCTTACCGCCCTTGCCAAGATAAGACGCTTCCTTAGCCTCTGTGTCGATGGTAACTACTGCCTTCTTCCAGGAAGCAGTCACACCCTCTACATAGCGCTGTCTCTTAACCTTACCATCTACGTTGCATGTGTTGACAGAGAGAACCTTTACTTCGAAAAGTTTTTCAACAGCGTTCTTCACGTCTGTCTTTGTGGCTGTCTTAGCAACTTCGAATGTGTACTTGCCGGCTGCTGCATCATAAGAGCTCTTCTCTGTGATGACCGGCTTAATGATGATATCCTGCGGTGCCTTGCTCATACATACACCTCCATAATCTTCTCAGCAGCTTCCTTCGACATAATGAAGGAATCATGCTTCAGGATGTCAAATACGTTGATCGTGTTAACGAAAGCTGTCTTAACTGTCGGGATGTTTCTTGCGGACTTCTCAACGTTCTCGTTCTTACCGTCCAGAACTACCAGAGCAGTATCCTCAACCTTGATTGCCTTCATGAAATCAACCATATTCTTTGTCTTCATCGTATCGAAGTTCAGGCCCTCGATAACAAATACCTTGGAATCAGCCATCTTGGAAGAGAATGCAGACTTCATAGCCAGACGTCTGATCTTCTTCGGTACAGTGTAGCTGTAATCTCTCGGCTTAGGCCCAAAGATGATTCCGCCGCCAACATACTGTGCGGAACGTGTAGAACCATGACGAGCACGGCCTGTACCCTTCTGGCGATACGGACGCTTGCCGCCGCCTCTGACTTCGCTTCTTGTCTTTGTGGAATGTGTGCCCTGACGACGGTTAGCCAGCATGTTGAGAACAACAGCGCGCATCGCAGACTGATTCGGTTCGATACCGAAGATCGAATCAGCAAGATCCATCGATCCTACAACGGCTCCACTAAGATTTAAAATATCAATTTTAGCCATTTCTTAGTCCTCCTTGTCCTCAAATTACTTAGCCTTAACAGACGACGTGATGGTCACGATGCCGCCCTTAGGACCCGGAACCGCGCCCTTGAGAACGAGGATTCCTCTTTCGCCGTCAACACTGACGACCGTCAGATTCTGAACTGTGCAATTTACAGCACCCATATGACCAGGCATTTTCTTGCCAGGCAGTACACGAGCCGGTGTAGAGTTCGCGCCCAAAGAACCGACACGTCTGTGATACATGGAACCGTGTCCGTCCGGACCACCCTTCTGGCCGTGACGCTTGATGTTACCCTGGTATCCTTTACCCTTGGAAACACCGCTTACATCAACGTGATCACCAACATTGAGCATGTCGGAAACCTTGATCTCCTGACCGAGTGTGTAATCTTCCTCTGTCTTGAACTCACGGATAGTGCGCTTAACAGCAACCTCTGCCTTTGCGAACTGTCCCTTGTCCGGCTTGTTTACAAGCTTCTCGCGAATGTCACCTGTAGCGACCTTCACAGCCTTGTAGCCGTCTTTCTCTACCGTCTTATTCTGAATAACAAACATCGGGTTGCATTCGATGACGGTTGCCGGAACTGCCAAGCCAGTCTCGTCGAAGAGCTGTGTCATGCCGGCTTTCTTGCCAAGTACGAATTTTGTCATGATTTTTTCCTCCTATTTAGGTTATTGGTTCGCGATCTTGTGTCCGCGAACATGACCTCCGCATATCCCGCCGCTTGACGTTCAACAGGACGCGGAAAAAGCCTTTAAGCCTTGAGCTCAATGCTCACGCCTGCAGGCATGTCAAGCTTCATCAATGCATCAACAGTCTTCTGGTTCGGCGCAAAGATGTCGATAAGACGCTTATGCGTACGAAGTTCAAACTGCTCACGGGAATCCTTGTACTTATGAGGAGAACGCAGGATAGTTGTGATCTCTTTCTCTGTCGGGAGCGGGATCGGACCGGAGAAGCTTGCACCAGTTCTGGTGACTGTCTCTACGATACGTGCTGCGCTCTGGTCAAGGAGCTCGTGATCATAAGCCTTAAGCTTAATTCTGATCTTTTGGTTTGTTGCCATGTTTGATTCCTCCAAATTCATCGCTGTTTTTTCTTCACCCTGTCCAGCGTTTCTTCTCGACCCATCATAAAACCCAGGAGACCAGTTACCGCAGCATACGGCACTTTGGGCCTGGGCATGTGTTCGTTGAAACACACGCTGTGACTTCAGGTTATCGCCGGAAATCTTGTTTCCGACTGCTCCGTCTAAGTTACCCGCTTCTTAAGCACAGCCGCTTAATATGCGGCAATCTCAGACTTCTTCGCTACGCGCACAAAGTCGCGCAGGAAAGATTATATTCCATAAGTCAAGCGAATGCAAGCATTATTTTTGTTTTTCCGGTATTTTTTCAAGAATTCTCCTGATCAAGGAGTTTTCTGACATCTTCCTGGCTGAAGTGATAGCGCTGATCACAGAAATGGCATTCCAGATCGATCCCGTTCGGATCTTCGGAAAGTTCGGACAGATCTTTACGGCCGATGGCCAGAAGATTTCTCTCCATTCTTTCCCGCGAGCAGTTGCACTGATAGGAGACCGGAGCTCCCTGAAGGAAGCAGATATTCTCATCGCCTAAGAACATATCCAGTATCTTCTCAGGGTTAAACCCTTCTGTAAGCAGGAAGGTCACGTCCGGGAATCCTCCGTTGACCCGGTTTTCCAGATACGAGATCGTCTCTTCATCCGCACCGGGAAGAAGCTGTACCATGAAACCGCCTGCACAGGTCACGCCGTTGCTGTCGATCCCGACACCCAGCGAAACGATAGACGGTGTCTGCTCCGAAGAGGCCAGATAATAAGTAAAATCTTCTGCGATCTCTCCGGAGATCAGTTCCACTTGTCCCACATAAGGTTCTTTCAGTCCAAAGTCCTTCACGACTGTCAGCTTTCCGTTCCCTACCGCTGCGCCGACATTGAGTTTGCCAGGACGGTGATAGGTCGTCTCCACGATTGGTTCCAAGCAATATCCACGGACATGTCCGTGCGGATCCGCCACTGCGGTCATCCCCTGAAGCGGGCCATCGCAGCGAAGGTTGACAGTAAGACTGTCTCCTTCACTTTTTAATGTGTCCGCGAGAAATAGCGTACCCGTCAGAAATCTTCCCAACGCAGCCGTCGCCACCGGTGACGTCTTGTGGATTCGAAGCGCTTCCTTGACAAGGTGTGTCGAACGGATCGCCAGAGCACGGACTTTCCCGCCCAGTGCCGTAGCCGTTACCATATAATCGGAATCATCTTTCGGAGATCCCGGAGCATAATAAAACTCGTCCATAATTTACTCCTATTTCTCGAGCGGTCTTCTGACGCAGTAAAATACCCGTTCATCGGAAGCATTCGGTGCCCGTTTCTTGAGGTCACCATATACGCCGGCCACTTCCAGTCCGCACTTTGCCACCAGTTCACGGATCTGCTCATCCGTGTAGAACTGTTCCTCGATCTCATTGTCCTCTCTCTCATAGTGGACACCGTCTGTGGATGCAAACATAGTGAGAGATGCAAGGTTCCGTCCGGACTTTTCGTCAAATTCGTTTTCCCATAATACCGTAAAATCATCTTCGATGGAATAGAAAAATTCATTTCCCAGTGTTTCCTGGAAATGCTTCTTCGTGGCCACATCGAAAATGAAAAGACCTCCAGGGTTAAGAAAACAGAAGAACGATTTCAGAAGACTCTCGATATCTTTCTTTCTGGTCATGTGATTGACCGTGTCCAGAAGGGAGACGAAAACATCCATCGTGCCATAAAGATCCAGTTCCGCCATATCCTGACAGAGCCAGAGCGCGTCGACTTTCATTTTCTCTGCGCGCTCCCGTGCTTTATCGAGCATCGGAAGAGAACTATCCACGCCGATCAGATCGTACCCAAGTTTGGAAAACTCACAGGTCACAGCGCCGGTTCCACATCCCAGGTCACATAGGAGCGGGCTTCCGTCCTTGCCGTCTCCCGGAAAAGCACCATGCTTCTTTACGATCCAATCCACGAAAAGGACCCATTTTGCAGGGTCCAGTTCTTTTTGGAATGTGTCATAGAAATTCGCCAAAAAATCGTATGCTGACATATTCTTATCCTTTAATATATGGGGCCGGATCTACTTTCGAACCGTTGACACGAACTTCGAAGTGCAGATGCGGGCCGGTGGATGTGCCTGTGCTTCCGCATTCCGCAATCGTCTGACCGGCTTTCACCTTATCTCCTACTTTCACATAGACATCACGTGTGTGCCCGTAAAGAGTACAGATACCGTTGCCGTGATCGATTATGCAGTAGTTACCATAGTTTGCTCCGCCTGTATTCTGGCCTTCCACCGGTTCTTCCACCTTCAGGACGGTTCCGGATGCAGCTGCCACGATCGGGTTGCCATATGTTCCGCCCAGGTCCACGCCCCAGTGCATACGGCGCGTCTTATAGACCGGATGGATACGCCATCCATATGGAGAATAGATCGTATAATCTCCCGGATAGGGCCAGGTCATTTTCATCTTCGGCTTGGGGG
>Ga0247611_10007295_pt1 | contig 13929 bp, 19 predicted proteins | sample 177DNAGHGhighgp2_FD_192422 | JGI IMG/M metagenome (GOLD analysis project Ga0247611, IMG submission 192422) | Sheep rumen microbial communities from Palmerston North, Manawatu-Wanganui, New Zealand - 1770 DNA GHGhigh gp2 | ecosystem: Host-associated > Mammals > Digestive system > Stomach > Rumen...
ACAAGCATACTGACACGATGAGACAACTGACCCTGCACGCAGGCAAAAAATAAAAAACCGGATCAGATGAGACAGTTGTCTCAATTGAACCAGTATCGCTTGCAAGTTACCAGCAAGTTACCAGCAAGTTATTGCAATGCATTCAACATGTATATATAATAAGAATGAGCATGGTGCTCAAAAGGAGAGAAATATGAATAAAGAAGAATTAACAAAGATTTGCGATGCCAGGATCATGATGCTTGTCAGCAATTACTATGATCCTGCATATGTGAATCACCGGCAGCATTGCATCGAGCGTATCAAGGAAGTTGTATATCTGGCTGAGGATATGGATCTCATCAGCTATGATGATTACACTGTGATTATCAATATTATCTGCTTCATGGGAACCGATGAAGACATGGAGGGAAGACAATGGTAATCGTAAAGATCTCTGCTACAGAGAATCTGCTTCACGAAATGACTTCACAGCAGATCATGCACTTCCTGGAAAAGTACGGAAACGGATCTTTCCGGAGGAAGAAGATGATCATCATGGAAGGAATGCACTGGATCCTCGGACTCCCTGAAGAGATCGAGTCAGGGGAACTGTCGAAGAGGTACCAGATCGGCGCTATTATAGATGGGAGGGTTATATGATCTGTTTATTGTTTGCTGTTCTCTGGCTGGCTCTCTGTGCCAGCATCGCGCAGGATATGGAGGACTGGAAAGAAGAATGATAATAAAGCCAGAGAATTTTTGCTGTTACACAGAAGATTTGTGTGAATGGATTCCGCCAGAAGTGTGTAGACAGCTGGAATGTGCTACATGTCCATACTATGGAAAATCTGGATATGCGACGATTACTATATTTATGAAAGAGGAGGATGAAAATGAACGAGAAAACATACAGTAACAAGCTCGCGTATAATAACGCATATAACAAGCGGAAGTATAAAGCATATACGTTCCGCCTCGATCAGATACGCGATGCTGATCTGATCGCTCTCCTGGATGAACTGGATACAGTACAATTCATCAGGAATGCTCTGAAGGACTTCATCAGGCAGCATGAGCTTGCGCAGAATCTGAAGAGCCGGAAGAGCAGGCGCTTAGGCATGCCGTATGAGGTCTATTCAATTACTCCGGATGGATTCCGGGAAATGATCGGAAGCGCAGAGAATCTTGATAATGCTAAGGACATGAGGGATAACGCTGAAGCATTGTATGCCGGTTATGACGGCATGAATATTCCAGATTTCATTATCGTGAAAAGATATATGAATAAGTATGGTACAGTAGTTGCCATGAAAGTCACAGCATGAAAGCGAAGCAAATCATAAACATGGCAGCTTATCAGGTCAATAAGCTGACAGGAGGCGCTCTGAATGAGGCTTATCAGACTCTGAAGAGCGTCTTCAATAAACGAGCGAAGACATTCCGTAAGCATGGGGCAGAGCGTGCTCTGCCTCCAGGTTTCCGATCAGGCATGCAGAGCTCTGTAGGCATGACTGAATCGGAGAAGCTGCAGGCTCTGAAAGATGTATCAGCTTTTATGCGGGGAGAGCGCTCCAGCTATTCCGGATGGAGGCGCTCGGAGATCGAGCAGATGGAGAGCCTGAATGAAGCTCTTGAAGGTGCGTATCATTTTGACAGCCTGGATGATTTCCGGAAGTATGGTGAATTCATGGGAGAGATGCAGGCAAGGCTCGGAGAAATGTGGAAGGTACAGAGCTCTCAGGTGAGAGAGCTCTTCTTCCAGGCTCAGAGGCTCGGAGTCGATTCCAGTCAATTCCTGAAGAACTTTGAGTATTGGATCGAGCACGCGGAAGAACTGCAGAAAGCAAAGCCTCTCTCATATTCCGGAAGAGGACTGAAAACATCAGACTATGCTCGGCAGCTGCATCTTCCGTCAATCAATGAATTCTACAGGAAGAGATACTCTGATGTTATGCAGGAGGCTCTGCTGAAGGATCTCAGCGGTAAAGAGCTGAAGAATTATGTGAAAGAGCAGTACAGACCGGTATCCGGCAAAGTGAGGAAGAAAAAATGATATGCAGCGTGAGCGATTATGATTTTTCTTTTCTTGAAAATATCACTGTATTGAAGACAAGAGGAAGACGCTCATGGAAAGAGAAATACCTGGATATCGTGACTGCTTTCGATATCGAGACAACTAATATTGATAAGTATCAGCAGGCTGTGATGTATATCTGGCAATTCCAGATAACAGATGAGGATACGATCATCGGCAGAAGCTGGGAGGAATTCCGGACACTGATCCGGATCCTCTCCGGCTATGCTGCCGAATCCGGTGCTTATATTGTCTGTTTCATTCATAATCTGAGTTTTGAGTATCAGTTTATTAAGTCAGTGCTGCATATTGATTCCTGTTTTGCGATGGATAACAGGAAGATCCTGAAGTGCATATCCGAGCGGATAGAATTCCGCTGCAGTTATCTGCATTCTAATATGTCTCTTGATCGGTATCTGAAAAATAACCAGGTCGAAAACAAGAAGATCAGCGGATTTGATTACAGCAAAAAGCGCTATCCATGGACAGCGCTCTCTGATGAAGAACTGCAGTATTGCATCAATGATGTTAAAGGACTCGTGCAGGCTGTAAAGCATGAGATGAAGAAGGATGGAGATAATCTGTATACATTCCCTCTGACATCGACCGGATATGCCAGGCGCGAAGCTAAGGAGGTTCTCGGAGGATATCGGAGATATATACAGCAGATGCTGCCGGATGTTGAAATATTCCATGCTCTGAGAAAAGCCTTCCGAGGCGGCAATACGCATGCCAACAGATACAATGCGAATATCATTCATGTATCTACAGAGCAGGATCCGATCGAGTCCTATGACATATCCAGCAGCTATCCATCTGTTCTTCTGACGGAGCGCTTCCCTGGTAAATTCAGAAGAGCTGATCCGGATCTCTTATGGTTATTCCTGAAACATGATCAGGCATGCCTGATGCATATTATGCTGTATGATGTGCATCTGATAGATGAGTCATGGGGCTGTCCGTACATTCCAAAGGCAAAATGCGAGAGCATTACAGCAGGTATATATGATAATGGCAGAGTGCTGCAAGCCTCCAGCGCCGAGATGTATATCACTGAAATAGATTTCAGCATCATGCTCAGTGAGTACAAATTTGATTACTATGTTATGGATCTCTGGACAGCAAACAAGCGAAGGCTTCCGAAAAAATTCCGTGAGATGCTGCTGGATCAGTATCGGCAGAAGACAGCTCTGAAGGGTGTCGATGATTATCTCTGCGGGAAATACAAGGGGCGTTTCAATTCAAATTTTGGAATGATGGTAATGAATCCCTGTAAACCGGAATGGATCCTGCAGCCGGATGGAAGCCTTGAAATGGATGTCCGACCGGTTGAGGATCTCATAGAAGAATACCGGCACAATGGATGGCTGCCGTATCAGTGGGGAGTATACTGCACAGCATATGCAAGGAAGAAACTGGAGGAAGGACTGCATGCGATCCCTCCGGATCGGTTCCTATATGCGGACACTGACAGCATCAAGTATGTAGGGAAATATGATGATGTATTTGAAGAGTTAAATAAGAAATATAAGCATGAGGATCTTTCTGCAGTCGATGCAAAAGGAAAGCAGCACTATCTCGGCGTATACGAGAAAGACGCATCATATAAGCGCTTCATTACAATGGGAGCGAAGAAGTATGCATATGAAGATGATACCGGTCTGCATGTCACAGTGTCAGGAGTCAGTAAGAAAGAAGGAGCTGCAGAGCTTGGAAAGCTGGAGAACTTCCGGGAGGGCTTTGTCTTCCGGACTGCCGGAGGAACTGAGCATATATATAATGATCAGCCTCCGGTCTCCAGCTGCCGGATCCAGGGACATCAGATTGACATCATCAGCAACATCGCTATATATCCGAGCACATACACGCTCAGTCAGACTATGGAATATAAAAGACTAATCATGTATCTCATGACGCATGATATCCGGTATGACTTGCATTATGAGCGTTAACCATGTAACATGTATTTGCGGGATGCAATGCAGCCCAGTAGCATCCCGCGCCATATAAAGAAAGAAGAGGGTTATAAAAAATGAGTATTTCAAAATTCAATCACAACGGCAATGTATTCACTTTCAAAGCAGGCAAGGATTTCCAGTATTACAGACTGAAGGATCTCGCACAGTACAAGGATAAGATCTTCCCGCTGCGCGCTCTGTTCATCAGCACAAAAGGACGCTATGGAGACAGTCCTGTAGCAGTCACTGATCTGTTTTATGTGAATCTTCCGTCTCATCTTCTGGATGATGTCCGCAACATCATCAGAGATCCGGAAACAGTCGCGGATATCAATGCCGGAAAATGCGGTTTCAAAGTCAGAGCATATCAGAACCATAACGGCGGAGAATCCTACTCAGTTGAATGGGTAGAAACAGAACCTGATATCAAGGCTGCAGATCTCCCGTTCTAAGTTTTAATTAAAATAAAGAGGCAGGATGGGCGCTGCCTCTTTTCATATCTGGAGGATAATATGGAACTATATTTAAAAAATGGATACCTTGATATGCAGAGAATCATTGAGTCTGATTTTCCTTTTATCTTCATCGCTGCAGCGAGAGGTACCGGTAAAACATACGGAGCATTGAAATATTTTTATAAGCATAAGCAGACTATTATTCATCTGCGCAGGACTCAGAAGGAAACAGATCTTCAGAATAAGAAAGCAGGATCTTCTTATAAATCTGTGATGGAGGATCTCGGAAGAGATTACTCGATATCTTCTGCGAATAATCTCGGAACTGTATATGATGAAGAAGGAAACACCATTGCATATAATATGGCACTGAATACTTTTGCATCGGTCAGAGGCATGGATTTCTCAAATATCAATTATGTTTTCTTTGATGAATTCATAGCGGAGCCTCATGTCCGGAAGATCAAAGCAGAAGGTTTTTCCCTGGCAAACTTCTATGAATCAGTAAACCGAAACAGAGAGCTTGAAGGAAGGGAACCGCTGCAGCTGATCTGTGCAGCTAACTCCGTAAACATGGCAAACGATATCTTTCTGTATTTCGACTTGATCACGCACGCGGAAGAAATGCTGCAGACAGGAGAGGAATACAGGGAGATCGGAAATAAGCTGCTGATCATTCCGCAACACTCTCCGATATCAGAGAAGAAAGCAAAGACGGCATTATATAAAGCAGTCAATTCAGAGTTTTCTGAAATGGCAATTAAAAATAAGTTTATCCTGAATGATCAGAGTTATGTCAAAAAGAGACCGGTCACAGAATACCGGTGCATCATCCAGCTGGGAGATCTCTTCATCTATGAACATAAGAGCAGGAATGAGTATTATGTAACCTTCCAAAAAGGGAAATGCAAAGATATCTATACAAATGGATATGCAGACCGGCAGAGAGCGAAGCGTGCGCTATGGCGCTTTGTAGGCTTCTATATGGACGGTCTGATCAGGTTTGAATCTTTTAATTGTGTAGCATTGTTTGAAAAGTATTTTGATCTATAATATATTATCTTTAGAGGAGCGGAGCGCTCTCAGGGAAGCCCCGGAAGGGCTGAGCGTGACTGTCCCCGGGTCTGCATCATCCGATGCATCCGCTGCCTCTGGAGAAGAAAGAGAGGCTGCTGCAGATGGATATCAATGCAATCGTTCAGGCTATCAGTACGGTAGGCTTTCCAATCGCAGCCTGCTGCATCATGTTCTGGTATTTACAGAAAGAGCAGGAAGCGCATAAAGTGGAAATGAATACTGTTACCGAAGCTCTGAATAAGAACACACTTGCTCTCACAGAGCTAAAAGATTTGCTTAGTCTGATGACCGGCTACGGAGGGAAAAACGATGCGTCCAGGGAAAGTAAATAGCTATACAGATCTGGAGCTCGCTCTGATGATCTTTCAGGGATGCTTCGGAAACGGTGCAGCAAGACGACAAGCGCTCGGATCCAGATATGACGCTGCGCAGAGTCTGGTGGATCAGATCCTGAGGACAGGTCAGATCCCTGATGGAGAAGGATCCGGAGCTGTGGATCCTGCAAAGCTGCAGCAGTCTATAAATAAATGTTTCACTGATGTACTTGATGAGATCAGAGAGGAAATTGTAAATGAGTATGAAAGTAACTGAAATTATTAAGCTTCTGGATGCTGGATACAGCAAGGAAGAAATAGAAGCATTTGAGAAAGCAGAAGCACCGGAGGAAGCTGCTCCGGTTGATATTCCAGAGCCGGAACCGGATGCAGGGAAGAGTACAGAAGAGATGCATGAGTCTTGTGCTGCTAACCACACACAGACCGATCCGGTTCAGGATCAGATCGCAAAATTGACTGCTGCCATGGAGCGTATGAGCGGAATGATCATCTCCCAGAATATCAACAGAACAGTCACAGACGGCGCTCCTGGAAGAACCGTGGAGGATATGCTTGCTGAAGTGATCAATCCTCCGAGAAAGGAAGGAAAAAAATGAGTGTAAACAGCTTACAAATTGAAGATGTTTATCAGATCCTTAACTCAATCCATTCCCAGGCTACAGGACAGACATCGCTGGCACCTACTAACACATATGAGTTTACCAGCATGGCTACTACTACACTGGCAGCCGGTGTGGATACAGTTTATAACGCTCTGATGAACACTCTCGGCAGAACTGTCTTCTCTGTTCGTCCTTATGAGCGCAAGTTTGCCGGACTCGTTCAGGATAGCGTCCAGTGGGGCGGGATCAAGCGCAAGATCAGCTATGCCGACAAACCGATCGGAGCCGAACAGGCTTATCATCCTGTTGATGGTACCTCCGTAGATCCATGGAAGATCAATAAGAGCAATGTCCTTGAAATGCGCTACTATGGCAGCGCAGTCTATCAGGATACAGTAACGATCTTCAAGGATCAGCTTATGCAGAGCTTCGAGTCTCCGGCTCAGCTCGGCAGTTTTGTCTCTGGTCAGATGACTCATATGTCTAACAAGTGGGAGCAGTACCTGGAGAACTTGAACCGCGCTACACTGGCAAACTTCATCGGTGCAAAGATTGCTGCAAATAACGGTGTTGTGCATCTTCTGACAGAATACAACACACAGACAGGTCAGACAGCGAATCCTCTGACAGCGACGGACATCTGGCTCCCTGCTAACATGCCTCACTTCTTCCGCTGGCTGCGCGCTCGCGTTAATACTATCGGAAGACGCATGGCAGAAAGATCCGGAGAGTATCAGGTACAGGTTACCGGCAAAGAGATCATGCGGCATACGCCTTTTGCAGATCAGAAGATCTATCTGCTTGCTGATGTGCTGGATCAGATCGATACCATGGTTAATACCGTCACATTCCATGATGAACCGCTGGCTTATGCTGATGTTGAAGGAGTCTCCTTCTGGCAGGATATCAACACTCCTGACAGCATCAATGTGACTCCGGCAGTTATCAATGCAGCTGGTGTTGTTTCCCAGGGAACCGCTGTGAACCAGGCTGCTATCTTCGGTGTAATGTTTGACCGTGATGCACTCGGTACAAACGTGAAGCTGTATGATGTAGCCAATTCTCCGTATAACCAGATCGGCAGATACTGGAATACAACACTGACGGCGAATCTGCAGTATACAAACGATCTGACGGAAAAAGGCGTGATTCTGCTGCTTGACTGAAAACACCTCTTTCAGATTCATATGTCACTCCGGGAAGCCCGGGCGGATCTTCCGCCTGGGCTTCCTGGTATAAGAAAGGAAACATAATGCAGATCATTTTATATAAAAATTTTGCGAAGAAAGACAATAGTACCAAGCAGCCGGATAGTACTGTACAGAGTGATACTTTTGATTGCGGGCTGAAAGACAATACCAGCGTGACGGATCCGGTTGTGGTTCTGGATCTTGCTGATAAAGTTAATTTCACAAAGTACACATATGCGTACATTCCGATATTCGGACGCTATTATTTTGTGGTTGATATGGTGTCTGACGGTCTTCTCTGGGATGTTGTGCTCAGGTGCGATGTCCTGGCTACTTATAAAAGCGCTATCGGCAGCAGCACATTGTATGTGCTCCGGAGTGCTGCAGCTTATGATGGAGATCTGGTAGATAATTATTATCCGATCGGCGTAACGCACACTAATCAGAGAGTGACAGCAGATAATCCGTTAACTGCACACGGCAGTAATGCCTATGTTGATATTAATGGAGGCTGCTTTATTCTTGGCATTGTAGGCGCTGCAGGAAGCCTGTCATCTAATGCCATATATGGCAGCGTAACATATTACGCTTTTCCAAGGGCAGCAATGGATCAGCTTGTGAGAAAGCTCTTAGATAATAATTTCTTAGAAAACTATTATGACTCTTCAGATATGTCGATCGAGCTGCAGAAATCGATCGTTGATCCGCTCCAGTTTATAAAATCATGTGTATGGGTTCCGGTTCCATATTCAGAAATCAGCAGCACGGCGGTCGGGCAGATTTATGCTTTTGGTATGGAAATAACATTTTCTAATACCAGTGTGAAACAGATTGCAGGAAATCCTCCTCAGAAAGTCTTTGCTGTATCATTAACGATACCGAAGCATCCTCTTGCAGCATCCAGAGGCGTATATATGAATACTGAGCCCTTCAGCCGTTATCAGCTGCTCTTTCCTCCTTTTGGTTTATTTGATCTCGATTCTTCCGTGATCTGCTCCGGTACTTCTTTATCATTAAATGTGTATTTGGATCTTATCACCGGATCAGCAACACTGAGGGGAGCCGGTGAGGGTGATGGCAAATATTTAATGAATGCTAAGTCTCAGGTAGGAGTCCCTATCAATTTAACCCAGGTAACATATGACTATCTTGGAGCAGCCGGAAGCTTTGCCGGTGGCTTGATCGGCATGGTCGGCAATGCAGTTGCTGGAAACCTCGCAGGCGCTTCCATGTCGGCACTTGGAATGATCGGAAGCGCAGTTGATGCTATGAGACCTGCTGTATCTTCCCTGGGCGGGAATGGCGGTTTTTCCGATATCTCCGGCAGAGTGACACTTGCTGCACAGTTTTATCACATGCCTCAGGAAGACAATGCAAATGCAGGAAGACCGCTCGGAGAAAACAGACAGCTTTCAACGCTTCCGGGTTTTCAGAAGATCATGGATGGAGATGTTACGATAGCAGGAACTGCCGGAGAGCAGGCAATGATCAAGAGCTATCTGGAAGGAGGCTATTATTATGAGTAATGTGTGCAAAGTATTGAAGATCATGCAGGATCGAATCAATGCCGGTGAAGATCCTGAGCATGTGATTCCGTATTCTTTTGAATGTGCTAGTGATGAGGATTTTATAGAGATCCTGCATTTTGCTACACAGGTGCTGCCGGAAGACAGTCCGCGCAGAGCAACATGTATCAGAAAGCTGGAAGAATATGCATGCAGGTGAGCGCGTAAGCTACCAGGGAAGTCAGGTGTGCCTGTTTCCGATGGATTATGTATATTGCACACAGGTATCCGGTCCTGACTCACTGAGCCATTGCTGCGGACATCCGGCGGACTGGATCGGATCCTATGGAGGATATCCTATATATGCGCCTTGTGACTGTCATCTCGTTTATTCTGACAGTGTAGGAAACACAAGAGCTTACACTTCAGATGCTCCTGTATGGACACCGCAAGGTCTGCAGTATGTTACATTCTCATTCACGCACGATAATAACCCGCCTGCAGCAACATCATTTTCCCAGGGTGATCTGATCGCTCATACAGGCACTGCCGGATATGTAACCGGAGACCACTCACACATCGATCAGAGTAACCAGGCAGATGCGCAGCTGGTTTCCTATGGCATATACTGTGCATATGGAAATCTATGTTATGCCTTAGCCGGTTCCCAGCCTCCGGAAGATATCTTTTATCTTTCCGGATCTGAAACATTTGTAACTGATTTAGGGCAGAATATCCCTACATGGGGATATCCTCCTGAAAAGAAAACTGCTCCGTTATATGCTATATTATTCTTAGCAAAGAAAAGAAAGGAGGTAAGACATGGCAGGATTAAACGGTATTCCGGCATTATATGATCAGAAAAACATCTATAATGCCCAGGTGAATCCCAGCACTGTGCATGCCTCTAATACGGCGCTGTCCTGGTTCTTCTATCGTTACCTTATGCAGAAGATCTTCAGTGTGTACGATTTCCAGCTGCCGGATGAATGGGATAAGGATTACTTTCTGTATGTTCTGTTTACGATCGGCTTCGGTGGTGTTCTGAATACAGACAAATACGGCACGATCTTCCAACATGGTACGCTGTCCGGATACAACATTTATTACAGACCGACCATGTTCCTGGTATCGAATCCGGCACTCCGAAAGCAATACAGGCTCCAGATCGGAGAGCAGACTGAATTGATCAAGCTTACACCGGATTATATGGGCGCTTTTGATATCGTGCAGCTGTATGGTGATATGATGGCTGTAACGCTGGAGAGCTTCGGAGTAAATGCGATCAACGCAAAATTCTCATATGTCTTTATGGCTGAGAATAAAACGATGGCTGAGAGCATGAAGAAGCTTTATGATCAGGTAGCTTCAGGACAGCCTGCAGCATTTGCTGATCGAAAGCTCTTCGATCCGGAAGGGAATCCAAGATGGATGTTATTCCTGAATAATCTGAAACAGAACTACATCGGCGCGGATCTTCTTGAGACTCTGACAGAGATTGAAAATAAGTTTAATACTCTGATCGGCATCAAGAATGCTAACAACGAGAAGAAAGAGCGCATGATCGTTGATGAGGTAAATGCCAATAATCAGGATACAAGAGCTCTGTGCTCTGTATGGCTGGACTGCCTGCAGGAGTCATTTGATAAAGTCAATGATATGTTTGATCTAAATTTATCTGTAAAATTGAGAGAGGAGGCTTCTGATTATGATGCTCTCAGTGATGGGATTGTATCAGTACGATCCAACTCTGTTTGATACTCTCCAGCTGCCGGAAGAACTGGATAAGGAGACTCTGATCGGAAATATCCTGCTCGAATGTTCAGAACTTGAGACATTTATATCAGATCCTGCAGTACTGAAGGAAGCTATCGGATACTGGTCTAAGAAGAATATCGATAACTGGCAGCATATCTATGATGTCATGGTGAAAGAGTATGATCCGCTGTGGAATAAAGACGGAACCTATACGGAGACAGAGATCAGAAACCTTGCAAGCTCCGGAACCAGCACCGGCTCTGTCTCAGCATTCAATACAACAGGATTCCAGAACCAGAGCAGGCAGGATGCTTCCGGAACTGATACCGGATCGATCACAAGAACCAGACGCGAGACCGGTAACATCGGCGTGACTACTTCGCAGGAAATGTTGGAGGCTGAAGTGAATCTCCGTAGGGAATTCAATATCTATGATTTTATTACTGAAGATTTTAAAAGCAGATTCTGCTTAGGAGTATATTGATATGAGTGGTGCATTCTGGTTTATTATCGGCTGTCTGGTGGGCGGTACGATGGGCGTTATTATGATTGCTTTAGCAGCGATCTCGGATGATAGGAGGTAATGAGATGGCTAAGAAAACAATTAAAGCAGCACCGGTGCTCAGAGCAGCATCGGAAACAGATTTTACTTTCAGGAATCCTTTAGAGGCAGTTATCAGATTCAATTCTGCTTGCGTTCTGGAAGTAACAGCAGACACTGAACAGAAAGCAATATCTATCAGACTGCTAGATGAAGTAAACGGAAAGACATACCAGGGAAGCGTAACTCTGGAAGAGGTGCAGTGATGGGACTTTTTGAACACTGGCCATATACCAATTTTCATGACCTGAATCTTGACTGGGTTATAAAGGAAATACCAAAAGTATTTGCATCCAGAGATGCAGCACAGGCATCCGCTGAAGCATCAGCTGAGAGTGCTGCTGCTTCTCAGCTGAGTGCTGATGCTTCACAGGCATCTGCAGATGCATCACAGTTAAGCGCTGATGCATCAGAATCATCAGCAGGATCATCCCAACATTTTGCCCAGGAATCATTACAGCATGCGAATGATGCTGCTGAAACGGTTTCTAATACACTTAACCAGATCAATTTGCTACAGTCCAGAGTTGACAATATCATCCCGCAGGGAACACAGACAGATGGGAACACAGAGCTTTTAGACATACGTGTCGGAGCGCATGGCGATATTTACGCAAGCGCTGGGGATGCGGTAAGGGATCAGATTCTCGATATTGAAAACATTCTCGCTCTGACAGAAACAGAAATTGATTACGCGTTGCATCCGAGAATGGTTAATAGCAACGGAAACATTGCAAATAGCAATAACTGGGCCGGTCTGTATGCGAATGAATTGTTATACGTATTAAAAGGTTCAACAGTTATGATCGATAACACAAACCTTCCGCATGTGTTTAATATCGGCGCTGCAATGTATACAGAAAATAACGCTAACAGAGAGAGTATGATTGCAAATACTCTACAGTTAGGATCCGCTGGGTTAACTTCTTATATTGCAAAAGAAAACGGTTATCTATGGTTCGGCGCATATAACACAGATGCAACGGCAATCACAAATGATGAACGCGCAGACGTTCTTGATGCTATCACTTTTAATCTGAAAAAACCGTTGCCCGAATTGAATTACGATACAAACCAGGATCAGGAAACACGTATTCAGACACTTGAAAGAGGAGAAATAGAGTTAAATATTCCTTATGAAATCGCCGGGCCTGGTTATGTAAATGGAAACAATGGCAACATTGTTGAATCCCATGGGTCACTGTCAAGAACAGATTATGTTTCTGTAAATGGCGAATCTGTTCTGCGTTTCCCGCAGTATTTCAGCGGGTCGTCTGCTGGTTATGCTTTTTATACAGCGCAGAAGTCGTTCATTTCGGGCGGAATACTGACAGGATCGGAAGGAAGTGTTTTAGAAATTGAAACACCGGTTAATGCTAAATTTATCGCCGTAACCGTTCAGAATGATCATGTTTCTGATTTCTATATTAAAGAAAAAACAACATATATCGATTATATAGATCAGAAAACAGCAGAAGATGATAACCCGTTGGCAGATCATCCTGAAAATAAATACATTCAGATTTTTAATAAAATCGGTGTAATCGGTGACAGCCTCGCATCTGGATATTTTAACGCACCCGCAAAAGGAAGCACACCAGCGGGAACAATTACGCGTTATGAATATAGCTGGATTCAGCAAATCGCAAAAAGAAACGGAATAGAAGCGATCAACTTCTCCAGCGGCGGACAGTCAACGAGATCATGGCTGCAAAGTATTTATGCCGGTTATATTGCAGACGGTGAGCACGATTGTGAGGCGTTCTATATTGCATTGTGTCATAACGATTACAACGACAGTGTGCCGGTAGGAACGCCGTCTGATATTGGAACGGAAAACGATACGTTTTACGGAAATTACGCGAGAATCATTTCGCTGATTCAAACCTATTATCCGTGTTCGAAAATTTTCATCATCACTGCAAAAGACGAGGATAAATTCGGAGCGTATAACACGGCGATCAGATATATGCCAAATGCATTTACTAAAAACGTGTATGTTCTCGATATGGCATATTATGGAGGCGGAATAGATGTTCCGGCATGGATGAAAACCGGAGCACACGGAAACGCTGCGGGTTATCTCCTTTACAGTCACTGGATTGAAAATTATACGGACTGGTTTATTAGCAACAACCAGGATCAGTTTTCATACGTTCAGCTTATCAATACAAATTTGCAAAATAATATACCTGACGATCAGACTGCATAATAGCAGCACGTCACCTAACCGGTTCAATTGAGACAACTGTCTCATCTGATCCGGTTTTTTATTTTTTGCCTGCGTGCAGGGTCAGTTGTCTCATCGTGTCAGTATGCTTGTATGTGTTCCATGCTTGCATGTATACGCTTGTGGGAGATGTCATGCTTGCAGAATGTTATATACTGCTTT
>Ga0247611_10007297_pt1 | contig 13925 bp, 13 predicted proteins | sample 177DNAGHGhighgp2_FD_192422 | JGI IMG/M metagenome (GOLD analysis project Ga0247611, IMG submission 192422) | Sheep rumen microbial communities from Palmerston North, Manawatu-Wanganui, New Zealand - 1770 DNA GHGhigh gp2 | ecosystem: Host-associated > Mammals > Digestive system > Stomach > Rumen...
TTCTTGCCGCCAACGATGATTGCACTGCCGTTTAAATTAATTATGTTTGTAATGGTAGACGGCTGGTATTTAGTTGTTAAATCACTGGTTGAAAGTTTTGTAACCTGATAAATTATTAATTTAATTAATACATAAACTTTGGAGAAATATTATAAATGAATCAAGATATAGTTATAACTCTTTTACAAAAAATGTTTATACTGACCTTAGAAATATCTGTACCTATATTACTTGTAGGTGTAGTATTAGGTTTAATGGTCAGTATATTTCAAACCGTTACGCAGATCCAAGAATCAACATTAACATTTGTTCCAAAAATTGTAGGCTGCGTTATTCTTCTGATATTTTTGCTGCCATGGATGTTTGGTGTTGTAATTACAACAACTAATGAATTTTTCGATATGATTCCGCAATTAATCGGTGGTGCATAATGTTTAATTTGGATGTACTGTTTTCACCGGCCAATATAATTCTATTTATGGCTATAATAACACGTATAAGCGGTTTATTTTCTTCAGCACCGTTGTTTTCAACGTACCCTATTCCTATGCAGGCAAAAATATGGCTTGCCGCATTAATTGCATTTATCCTGTTTCCTATTGTACAAAACGGAACCGCTTTTACAGTACCCAACAGTGTTCCAATGTTAACAGTAATTCTTTTTAAAGAGTTTTTAATAGGTTATGCGTTAGGATTTTGTGCAAACATAGTATTTGTGGGAGTTGAGCTTGGTGTAAACATGTTTGCTATTCAAATGGGTTTGTCTGCATCACAAGCTCTTAATCCGGCATCAGGCGGAACATCTCCTATTATAACTCAGGCTTATACATATTTAGCAAGTATGGTTTTTATTGTACTTGGAGCTCACCAATGGCTTTTTGCAGCTCTTTATAACAGTTTTAAATCCATGCCGATAGGGTACGCTTTTACTTTTACTCCGTCTATGGTTAATCAAATTATTGTATTCACAAGCCAACTGTTTAATATAAGCTTAAGTATAGCACTGCCTATATTTGGAGTTCTTTTTATAACAGATGTATTATTAGGGTTTACATCAAAAATGATGCCTCAAATGAACATTTTTATGGTTTCTATGCCTTTAAAAATATATTTAGGACTATTGCTATCACTAATATTTATGCGTCCAATGACAGAGTATCTGGCAGTTTTAATAGAAAGATTTTTAACAAATATTGCTATGATATTTTGATATATAATGTAGTTATCACAAATCATTAAAAAGGAATAATCTGAATGGGGAATGAAGCCGCAGAAAGAACGGAAGAAGCCACCGCCAGAAGACGACAGAAGGAGCGGGAAAAAGGTAATGTATCCAAAAGCAGAGACATGGATGCTGCACTTGTCATGGTTGCAGGTATTGCTTTACTTGCCGTTTTTGCCAAATTCATGGGAGAAACCATTTTAAATATGATGAGAGAAACTTTTTCTCATTTACATGTTGCAAGAGATTTTGATCCTAGCAATGTAATCGGAATTCTTTTGCCTTACTTTCAGCAGCTTGGAATAATATTACTTCCGTTTTTTGTATTGTTGGTGATTTTTTCTATTATTATTATCAGAATGGATGTCGGGCCTGTTTTTGCAATGGAAAAAATAAAATTTAACCTGAAAAATTTATCGCCAAAACGAATGCTGCAAAATGCAAAAAAAATGTTTAATCCGTTTGAACCTCGTTCTCTTGTGGAGCTTGCCAAATCTATTATGAAAATTGTAGTTGTCGCATCTTGCGGTTATTCTGCTATAAATGCAAGAAAAGCTGATTTGATGGGCTTAATCGGATTAGATCCCATGACATCAATACATATTATTGTATCTATTTTGATAAACATGATTATTAATATGTGTTTGGCTATGCTTATTCTCGGGTATATTGACAAAAAGTATCAACATTATGAATACGAAAAATCAATAAAAATGACTAAGCAAGAGGTAAAAGATGAACAAAAAGATATTGAAGGAGACCCTAAGATTAAGGCAAGGATAAAATCAATCCAAATGCAAATGGCACGACAAAGAATGATGTCTTCCGTACCTCAGGCAGATGTCGTTGTAACAAACCCGACTCACTATGCTGTAGCTATTAAGTATGATAAAACAAAAGCTCCGGCTCCTATTGTTACTGCCAAAGGGGTTGATTATTTAGCATTCCAAATTAGGGAAATTGCAAAAGAAAATAATGTACCAATAGTTGAAAACAGACCTGTTGCCAGAGCTTTATATAATAACGTTCCGCTGGACGGAATGATACCGACTGATTTATATGTAGCTGTATCAGAAATCTTAACTTACGTATACAGGCTTAAAAACGGAATGAATAACACCTAAATTAATAAAATAGACATAGTATTACATTTATTATAGAATAACTCTGTAAAAGAAATAATTAAAAGGATTTTAAAAGCTGTGAAGGAAAACACAACTAACGATGGAGGAGTATTAAAAGCTGCATGGCTGATTGCACTTGTTACAATTGCGAGTAAACTTATGGGGTTTGTACGTGATATGGTTGTAGCAAACTTTTATGGTGCAACTCTTGTTTCTGATGCTTATTTTTATGCACTTCAAATTCCTTCGCTGGCGATAATTATTTTAGGCGGAGTCGGAGGGCCATTTCATAGTGCGGCAGTCGCTGTATTTTCAAAATTAGTTGGTGCGGAAGATAAACCGGATAAAGACGTTAACAGATTGTATAATACTTTTTTGACGTGTGCGTTTGTATTCTTTGCGATTGTTGCAATAGCAGGATTCTTTTTTGCGGATAAGATAATGGGGCTTATAATATCCGCAGGAACTCCCGAGCTTATTCATTTGGCTTCTGTTCATTTTAAAATAATGTCACCTATTATTTTAATTGGCGGTATTATAGGTATTTACTACGGACTTTTAATCGTACACAAACAATTTGTTCTTCCGAATCTGTCACCAATGATATTAAGCATAGTTGTGATTATTGCAGTATCTCTTGCGCATAATGATAATAGAGGAATAGTTTTGGCAATAGCAACAACCGTTGGTGCTGTTTGTCAAATTTTGCTGCAATTCCCGAAGCTAAGACAAATAGGATATAGAATAAAGCCTAATTTTGACATAAAAAATAATCCGCAATTTAAAAATATTTGCGAACTTTTATTCCCTGCAATTTTGAGTTCTACAATCGGACAAATCGGAATCTATATTGATATGTTTTTTGCATCTAATCTGGTTTTAGGTGCTTGGACAGCAGTAGTTTTTGCAAACAGGATATTTCAATTCCCTGTAGGAATCTTAGTTACTGCATTTTTAGTTCCTTTATTTCCGATTTTCTCACGTCTTGCAGGCGAAGGTAATGAAGAATCAATACGAACATATTTTAACAAAGGAGTCGGAGTATTATTATTTGCTGCAATTCCAATGATTATTTTAATATTACTTCTTGCAAATGACGGAATTTCTCTAGTTTTTGAAAGAGGGGCGTTTGATTCGAATGCAGTAATTATGGTATCGGAAGCCTTGTGTTTCTTATCTTTTTCAATACTCCCTTATGTATTCAGAGATTCTATAACAAGAGTTTACTATGCTTATAATGACTCAAAAACTCCGTTTGTTATTGCAACATCGGCTATTGCATTAAAAGCGTTTTTGAACTGGCTTTTAATACTGAAACTTAACATGGGAATAGCAGGTATTACACTCTCTACTTCTTTTGTAACCTTATTCAATGCAACAATGCTTGGATTGTTTATACATAAAAGGATAAAACTTGATTATAAAACCCTGTTTATAAACTTTGGAAAAATGCTACTTGCAGGTATTTTGACTTTTGCGGCAGGTTGGTATGTTTGCCAAATATTTAATAACATAGAACTGCCGAAATACATTTTTGAACTTGTAAAAATAGTTGTTGTAATGTTATTCTGCGGCACAATCTACACCATTTTAAATATAATATTTAAGATGGATTATGCAAAAGAGCTGCTTGCTAGATTAAGAAAATAAAATTAGGCATTATCTTCGACAGATAGTTTAACAACGCCTGCTTCGGGGTTGAGAGCCTCGATTACAATTTTGTTAACTCCGTCAGTTACACTTTGTTCCCCTTTTACAACAATTGTTCCGGCTTGTCCGAGTCGGAATGCTATAGGATGGTCTTCTGATACATCATCGCTTGTGTATTCTTTACCGTTCATTATAAATTTAACGTCTTTGGCTTCATAAGTAACATCATTAATTTTTACATAATTAAATCCGCTTATAAAGCCAGGACCAAGCACATTTTTTAGGTTAAAGCTTGCACCGTCTTCAAGTTTTTTTAAAGAACCTTTTTGATAGATTCTTTTAATCAAAAAATCGGGGACTACGACCATTTTCTATACCTCTTATTTAAACAGCTGACAAGTTTTGAATGTTCCTAATAATATTTTAACATTTTTTAAGTCAGATTTAAAGCCCCACGCGGACTTAACGTTTCTGTCTTTTTCCCATACAACTATATCCAAAGTATTATGAGGTTTTAAAAATTCATTTATCAAATAAAATTTATCCTGAACGTGTCTGCGTTTAATATATCTGCCGATTTTAACTCCGTTTAAGAAAATTGTTGCACGTCTGCATCTAAAATCTTCAAATGAAATATATTTCCCGAAAAATGTATTATTCTTCATATCTACATCAAAATTAACCGTGATTTTTGATAAATAAGGATTGTCGCTTTCATATTTTTTAGTAATCTCAGGTGCAAGTTTTTCACGAACATAAAATTCTATCGGCATTTGCGGAGTTGTTTCAAAAAATACAAGTCCTCTTGGATTATTAGTATCACCAGAAAAACCCTTATCAAATCCTAAGTTTTGAACAAGAATAGTTAATTCGTTTGTATCTCTGTTAAGAATGTTCCTATTTAGCGGTACAGAAATTGTTTCCGGAACTTCTTGTAATTTCTCTAACTTATAACTGTTTCTGTTTATAATCTCTTTACCGTTTATATAAACTGCAAATAAGTGTCTTGCACTCAAAGTTATTTCCGTTAAATTATCAGGAATTTTTGCTTTGTACCATATAAACTCATCATATATATCACAAGAAAATGCATCCGTATTACAAGTTCCGTCACTTCCTGTACAAACTTTTTTCCACTTAGAATAATCATAATCTAAATCTATCTCCGGAGAGCAGAATTTAACATCTTTAATCTCCAATTGTTCTAATGATGAACTCTTAGAAAATTCAGTGATTTTACATATTTTTCTTGAAAATCCGTATTTTAAATCAAAGTATCCAATCTCTGTATTTTTTTCTAAAGCTACGGCACCATTAGGAAGAACATAATCCGCATTGAATATCATTCTGTCTCCCAAAAACCAAGTTCTGTCAGCAAGGTGCTTAGTTAAGAAAATAATTTGAGTTGATTTACCGTCTCTTTCAAATGTATAATTCTCAAAATCTTTCTTATCTCCGGAAATTACTGTACCATCACCAAGATATACATTTGCGTCTTTGTCTGCGATAAGGAATATTGCTTCTTTGGTATCATTTTCAAGTCTTGAAAATATTTCAATATCGGAAAACTCTATGTCACAACCTTTAAGTTTTAAATTTACGGGACAAATTTTCATATCGCATGATTTTAATTTAACGGTTTTTCCATTAGGAAGTGTTATTCCGTTCTCAGCCTCATTTATTTTATCATTTACACCCATATTTCTTATAAAAAGCCAATCGCAATCATTTATATTATCGTGGCGCATTTTTGCATAAATATTTTCCTGATAAAAATCAAAATCTTTAGGTTCTGTACAAGTTAAATCAAATGAATCCAAGAAATAATTAATTTCCTTTGCTTTATAAAAATTGGATTGCATAAAACCGAACTCATCAATTGGAGCCGTAAACTCATAGCTTGTATAAACTTCATCACAAGCTAAATCATCCCAATTAGTTCCTCCTACGGTTAAAAAATGATTAAATATAGTGACACCTTGGGATAATGCGGTCTTTGTCATAATGTTTATATGCTCATCACCCAAAGCTTCTCTTATATGTTTGTATCCCATGCCGTCCCATTTATCGAACCAGCCAGATTGCATTTCCGCAATAAAAGGCGGTGCATTGTCTTTTGCGCATCGAAAAATATCTTCGACATTGTCTAATGTATCAAAGCAGAAGTTATCCTGTTTCCAATTCTGATTAGGGTTAATATAAGGGTATAAATCAAGAGCATATATATCAACACAATCTGCCCAAAGTCCTGCAAAATAGGCATCATTATGAAAAATGGGGCAAGTAATTCCTCTTTCACGAGCCATTTTATAAAGCTCGCGCATATAATCCTCTTCCATTGAATCTGTTGCGTATTCATTTTCAATTTGGAAAAGAATAACATTATCAAACTCTTTGATTATAGGAATAATTTGGTCATACCATTCCGCAACATATTCCATATATTTAGGAGAATACTTATATTCTGTTCCAATACGATTTCTCGGAATAACATCTTCCATCTTTAAAAGCCAAAAAGGTAAGCCGCCGGCATTTACTTCTGCATTTATAAAAGGTCCCGGACGTGCTATTACATAAAGTCCTGCTTTTTTTGCTTCTTGAAGAACTTTTTTTACATCTTTTATACCGGTAAAATCGTACTCTCCTTGACGCGCTGAATGATAATTCCAATTAAAATATAAATCAACGGTATTATATCCGCCTGCTTTCATTTTTTGAAAACGGTCACGCGCCATGTCCGCACCGGGAGTCCGAAAATAGTGAAAAGCTCCACTCTTTATAAATATTCGTTTTCCGTCAATTATTAGAGAATATTTGTCAAACGTTACTTCCATAAATCTTATTTTACAGATTTTTTCATAATCGGTCAATTTAAAAAAATATTTTCACATGCTCTAAATGTGTGATAAGATAAAGATATATTCAGATTTTGATTAGGGAGGAGTATATATGAAGGACAAGACTTTTTTAATGATACCGGGACCTACACCTGTTCCGGAAAGCGTAATGTTAGAGATAGCGAAACATCCAATCGGACACAGAAGCGGTGAATTTTCAAAAATTTTGCATAATGTTTATGAAAATTTAAAATACGTTTTCAGAACAAAAAATGACGTATTTGTATATACTTCTTCCGGAACAGGCGCAATGTGCGCAGCTCTGGAAAACCTTGTTAATGAAGGCGACCACGTTTTATCTCTTGTTTTGGGGAACTTCGGAAATCGCTGGGCTAAAATTGCGGAATCACGAGGGGCTATTGTTGATAAAATTGAAGTTGCAACAGGTGAAGTTATTGACCCTGAAGTACTGAGAGCAAAACTTGCAGAAGATACGGAGAAAAAAATTAAAATCGTTACATTAACACATTCCGAAACTTCAACAGGTGCAGCCAATGACGTTAAAACACTTTGTTCAATTATTCGTGAACACGGTGCTTTATCCGTTGTTGACGGTGTAACTTCAGTATGTGCAATGGAATGTAATCCTGATGAATGGGGAATAGATGTTCTGGTAAGCGGTTCTCAAAAAGGATTTATGATACCTCCCGGACTTGCGTTTTTAGTTGCAAATGAACGGGCATGGAAAGTTTATGAAGAATGCAAACATCCTAGTTTTTACTGGGATTGGGGAGCATACAGAAAATCTGTTCAAGCTGATTCAACTCCGTTCACTCCGGCTGTTAACCTCTTCTGCGGTTTGGATAAAGCTTTGGAGATGATTAAAGCTGACGGTATCGAAAAGATGAACGCACGTCACAAAAAGCATGCTATGGCTTTACGTGCTGCAATTAGAGCAATTGGTCTTGAGCTTGTTGTTAAAGAAGATAAAAATGCAAGCCACTCGATTACATCAATTCTTCCGCCGGAAGGTATAAGTGTTCCTGATATTAGAAAAACTATCAAGGAAGATTTTGACGTACTTGTAGCTAATGGCCAGAATTCTTTAAAAGATAAAATTTTCAGAATGGGAACTTTGGGCTTTGTATGCGATAGAGATGTAATATCTGCTGTCGGAGCATTAGAAGCAACGCTTTATAAACTCGGGTACAAATTCGAGCTTGGAAAAGGTGTTGCAACTGTGATTAAAGAATTAGCAGTTTAAGGAGAGATAAATGAAAGTTTTAGTAACGGATAAGATAAACGAATCAGCAGGGAAAATTATTGAGCCTGCAGCAGAAGTGGATTTTCTGCCTACAATGAGCGAAGAAGAATTAATTAAAATAATTCCTAATTATGACGCTCTAATGGTTAGAAGCCAGACAAAAGTTACCGCAAACATTATTAATGCAGGGGTAAATCTTAAGATAATCGGTCGTGCAGGTGTCGGTGTTGACAACATTGACCTTGAAGCGGCTACGCAGAAGGGTATTATCGTTGTAAACTCGCCTGACGGAAACACAATGGCAGCTTCGGAGCATACTATCGCTTTAATGCTTGCTATGGCACGTAACGTTGCGCCTGCTGCCACCTCAACTAAAGAAGGCAAGTGGGAACGTTCAAAATTTGTAGGATGCGAACTTTATAAAAAAACGCTGGGTATTATAGGTTTTGGTAAAATTGGCTCTCACGTTGGAGAAGTTGCTCTTGCGTTGGGGATGAAAGTCGTTGTTTATGATCCGTTTACATCAAAAGATGTCGTTGAAAAAATGGGCGGTGAATACATCGAAAATCTTGATAATTTCTGGGGAAGATGCGATTTCATAACTGTTCACGTTCCTAAAAACAAAGACACTTTGAATATGATTAACAAAGATACTATCGCAAAAATGAAGCAGGGTGTTCGTCTTGTTAACTGCGCGCGCGGCGGTATCATTAACGAAAACGACTTAAAAGAAGCAATAAATAGCGGTTATGTAGCAGGTGCAGCAATTGATGTGTACGAAAATGAACCAAACATTACTGAATGTCCGCTTTTAGGGTGTGAAAAGAATATTGTTCTTACTCCTCACCTTGGTGCAAGTACTCAGGAAGCTCAAATGAACGTTGCAATTGATGTTGCGGAACAAATTAAAGCCGTTCTTTCGGGAGGTTCGGCTTCTTCTGCGGTTAATATCCCGTCACTCAGACCTGATAGACTGGAACCTGTTAAAGATTATATGGGAATAGCAGAAAATACAGGAGAGCTTGCTGTTCAACTTTCAACCGGAGCCATTAAAACAATAGAAATTATAGCAGACGGAGATTTAGCGGATAAAGATATTCAACCGCTTGAAGTTGCAGTTTTAAAAGGAGCTTTCTCATCAAGACTTGAGGGTGTTAACTATGTCAATGCTCCTGTCATTGCTAAGAAACGAGGCATTGATACAGTTTCATCTCATTCAAAAGCAAAATCAAATTTTGCAGGAAGAATTACGGTTAAATTGACTACAGACAAGGAAACAACTGTTGTTTCAGGTGCGCTTGTTACTAAAGATATTCCACGTATAGTCAAGATTAATGAATACGAAACAAGTATAAGACCGGAAAAGCACGTTCTTATAGTTCCGCATACAAACAAACCGTCTATGATTGCACAAGTAGCAAGAGTAATCGGCGAAAAAGGTATCAACATCGGCTCAATGAACGTTGTTCAAAAGAATGACAAACACGAAGAATCAATAATGGTTATCAACGTTGATACAACAGTTGATGATGATACCTTAAAAGCAATCGAAAAAATTGACGGTGTTCATAATCCGAAGTATGTTAATTTGACAGTGGGTTAATTATGACAAACAAGTTAGCGGTATTTGATTTTGATTCGACATTAATGGACGGAGAAACTCTGGAATTCTTTGCCCGTGAACTTGGTATCGGTGAAAAAGTTAAAGAGATAACTGACAGAGCAATGCGAGGCGAAGCAGATTTTTTTGAAAGTCTTACGGAACGAGTTGCTTTATTAAAAGGTTTACCACTCTCTAAAGTCGATGAAATATGCCATAATTTACCGCTTATGAACGGAGCAGGAGAAGTTGTAAGCGGATTAAAAGAAAAAGGATATAAAGTTGTTTGTTTTTCAGGCGGATTCAGAAATGCCACTACCTATTTTGCCCAAAAACTCGGATTAGACGGAGAGTTTGCAAATATTCTTCACTCTAAAGACGGACTTTTGACGGGACAAGTCGGCGGAGAGATGATGTTTAATTATAGCAAAGGGCAAATGCTTTTAAGACTTCAACAATTATTGGATGTGACAAAAGAAAATACAATTGCTGTTGGTGACGGCGCTAATGATTTGAGCATGTTCAAATATGCAGGAAAGCGGGTTGCTTTTTGTGCAAAGCCCATCGTAAAAGAGAATGCGGACATAATAATCGAACAAAAAGATTTGAGTTTAATCTTAAAACACTCCGTCTAACGGTGTATTACAGAACATACAGGAATCTTTTTTTACATAGTATTCTGTAACATCAAATCCGTCACGTTTTATTATAGGTTTACCGCAATTTTTACAATAAGTTGTTGAAGTTTTTTCATCTTGTATATTGCCGGTATAAACATACTTTAAGCCTATTTTTTTAGCTGTTTCGTATGCTTTAAAAAGAGTTTCTTTTTTTGTTGGTTCTCTGTCATCAAATTTATAGCGAGGATAGAAAGTGCTGAGGTGAAGCGGAACGGAATCCCCTAATTTATCAAGAATCCACTCGCATTCTTTGTCTATAAATTGGTCATTTTCGCCTTTTATAAGCATTGTAGTAAGCTCGATATGGCATTTTGTACTATTAACGGCATATTCTATTGTATCCAGAACAGGCTGCAGATGAGCTAGACAATTTTTCTTATAAAAATCTTCGCTAAAACCTTTTAAGTCAATATTTGCAGCATCCATTAAACCGAAAAACTCTTTTGCCGGTTCAGGATTTATATAACCTGATGTTACGGCAATTGTTTTTAGTCCTTCTCTGCGGCAGATTTTTGCTGTTTCAAGGGCATACTCAAAAAATACAATCGGATCGTTATAAGTAAAGGCAACACTTTCACAGTTATGTTCTTTTGCAGTTTGTACTATTTGTTCAGGAGTTGCAGATTGACATTGTTCGATAGGATATTTTACTTTTGTTGTCTGCCAATTTTGACAAAACTGGCATCCCATATTGCAGCCTAAAGTACCAAATGATAAAACTTTTGTATTTGGGAGAAAGTGATATAAAGGTTTCTTTTCTATAGGATCTATGGCAAGTCCTGTATTATAGCCATATGTTTCCAAATGAATCTGTCCCCCCGAGTTGCTTCTTACATAACAAAAGCCGGTCTGGTTTGGAGCAATTTTGCAGTTTCGCGGGCAAATTAAACATTGAACTTTGTTATACAAAACATTTTGATATTTCATAAAAAGTATTATAATATCTTTATGATAAAAATAAAAGAATCAAAAAATCTAAATGTTTATCGTTTTGAAGACTCAAATATGTCTGAAAATGCTTTTATCAAAGCACATTACAGTGAATATTTACTTGAGTTATGCAAAAATATAATTTTATCGGAATTGGAAAAATCGCAAACCGTTTTTACTGAGCATGACCCAATTTTTAACAAAAAAGGGGCATGTTTTGTAACATTAAAGAAAAATGGCAGGTTAAGAGGTTGTATAGGTTCAATTATTGCCCATCCACCGTTAATTAATGATTTGATTCAAAATACGATTAATGCTGCATTTCATGACCCAAGATTTAATCCTGTACAAAAATCTGAAGTTGAAGAATTATCAATAGATATTTCTTTGCTTAGTGCGCCTGAAAAAATAAATTTTGAAGATGAACAAGATTTGTTAAGTCAAATTGTTCCGTATAAAGATGGAATAATTATACAAGATTTTAACCATAGAGCTGTATATCTTCCTTCTGTATGGGAGGAGCTTCCAGATAAAGTATTATTTTTGAACTCACTAAAAAAGAAAGCAGGACTTACACCTGAACATTTTTCAAAAACATTTGAAGCATACAGATTTTATACAGTTTATATAGAACAAAAATAAAATATTGCTGCGGGGTACAAAATGGAACATGATATAACAAATGAAAATGAAAATAAGACACTTACAGTAATAATATTTACATTGATTACAATGTTTGCAGAAATCACATACGGGTATCTGACACACTCTATGGCATTGCTAGCAGACGGTTATCATATGGGAACACACGCTTTAGCGCTTGGATTAGCTTATATTGCATATATACTTGTAAGAAGATTTAAAGATTCTGCATTATTCCCGAACGGAACAGATAAAATTGGGGTTTTAGCAGCATACACAAGTTCTTTAATTCTCGGTTTTACCGGAATATGGATTATTGTTGAAGCTGTAAAAAGACTTCTTAACCCTGTTATTATACAATTTTCAGAAGCAATATTGGTTGCAATAATAGGTTTAATAGTAAATACAATTTGTATATTAATAATGGAGCATTCTCACTCAGAGCATAAAGAAGAGCATGAAGATTACAATTTTAAAGCTGCATATTATCATATCCTTGCAGATATTCTTACTTCAATATTAGCTATTGTTGCACTTCTTGCGGGGAAATATCTGAATATAACAATTTTAGACCCAATTATAGGAGCACTTGGCGGCATACTTATAATCAAATGGGCTGCAAATTTACTCAGGAAAACAGTTTTTATACTGATTGATAAAAAATAAAACTATATAATATATTTAGCGGTATCAAGTGATAAAATTCGCTTAAGTTCGTTTTCATCTTCCGTAGAACCAAAGACAATACCGAATAGAGGATTTGCTCTGAAATTAACGTGTCTTAACTCAATAACATTTGAATAATTTGATAAAAAGCTGTTAAAGTTAAAATCACGTATTGTACTTCTCGGGAATCCTGAAGGGACTTCTATCATAGAGAAGTAGTAGGTTGCTTTTTTTGCTTCAGCAAGTATAGTGTTCCAATCAGGGTGAATCTGAGCATTAAAACATTCATATACATTAATGCCCCATGCATATTTTGCTAAGTCTGTTGTGCACCAACCTGCAAAACGCATAGGATTAACTTCTATCGGTACAACATTACCTTCAGGAGTAACTTTAACTTCAATATGCAACGGGAAATTTTTTATTTGTAATAAATCTCCCATTTCTTTTAAAAATAGGGCAAACTTAGCCATATATTGAACCATAATTGAAGCATTCGTAATATATAGTCTGTCGCTTACATTCTTATCGTTAACAAATAAATGATGAAAAATATTTAAAATAACAGGTATTCCATTTCGGTCATAATATGCATCAATAGCATATTCTTCCCCTTCAATTAACTGTTCAAGCAAAATCATCTTTGTATTAACAACTTCTTCCGGATACAATGATTTTGCTGCAGAAAGTTCTTTGTGCATTGTTTTAACAGTTTCATCCCATTCGGAAGCGTCTTTTATTACACGAACTCCACAGCTTAAAAATCCGACTGACGGTTTCAATACCAGAGGAAATTTAAATTCTTCCTTTTTTATGTAGTTAATATCCAGATATTCAAAAGAAGTAAAATAAAAATCAGGAAATAAAGGTTTTAATTTTTCTCTGAATAAAATTTTATCTTTAAAAGTTCTTATGTATTCACTTAAATTAGATTTTGGCAGGTTGGTTAAAACCCAGCTTAATGCACTTTCAGAGTTTGAATAAATAAGAGGATATTCTTGCATCAAATAATTGTTAGCAGCTTTCTCCGAAGACCAAAGTCTAAAAGCGCCTTCTTCCATTCCGCAGCTTTTTATTGTTTCATTTTCCAGAACCGCCCAATCATGGTTAATTATTGTATCAATTAAATATTCTGAAACGTAAGGTTTTTCAATTATAAACATAAACAATCCTCTTCTAAATTCATTATAATACAAAAAAAAGACCGATTGTTTTAATCGGTCTTTCAGAATCATCTTTCTTTGTTAATTAATAGGATATGCTCTAACGACTGTTACTGAACCATCGACATTTTTACGAACTGCTGCGTC
>Ga0247611_10007298_pt1 | contig 13924 bp, 21 predicted proteins | sample 177DNAGHGhighgp2_FD_192422 | JGI IMG/M metagenome (GOLD analysis project Ga0247611, IMG submission 192422) | Sheep rumen microbial communities from Palmerston North, Manawatu-Wanganui, New Zealand - 1770 DNA GHGhigh gp2 | ecosystem: Host-associated > Mammals > Digestive system > Stomach > Rumen...
GTAGCCGAACTCTTTGATGAGAGCTGGGACGACCTCGTTCTTATATTTGGCAAGAACACGGTTAAGCTCTTTTGCAGGAGCAGCTGGTTTCTTGCTGGCTTTTGGGGCCTCGGCCTTTGGGGCTTCCTCTTTTGGAGCTTCTGCTTTTGGAGCAGCGGCTTTTGGAGCGCTAGCCTTGGTGGCTTTAGGAGCGGAGGCTTTCTTAGCGGTAGTAGTTTTCTTAGCGGTAGCTTTCTTTTCTTCTTCTGCCATTGTTATGTCCTCCTTCCTTACTTATCGAGGTTGGCTCCGCTCTTGGCGGTGCGAACCTTCTTGCCATTCTCGATTGTCATATGGACACGGGTGGCTTTCTTTGTCTTTGGGTCAATGAGAGCGACCTTGGAGGCATCAAGTGGGACATAGATGTCGAGGATTGAGCCTTCTTGGACGTTCTGGTTTGGCTTCTTGTGTTTCTTGTGGACGTTCACGCCTTCGACGACGACTTTGTTAAGCTTTGGGTAAACCTTCTGAACGGTGCCCTGCTTGCCTTTGTCATCACCGGAGAGAACGATGACTTTATCACCTTTTTTGATGTTCATATCTCTTCTCCTTACAAGACCTCGCTGGCAAGGGAGATGATTTTCATGAATCCCTTTTCACGAAGCTCACGGGCGACCGGTCCGAAGACACGGGTGCCGAGTGGGTTATGATCATCATCGACGATGACCACGGCATTATCATCGAAGCCAATGGAGGAGCCATCTTTGCGGATGACCTGTCTCTTGGTGCGGACGATGACGCCTTTGACGACTTGACCCTTCTTGACCTTTCCATTTGGGGCAGCGTCCTTGACGGCGCAGAGGACGATGTCACCGATGGAGGAGACCTTCATACGGGCTCCGCCGAGCTGACGGAAGATGCGGACGATACGGGCACCGCTGTTATCGGCGACCACGAGATTCGATTCATTCTGGACCATTATCCGTTTCCTCCTTATTCAGCTTTCGCTTCCTCGGACGAGGCAGCAACGATCTCATCGGAACCTTCCTTCTTCTCGAGGGCGGCTTCGATGGCTTCGACTGACTCACCGGCTAAAGCGGCTTTATCAATGGAGACGAGTCTCCATCTCTTAAGACGGGAGAGTGGGCGGCAAGCCATGATGGTGACTTCATCACCGAGCTTGGCCTGCTCGTTCTCGTCGTGAGCGTAATACTTCTTGGAGTATCCGACTCTCTTCTTGTAAAGGGGATCATTACGCTTGGTGCTGACGGTGACGATGATGGTTTTGGCCATCTTGGTTCCGGTCACAACCCCTTGAAGAGAAGTTCTTCTATTTCTTTCTTCCATGGTACTGGTCTCCTTTCTTATTTGGCCTCATGAAGGTGGAGGGCTCTCTCACGCTTCACGGTTTCGGCCTTGGCGATATCCTTACGGACATAGTGGATTTCGTCTGGGTGTTCGATCTGTCCCACCGCTCTTTGGCGGGAGAGCTCGAAGAGCTTCTGACGGAGGCTAGCAAGCTTCTCGTCTAACTCTTTTGGAGATAACTCGCGGAATTCTTTGATATCCATGCTTATTCTCCTTTCTTAACGATCTTGCAATTGATCGGAAGTTTGAAGGAAGCCTGACGAAGGGCCTTCATGGCGACTTCTTCAGAGACACCGCCAATCTCGAACATGACTCTGTTCTTCTTGACGACGGCGACCCATCCTTCTGGTGAACCTTTACCGGAACCCATACGGACTTCGGCTGGCTTCTTGGTGAAAGCGAGGTGAGGGAAGATTCTGATCCAGACCTTGCCAGAACGGTCGGTGTAACGTGATAAGACGATACGGGCGGCTTCGATTTGGTGGTCGGTGATGTAGGTTCCTTCCAACGCGGCTAAGCCATATTCACCGAAGGCGACCGTGTTGCCTTTGGTGGCGACACCCTCATAGCTGAGGCCATGTGGGCGGCGGTATTTAGTTCTACTTGGCTGGAGCATTCTTGTTTCCTCCTTCTGCTTTTGGAGCTTTCTTCTCTTCAGCGGCGGCGATTCCAACCTTGTTGGTGCCTCTGCAGCACCAGACCTTCACGCCGATACGGCCATAGGCGGTAGCAGCGCTGACAGCGGCGAAGTCGATATCCGCACGGAGGGTCTCAAGTGGGACAACGCCCTCTTTGTAACCTTCGCGACGAGCGATTTCAGCTCCTCCAAGACGTCCTTGGCACTGGGTTCTGCAACCGGAAGCGCCAGCTTTTCTCATACGCTGGATGGCTTTCTTCTGGGTGCTACGGAAGGACTGACGGTTCTCGAGCTCAGAAGCGATCCATTTGCCGATGAGGGTGGCATCGACGTCTGGGTTTTTGACCTCAACGACTTCAAGATGTGGGTTGCCACTCTTGACGATCTTCTTAAGACCATCGTTGAGAAGTTTGGTGTTGGCACCATCTTGTCCCATGACGACACCTGGACGGGCGACGTAGAGGGAGACGGTGACTTTGTATTCGGAATCGGTTTTGACACGCGCGATGTCGATATGGCTGAGAAGGGCTTCCTTGAGTTTTGGCTCTAAGAAGTTTCTGATGGCGATATCTTCACCAAGGAATGTTGCGTAGTCTTTTTTGGAAGCATACCAATTGGCTTCCCAGCCGCGGTTGATACCAATTCTAAGACCGACGGCGTTAACTTTCTGACCCATTGATATTCCTCCTTACCTTTCTTTCACGGTGACTCTCATGAAGCTTGTGCGCTTGATGATTGGGGAGCTTGCGCCCTTACCGCGTGGTTCGAAACGTTTCATTCTGACACCATCGCTGGCCTGGATCTCGGCGACATAGAGTTTGTCACCGGCCATGCCGAAGTTGTTGGTGGCATTGGCGGCTGCGCTCTTGATGAGCTTGGCGACTGGGTCGCTAGCAGCTTTATTGACGTGGAAGAGGAGCTCAAGGGCCTCATTGACGTTCTTGCCACGGACGAGATCCATAACGAGACGGACCTTACGTGGGGTGACGCGGACATCACGGGCGACGGCGTGGGCCTCAGTGACCTTAGCCTTGACTGGCTCGGCCTTGACCTCAGCCTTCTTCTTGGCTGGTTTCTTCTCTTCAGCCTTTGGAGCGGCTTCTGGAGCAGCTTCTTTCTTTGGGGCTGCGGCTTTCTTAGCAGGAGCCTTCTTGGCGGCTGGTTTCTTCTCAGCCTTGGCTTCTTCTTTGACTTCCGCAGTAGCTTTCTTTTTGGTTTCTGCCATAGTTGCTTACTCCTTACTTACCGCTGGCCTGATCACCGGCGTTGTTGCCGTGATGGCCTTCGAATCTTCTAGTTGGGGCGAATTCGCCGAGCTTGTGGCCAACCATGTCCTCAGTGACGAAGACGGTGATGTGCTCTTTGCCGTTATAGACGGCGAAGGTGTGCTCGACGAAGGCAGGATAGATGGTCGAACGTCTCGACCAGGTCTTGATGACTTCTTTTTTGCCGGCTTTATCGAGATCCTCGACCTTCTTGAGAAGGTAAGCATCTACGAACGGGCCTTTTTTGCTAGAACGTGACATGTGTTCGATCTCCTTTCCTTAACCATTACGACGTCTCATGATGAGGCGGGTGCTGTTTTTCTTGATGCGACGGGTCTTAACACCCATAGCTTTCTTTCCCCATGGGGTGCGTGGGGCATCGCGTCCGACAGGACACTTACCTTCACCACCACCGTGAGGGTGGTCACATGGGTTCATCGCGGAACCACGGACGGTTGGGCGGATACCCATGTTGCGGTTGCGACCGGCCTTACCGATGTTGACAAGGTTCCAGTCGTCATTGCCGACGATGCCGATTGTAGCGCGGCAGACGCTTAAGACTTTTCTGACTTCACCAGAGGCAAGGCGAAGGATGGTGTATTTGCCATCGACGCCAAGGACCTGAGCCATGGAACCGGCAGCGCGGCACATTTGTCCGCCTTTGCCTGGCTTAAGCTCGATGTTGTGGATGAAGGTACCTTCTGGGATGTTCTTAAGAGCTAAGTTGTTGCCGTTTTTGATATCGGTGGCCTCGCCGCTGATGATCTTGTCGCCAACGTTGAGGTCTTTAGGTCTAATGATGTAACGCTTTTCGCCATCAGCATAGGTGATGAGGGCGAGGAAGGCGGTACGGTTTGGATCGTATTCGATCGCCGAGACAGTTCCTGGGATTTCGTCTTTGTTACGACGGAAATCGACGATTCTGTAACGGTTCTTGTTGCCACCGCCGTGGTGACGGCAGGTGATCACTCCTTGATTGTTTCTGCCACCAGTGTGTTTCTTGGTGAGAAGAAGGGATTTTTCAGGAGTGGCTTTGGTGATTTCCTCATACGAGAGGGTCTGCATGGCGCGACGGCTCTTGGTATAAGGCTTGTAAACTTTGATTGCCATTTCTTTTCTCCTATAGTGGTTTTCTTTTTAAGATTTTTCTTATTTATATATAAGGATTAAGTCTTAAGGGTGTTTCCTACTCTTTGAAGAGGTCGACAGCCTCGCCTTCGGCGATGGTGACGATCGCTTTCTTGTAGCCGCCGATGAAGCCTTTGTAACGTCCACCGCGGGATTTCTCCTTGGCGTTGACGTTCACGATCTTGATATCAACGACTTTGACCTGATAGAGCCTCTGGAAGCTGAGTTTGATCTCATCTTTGTTGCTCCAATCAGCAACCTTGACGGTCACTTTGTTCTCATTCTGGAGAAGAGCCATACTCTTTTCGGTGATGACTGGTTCCAAGATGACTTTGTAATCGTGCTCATTTGGAAGAGCGATAGGTTTCTTAGCAGCTTTTGGGGCTTCCTTCTTAGCCTCGGCTTTTGGGGCCTCAGCCTTTGGGGCAGCTTCTTTCTTAGGAGCAGCCTTCTTAGCAGGAGCTTTCTTGGTAGCCGTCTTCTTTTCGGCGGCGACTTTCTTTTCTTCGGCCATTATTTAAGTCCTCCTTCGAGCGCTTTGACATCTTCTTCGCTGATCACCATGGTGTTGGCGTTGAGGATGTCGTAGACGCTGATGTTGTTAAGGGCGCGGACCTCGAGGGCTTCGATGTTCGATGCGCTCTTGACGAGTTTCTCATCGCTTCCGACCAAGAGAACTTTGCCTTCAGCCTTGATGGTCTTGAGTGATTCGGCCATGGCTTTGGTGCTGATCTTGGCGAGTTTGAGGCTGTCCACGACGAGGAGGCCTTTGGCAGCCTTCTGGGAGAGGACGGTCTTCATAGCAAGGGCGTGAGCCTTCTTGTTCTGAGAAACGGTGTAGTTCTGATTGCCATCTGGTCCGAAGACGGTTCCACCGCCAACCCAGATTGGGGAGCGGCTGCTACCCGCACGGGCGCGTCCGGTACCTTTTTGACGATATGGCTTCTTGCCACCACCGGAGACTTCGTGTCTCTTCTTGGTTTTGGCAGTAGCCTGACGGGCGTTGGCGCTTTGAGCGACGACGGCGTCATGGATGGCTTGTTCGTTTTTCTCGGTGATGCCGAATACCTCGGCGCTGAGTTTGACGTCTCCGACTTTTTCGCCGGCGAGATTAACGACTGGCAAACTGATTTTCTTTTCCGCCATTGTTATTCTCCTTTCTTCGAATGATCAACAAGTGGCTTGACCTCTGGCTTAGAGAACTGCTTGAGGATCGCGCTTCTGATCATGACGAGACCTTTCTTGGCTCCTGGGATGCCACCCTTAACAAGGATGTAATTCTTCTCAGCACTGGTTTCGATAACAGTGACGTTGAGAAGGGTGGTCTGTTCATCACCCCAGTGTCCGCTCATTCTCTTGCCTGGAATGACGCGGTTGTTGTCACGGCCGTTGTTGGCAAGGGAACCGATCTGGCGGTGATAGCCGGAACCGTGTCCCTTTGGACCGATGTGAGCGCCGTAGTGTTTGATGACGCCACTGTAACCGTGACCTTTGGATGTGCCGATGATGTCAACGACTTCACCAGCCTGGAAGAGATCGGCGGTGAGGTTCTCACCAACGTTCTTTCCGTAGATTTCCTCACCCTTTAATTCGAAGAGGTGAGCTTTGGCAGCGACGCCGGCTTTCTTGTAGACGCCAAGCTCAGGTTTGTTGAGGCGGCGTTCGGCGATATCTTCGTAGCCAACTTTGAGGGCTTCGTAACCATCTTTCTCGATGGTCTTTTTGCCAACGATGACGTTTGGAAGGACTTCGATGACGGTAACTGGATACATAGTTCCGTCAGCGGCGAAGACTTCAGTCATGCCCATTTTTCTTCCGATGATGGATTTCATTCTTCAGTCCTCCTTATTTCGCTGTGACATCGATGTCGACGCCGTTTGGAAGGTCAAGCTTCCTGATGGCATCAATGGTCTCTTTGTTTGGACCGACGATGTCGATTAATCTCTTGTGAGTTCTGATTTCGAACTGCTCGCGGCTATCCTTGTACTTGAAGGTAGCACGGAGAATCGTGTAGACCTGCTTCTCGGTTGGGAGCGGGACAGGACCGACGATTTTCACATTGAAGTGATTCGCTATTTCTACGATCTTCTGGACGGCGACGTCTAGAATCTTGTGATCGTAAGCCTGCAAACGAATGCGCAGTACTTGCTGTTTCGCCATGAATTTTCCTCCTTATTTCTTCAGGCTTGCTTTGCTAGCTCCATGCGAGTTCCCTGACTAAGTCGAGTGCCTTAACAACGGCATTCGGCGTGTCAGCAACATCGCACTTCATCGCTGGCGTCAGCGTGTATGAGTATATTCCTGCGTGCGAGGGTGAGTCAACAGAAAAATGAAAAATATTTTCGATGGTTATGGCACTTTTGCAAAAATCGTCAAGACCAGTACAAAAAAGTGTCGAAATGGCCTAAATTTGACCATTTCTTTGTGCACGGTGCATAAATTTGCATATTTTAATTTGCCGAAAAACGATTTTTGGGACCCTCGTCTTTCATCCTTTTTTCATATTTCTTTAACGGCGACTCCCCTTTTTGGGCAATAATTAGGAGGTCGTTTGGAGGGTAGCCTATGGATATCTTTGGATACTTGAATAAATTCGGAAGCAAGAGCTTCGAGGAGATGCCTTTCTCCGAGACTGATAGCCTTGTCTTTTCCCAGTTAAGCTACCTCAAATTCGAATATGGCTTCTCCGCGTTATCTGGCGGAGACGAATACGTTGAGCTTACGAGATTCGCTGACCTCTCTGACAAGACCCTTCTTTCCCATGGGACAAGCGATCCAGTGAGATATGGCGAGTTCTGGCTCAAGATTCTCGAGTGCCCCCGCTTCTCCTCTTTGAAGATCGGACACATCGAATCCGTTTTCAGCGTCGATAGATGCATCCAGTACATGGCGATGACCTTCATTGGCAAAGGAGCGATGAGATACATCGTCTTCCGTGGCACCGATGGAAGCCTTGTCGGCTGGAAAGAAGACTGCAACCTCGCAACCATGAAAGAGATTCCTTCCCAAAAGCTTGCGAGGGAATACGTCACCAAGATCGTCAAACACCGTCTCTTCCCATTCACCATCATCGGCCACAGCAAAGGCGGCAACCTCGCGATGTACGCGACTCTTATGATGAAACGCAGGTACTACCTCCGCTTCAAAGGCTGCTATTGCCATGACGGCCCTGGATTCCAAGATCCAAAGGTCTTTAGTAAGAAAGCCCTCGACAAACTTAACCCAAGAATCCACAAAGTCATCCCAGGCGAATCCTTAATCGGACTTCTCCTCAACCAAGTCTCTCCATACAAAGTCATATCCGCGAATGAGAAAGCATCTTTCTTCCAACACAGCATCTTCAAATGGGATCTTGATGATGAGACCGGTGATCTTATTGAGCTTGAGAGGAATTCAAACGCCTCAAAGACCAAGCAGACTATGTTCACCAACTGGCTTGCATCTCTAAGCAAAGACGACCTTGCCATGATGACCGAATGCCTCTTCGATATCCTCCAGGCCAAAGACAGAAAGACCATCTACGAGGTCATGGCCCTTGGCAAAGTTGATTTAGCGTTCACGCTTATCAGAGGCTGGATGAAGTATGACGATGAGACGAAGAAGAAACTCAAAACCAACCTCTTCTCTGCCTTGAGTTATTACAAGGCCGCGAAAGAAGAAGTCGCTGCGTCATACGGACCAAAGAAAGAGAATAAACCAAAGAAAAGCGTGTTCAGCATCTTCAAAAAGAAAAAGGCCGAGAAATAGGCGGTCTTTTTCATTCTAATGGGGTTTTGCAGCTGATTTTTGGTTTTTATAAACCTTTTTCGATTCTTCTACGTTCCCCTTCTTCGTAGGTGTATTTGCATCCACAGCAAAGTTGCTGATATAAGCCATATTTGTCTCTAAGGGCTTTGCCTTTTTCTATGCCGTCATCCTTCTTGAAATCGCTATAGAAGTACTTGGTTTTGGAATGTTTGGCCTCTAGTTCTTTGCCAATGCTATTGAGGATGAGGGAATTCTTTTGGCGTGAGACGGTCATGACTGTGGTGAAGTAATCAAAGCCATTCTCTTCAGCATAGTCATAAGCTTCACCCATTCTCTTGCGGTAGCAGATCATGCAGCGGCGGCCCCCTTCTCTCTCGTCCTTATATGGAGCGAGATCTTTATCGAATTCATCGTTGTCATATGGGGTGACGATGAGACCAACATCGAAATTGAAATCACTCTTCATACACGTGAGAAGTCTCTTTAATTCTTCGAGCCTTTTGTTATATTCCGCCTCAGGATAGATGTTGCTGTTATTGAACATGATGGTCACATCAAAGTGAGGGCAAAGGAAAAGGAGAGGCCAGCAAGAGCAAGGGCCACAGCAGCCATGAAGAAGAAGCCTTGGTTTTTTGTCGCCATGAAGGTTCTTGATCTCTTCAAGACTGATGTTGTAGTAGTTAGGCTTCTTGATATTCATCCCTAATCCTCAAGGTTTTTGGAATAGTCGTATTTGCCATATATGAACATGGCGTCTCCAAAGGAGAAGAAGCGATATCTTTCTTTGACGGCTTCCTCATAGACGGAGAGAGTGAACTTTCTGCCCATGAAGGCGCTGACGAGCATAACGAGGGTGCTCTTAGGAAGATGGAAGTTCGTGATGAGAGCGTCCACCGCTTCATATTTGTATCCAGGTTCGATGAAGATGGAAGTTGGTTCTCTTGTCGCAACGAACTTTCCATATTTCTTGTAATTGGCCTCAAGGGTTCTGACTGAGGTTGTTCCAACTGCGATGATTCGTTTTCCTTCAGCTTTGGCTTTGTTAAGCTCTTCAGCGGCTTCTTTGCTGATCTCAAAGACCTCGCTATGCATGACATGGTCTTTGGTGTCAGTGACTTTGACTGGGCGGAATGTTCCTAAGCCGATATTGAGTGTGACGTCGATGATCTTTGCGCCTTTGGCCTTAATCTCATCGAAGAGTTCATTGGTGAAATGGAATCCGGCGGTTGGGGCCGCTGCGCTTCCAGGGACTTTCGCGTAAACGGTTTGGTAATCATCTTTGTTCGCACACATCTTTTTGATGTATGGAGGAAGAGGCATCTGTCCAAGCATATCAAGGACTTCCAAGAAGATGCCCTTGTAGATGAATTTCATGTTCCTAATGCCTTCAGGTTTGACGGCAGTGCAGACGCATTTGAGCTCGCCATTTCCGAAAACGCAAACGGAGCCTTCTCTGACGCTATGGGCATTGCCGACAAGGCACTCCCACTCATCGCCTTCAAGCTGTTTTAAAAGGAGGACTTCCACTGCTCCACCGGTCGCCTCTTTGGTGCCGATTAGCCTAGCAGGAATGACCTTGGTATTGTTTCTCACAAGAACATCATTTGGGCCGATATAGTCAATGATGTCGTGAAATTTCCTATGCAAAAACCGCTTATTTTCCCTATCGACGACGAGCAAGCGGCATTCATCACGCCGCTGCATTGGGGATTGGGCAATAAGTTCTTCAGGAAGGTTATAGTCGAATAATGAGATGTCCATTTAGAAGCCTCTTTCGTCTCCAAACTTCTCAAGGATCTCTTTCTTATACTCAAGGAAGCGATCTTCTTGGATGGCTTTCCTTGCTCCCTCAACGATCTTGATGAGGAAGCGGATGTTATGAATGCTGTTAAGTCTCTTCCCGAACTCTTCGTTAGCGATATGAAGATGACGGAGATAGGCTTTGGTGTAATTCTTGCAAGTATAGCAATCGCACTCTGGATCAAGAGGCGTGAAATCCTCTTTGTATTCGTTGCGGCGGATATTGATTCTGCCTTTGCTGGTCATAAGAGCGCCATGTCTAGCGATACGGGTTGGAAGAACGCAGTCGAACATATCGACACCGAGTTCGATGCCACCAAGGATGTAATCGATTGAGCCAACGCCCATGAGGTAACGAGGTTTCTCTGGCGGGAGATAACGAACGCTATCGGCAACCATGTGGAAACAAACGTCTTTTGGCTCACCGATTGAGGTTCCTCCGATGGAATATCCATCGAAAGGCATCTTGGCGAGTTCCTTGGCACACATTTCCCTAAGGTCAGTGAAATCACTTCCTTGGACGATACCAAAGAGAGCTTGATCTTCTCTTGTATGAGCTTTGAGTCCTCTTTCAGCCCAGCGAAGGGTTCTTAAAGTGGATCTTTCAGCGTATCTTCTATCAACTGGATAAGTCATGCATTCATCGAATGACATAGCGATATCTGGTCCGAGGGCTTCTTCGATATGGATGACGTCCTCTGGGGAGAGGAATTCTTTGTCGCCGTTAAGGTAGTTCTTGAACTGAACGCCTTCTTCGGTGATCTTGCGGTTATCGGCCAAAGAGAAAACCTGGAATCCACCGCTGTCGGTAAGGATTGGGCCGTCATAGTTCATGAACTTATGAAGACCGCCGGCCTTTTTGACTAAATCCTCGCCTGGGCGAAGATGGAGATGATATGTATTCGCGAGGATGATGCCTGCGCCTAATGATTTGATCTCTTCTGGTGAGAGGGTTTTGACTGTGGCGTTAGTGCCAACCGGCATGAAAATTGGGAGCTCTACGTCTCCGTGCGGGGTATGGAGGATGCCATATCTCGCCCCACAGTTTTTGTCGATATGTTTAATCTCTAGCCAAAAGTCTTTACACATTACTGGGCTATTCTAATTCCTCAAAGGACAATAGGCAAATGCCTATTACCACTTAACGTCTTGATGTCGAGTCGGCTCGAAAACCTTGTTGAAGATTTTGAGATGTGCAAGCACAACCCACAAAACATATCCGGCAGCGAGGGCGATTGTTTCACCAATACCGACATAAAGCCAGTTTTGCCAAATGGCAAGTTCACCCATGACTTCCAAAAGATAAAGCTCAGTTCCAACGATGAAGGCGTTAAAAAGCACTGGCCAAATCCAGGCGATAAAAAGCCTCTTCGAGAAGAAGGAGATAAGCAAGCAAGATAGGAGCGTGGCTAACGTTCCAAACAATATGTCGATTGCGAAGTTAACACCAAGTGCAGCACCAATACCATTTGAGATAAGGCAGCCGATCGTTAAACCAATCGTGATATCAGGTCTCCAGAAGCAAAGGAGAACGAGCGCTTCAGAGAAGCGACATTGGATAGGTCCAAAGGACAAAACGGGAACTAGTAAAGTAAGTACCACATAGAGAGCGGCGATGATAGAGTTCTCGGCTATCATGCGGACGGAGAAGAATCCGCCCGAAGGTTTTGATTCATTATGAGCCATTTCTGACCCTCCCTGTTTTTTATACGTGGAGCAAGAGGAGCAACACGTTCAACAAATCTTAATAGAAAGGGGGAGAAACTGCAAAGGAAAGAAAAAACATGTGGGATTTGCCAGCAATTTTTGCGTTTTTGCAGGATTTATCGAAACCCATGGTGTCTAGGCAAAGGAACTAAAGGAAGATATAATCTTCCCATATGAGCGAGCTAGAACAAGAAAAGACCACTCAAAAGAAGAGCAAGAAAGGCCTAATCAGCAACATCATTTTCCTTGTCCTTCTGACTGCCCTCGTGGTCACGCTTTTCTTGTCCTTTGGCGAGATCCAGAAGATCGGCGAGACGCTTGCACAGATCGCTACCGGAAACAATTGGCTTTGGCTTCTCGCTGCCTTTGGCGCCATCATCATCTACTTCCTTCTTTGGCCAATCACTTTGAACTTATTCGCCAAAGCTGCAGGTTCTAAAACAAAGGCAATCGATTCTTATCTCATTGGCTGCTCTGAACATTTCTATAATGGCGTCACTCCTTTCGCTACAGGCGGTCAGCCATTCCAAATCTATTCCTTCACGAAGAGAGGAACCACTGCCTCTGTCGGTACAAGTGCTGTACTTGCTAACTTCGTTACCTTCATGATTGCGACCAATTTGATTGCCTTCGTCTCCTTATTCTTTTATCCACAAATCACCAGCGGTCTTGCCGCCCTAAATATGGAATGGGCCAAGTATGTTGCGATAGTTGGCTATACCATCAACTTCTTGGTTCTTTTGTTCATGATTGCCTTAGGTGCCAGCAAGCATTTGAAGAATTGGATCATCGCCATCATCAAGTTCATCACGAAACCGAAATTCTTGAATAAGCATTTCGCCAAACTCATCCCTTCATTTGAAGCGTATTGCGAGAACGCCCAAATCGGCTTCCGTTCCATCTGGGCTCATAAGAAAACCTTCATCTTCTCGCTTCTTATCAAGATCGTGACGATGCTTGTTTATTACCTCATCCCTTACTTCCTTCTTAAGGCCGTTGGACTTAATGCCTCACTTTATGATGCCGAAGGCATGAATGCTTTGATTGTCTTATTCGCAACATCATTTGCCATCACCGCAGTCGTCTGGGTTCCAACCCCAGGAGGAACGGGTGGAATCGAATACGCTTTCTCAATCGTCATCTCCTCTGTCTGCTTGATGGCTAGCGCCAACTCTGGAGCGGCTTTTGCCTTGTCTCTCCTTTGGAGACTTGTCACCTACTACTTCACTCTCATCGTCTCTTTCATCTTCGTTTGTATCTTCCAGGCAAGAGACAAGAAAGCTTTGTCGTTAGAAGAAGAAACACCTAAGGAAGTCGAGAATGTATAAGGGACCGTTAAACATCTTATATGCTGGCGATAAGGGCTATACGATGGCCCTCTTCCTTTCGATCGAAAGCATTGCCAGAAGAACCAAAAACCCTATCAAAATCCATCTCTTTTCAATGAATTCGGGTAAAACCAAAGGTATCGAAGAGGAAGATAGGTTGCTTCTTGAAACAATGCTCAAAGACTTCAACGAAGAGAATGAGATCATCCTTTATGACGCGACGAAAATGTATGAGGATGAATTCAAAAAAGGACCTAACACCAAGAACGTCTTCTTCCCTCCGATGTGCTTGCTTAGACTCTTCGCAGAAAGAATCCTTCCTAAAGATATAGATGAACTTCTTTATCTAGATGGAGACACCCTCATCTATAACCCAATTGAGAACATCCGTGAGAATGATATCTCTGAACATGAGTTCGGCGCTGTACTCGATTACTTAGGAAAGACCTGGAAGAACAAGAACTACTTCAATTCAGGTGTCCTCTACTTCAATATGAAGAAATGCCGGGAGACTGGCTTATTCGAGAAGTGCATCGAGTTTGTCATGACCAAGAAAGCTTTCTTCCCTGACCAGGACGCTTTAAATAAGAAGAACGTTTCCCATTTGGTCATGCCTACGAAGTTCAACGATCAAAGGAATGTCTTAGAGGATACAGTCGTCAGCCATTATCCAAGAAGAATCTGGAAGTTCTATGACCCAGTCAAACCTTGGATGATCAAGAGAATGCATAAGGAATATAAACGTCATAACTTCGACGTCGATTACGATTACTATTTAGAACACTTCCCATTCGAAAGATACGGGATGGAAAAGCCGAAGAAAGATTGGTAAAGAAAAACGCCTCAGTCTGAACTAGTCAACGAAAAGTAGACAGTTCATAAAAGAGCCTCAATACCCCATGTCAGTTTTGTACTGATGTGGGGTTTTGTATTGTAAACAGTACATTGGACGTTCATGATTAAAG
>Ga0247611_10007299_pt1 | contig 13923 bp, 10 predicted proteins | sample 177DNAGHGhighgp2_FD_192422 | JGI IMG/M metagenome (GOLD analysis project Ga0247611, IMG submission 192422) | Sheep rumen microbial communities from Palmerston North, Manawatu-Wanganui, New Zealand - 1770 DNA GHGhigh gp2 | ecosystem: Host-associated > Mammals > Digestive system > Stomach > Rumen...
GGTGCCGCGTGTATGTTCTGAATACTAGTAAATATTTTTGGTATTTTGGAGTATTTTTGAGATGATTGTTTTAGACTCTTAGAGTCAAGGATTTGTATGAACGAGTTATATTAAATATATTTAAAAAGATAAGTCGGTCGTACAAATCCTTGAGAGTGCGCAGTACTATAAAATAATCATCATTTTTCTCTACTTGTTTTCTTTATAAATGGTTATTTACTGGGAAAACGATCGCGGGCTTGAAGGTTTTGGCCTCTTCGGGCGTGAGGAGGGCGTAAGCCATGATGATGACCGTATCGCCTACGTTCACCAGATGCGCCGCGGCGCCGTTGATGCAGATGCAGCCCGAGTTGCGTTTGCCGGGAATGACGTAGGTCTCCAGGCGCGCGCCGTTATTGTTGTCCACTACTTGTACGCGCTCCCCGGCGTAGATATTCGCCGCTTCCATGAGCGCCTCATCGATGGTGATCGAGCCGATATATTCCAAATTCGCCTCCGTCACTTGCACCCGATGAATCTTCGATTTCAGTATATTTAAAAGCATAAATTTCCTAAATTAGCCCGCATTGCTGCAGGCTATTAATACTCATTTGAATAAGGAATGAATATGTGGTTCCAAACGAGACATCAGTTCATCAGCCGTTAAGTACTCTTGGCGATCTCCAATACTCGAGATTTCTTGTATGGGGGCTTCGTTAATGTAAGTGTTTGTTTTCATTTTTTTTCTTACTTTTGCGATTTTGCTCGCAAAATTACAGTTTTTTTTTGAATTATGCAAATTAAATTATTCAAATTCAATAATTTTTCTGTTTTTGGAACGTTTTGGGCAATAAAAATCATAGCCCGCGGGGAGCGGGCTATGATTTGAGGAGACTTTGCTTTCATTCTCGAATGCATCTCGTTACCATCTCGCGAACATTACGGACGTCTCAGATGGGTCTGAATCCGGACAATAGTACTAAAAATTCCGGATAGGTCATTATTGCTGTATCGTGATGTTGCTGCAATACCAGTAAATCCTTATCTCCGGTTACGATTACATTCGCAGGTATGGCTTCTGCCATGGCCAATAGATATGCGTCTTTGACATCGCGGATGGAGGATTCTACTGAAGGATAGTCTGCTATCGGGTAGCATCGTGTGCGCATTAAATCCCACATGGCATCTATTGATTCGCGAGATATATGTTCGCGAATCTTCGGACGAGACAATACGGATTGAATCTCCGCAATTTGTTCCGGAGATACGAAAACCTTAATGTCAGCATTGTCAAATACGGATGCAACACTCTGCAACTGCTTCCCGAACAGGAAGGAAATCCAAATATTAGTATCAAGAATGACGTTCATTTTACTTATTATATCGAACGGCATTAACCTCTGCTTGGATTTCTTCGTCTGTCAGCGCAGCCTTATTACCGGAGCACGCTTCAATGAAACGCGCAACGGGGTTGCGGCGACTCTCAATAGTCCATCCCATACGACTTGCAAACTGCATTATCAGCGCAACGTCTGTACTCGGCATTTTTAATACAACATCTTCCATATATCTTGTATGTTTTTTTCAACAACAACTATTCCGCGCGTTTGCGGCGGCGAGCAATGACGAAGCTGAAGGCGACTGCGCACAGCAGCAACGGCAGTACGGCATCGCCAAGCGGGAATTCTTCGGATTGCCCTGTCTCACCGGGCTTCGGGAAGAATTTGGCACCACCGGCTTTTTTTGCTTTTGGGCCTGCAACTACCTCATTTTGTTCCGAAGGCGTGGTGTTATCGAACGGCTCATATACCTGGCCGCCGTAATTGCTTCCGCTCTGCATGATCTGCTGGCTCTCGAAGGCCGGATCATTCACCTGAGAGGTCGTATGGTTCTGAGCTGTACCTGCGAGCACAACTGCGCTCAGAATCACAATAATCATTACTATCTTTTTCATGTCTTTGTTTCCTTTCCTAATTGTGATTCGTTATTTAATCATTGTTCCGCGAACGTCATACAACTTATCGCCCTTGACGATATAGAGGATACCGTCAATCAGTACCTTGCGTGCACCGCTAATCTTTATTCCTTCATCGTTAATCGCTTCGATGTCCGTCGTTGCGTTATGGATCGGCGAGATCTCAAGGATGAATCGTCCGTCGTGGGTACCTGTCGTGAGGTTGATGGTATAATCGAGTGCGCTGAGGTTCGTGCGGGTGTTCGCAACATTATCGATCAGGAACACGCCTACACCATCGGTGCCCTCCGGGATAGCGAATGTGTACTCGCCAGCCGTCGGGATCGAAACGCCCACCGGAATAAAGGTCGTTTGGTCGATCATCGGCATGGTGTTACCGGCTGTCGGCATGTAGTTGTCAATGAAGGTGTAGATATTTGCCTTGCCGGCATTCTTCTCCTTGTTCAAGTCCTCGCCGAAGGCAAAGCCTGCGCTCACATTCTCATCGTTGCTCAGTTTGACGAAGGTCTGGTCGATCATCGTCTCGTTCTGCTGCAACTCAATCTTCATCTCAATGCTCTCCGGTGCCTCAGCATAAGTGCGACGCGCTACGATAGATGGAGGTGTTGCACTCGCCAAAGTCCAATGTAAATTGCCGGTATACTGAACGTAATAAGCGTGCATAGCCTTAAAGTTGTACGTTGTACCACTCTGAACGGTGTACGTATTATCACTGGCATTCCACTCGTACAAGAACGGCAGACTTTGTGTCTTGGGATTGCTGTTCCATGTGATGGTTTGTGTGCCTTCTTTATCTTTCGTTAGCGTACTTCCGTAGTTTGCATAACTCGGCACACCGATAATATTCCAGTGACTATCCGCGATAGTACGGTCTTTGTCCCAATTATTCGTTCCGGCATCTTTCTCGGCTTTCGTACGGCGGTCAATCGTACACTCGTGCGGAGGAACGGTCACGTCAACGCTGGTCCGTGTAATCGTACCGACCTCTGTGGAGGCAGATGGGAAGAATAACTCAACCTCTTGAATTTGGTGGGTCCAGAAGTTAACGGAGTCGGTTGCTTGCATCAATTCGAGTTCGAGTGCCAGCACATATCCCTTGCCTTTCTCTAGGGTTACATTGCTACGATCCCAGATATACTCCCAGAAACCTTCGCTGTCTTTCCAGTAACCATCCGTAGCACGTTGCGCACCATTGTATTTCATTATAATCCAGTGTGTACCATAGGTGCCGAAACCGAATACGTCGCTCAGGTTCACATCGAACGGGAAGGAAATCCAGTACAATGCACGCTCATAGATTGATTTTACATTTCCGGGACCTAATAGCGGGTGATAGGTGGTAATCAAAGCATCATTCCAGCAATGCGCCTTATCGTGGTCTTCCGGATGTTGACGGTTGTTGAGCGTCCATCTGTTGAAACGCATTACACCATAAACGGACTGTACTTCTTTCAACGCACCACTACCAGAGAAGAGGAGCTGTTGTCCTGCTTCCTGATGCTCACGAATGATCATAAGATCTGCTTGGATATTAAGTTGTGCGTCCACTGTTCCTTCCGGAATATAGGCCGTTACCAAACGATCCGTCTTGAAGTCATATACAAGACGCATGGAGTACTTCTTTTCTGCGTCATACGTACCGCCCAACAGCTGAACCGTAGTGCCTTCTGCAAACGCACCTTCGCTACCCTTGAAATACTGAACATTGTTATTGTACTTTGCGGTCAGTTTCGCTTTCGCCGTAGCATTTACTTTAATTGTACGCTCGTACACGAAGTTCTGGTCGTCAATCAAGTTTACTTCATTTGCGTTCAAGCCGGTAATACTATACGAATTACCGTTCTCGTCATACAGTTTCGCATCGCCTTCCAATATCAAGAAGCGGTCAGATACATTCGACGAACCGCTGATATATGCACGGTTGATTACATTGGTTTTCTTATTCCACATAAAGCGGATACTTGCGTTACCACTATTCAGCGTACCAGCACCCTCATTTCCTTCCGCAGTAATGTTGGCAATTTTATTTACACCATAATCTTCTGAAAGCGTATCAGATATGCACGCACTATAGTCGTTGGCGATAACGAACTTCACGTTCGTTCCAGTGGTTACCCAATGGCAGAAGTAATGGCTATATCCGGAGTTAGCCTCGGCATAATCGGAATAGGTCATTTGGTGATCCAATGCGCGATAGTTCACCCATTTGGTGCTACCTGCGCAATCCGTACGGATATAGTAGTTGCCGGAATATGGCTCTACCTTGACAAGTGAGATAGATGCACCACCAGCCGGCTGCTGGAAAATGAAGTTATATACACCTGCTTCTGTCAGAACGCTCGAATAACTACTTACGTTGATGCTCGTTCCCGCACTCCATGAAGCACTACCGGCGGCAACTGCCGAACATGTCTGATAGGCAATTGCAGGAGACGAACCGTAAGACCAGAAGAACGAAACGGTATCATTCTTTACTTCGGTTGCACTGCTGTTCTTTGTAATCACTCCGGACGGGTGATACCAAGAAGCACCGTGTGCGCCCTTCGACCAGGTAGCACCATCTGTGTAAACAATGCGGTAGTCATTGACAGCCACCGGATACGTGACACCCACGCGGTATTGGTAATTGCTACTTACGGCAAAATATGCCAAACGGAAAATGTACTCACCTGCTGCGGTGGTTTGGAGACCGCAGTATTGACTTTCATTCGTCATCGCCCAGTTTGTTGTATTGGCGGTCATGGTACCGGTGTTGCGGTAATTATTACCATCCGCACGAGCTATCTCAAAGCCGTAGGTTTGACCGGCCTCTAAATCAACAGCTAATTCCAAAGGCATTGCATGATCATCAGGGAAGGTAAACGGAAGATCATATAGTTTGGTCGCTCCTGCAGTGGCTGTCTTGTTGTATATCTTCAGCCAGTAGCCTGTGTTCTCCGGATAGTTCATCCAGTAACCCTTGTCGTAGTACGTGGCCGCATTGCCATTCATTTTGGTGCCTGTTTCACCGGCGAGCGGTACATACATCGGAAGATGAGTAGCATCATAGTCTGTACATCTGACAACTTTATTGTCATCATAGAAATACCAGCAATTGTCTTGTGCTTTTTCTGTAAATGCTACATTGGTATATCCGTCTGCAGAAGCGGCTTGAGCATCGAAATAATATACGCTCGTACCAGCAATCTTCGTCATACCTCCGTGCTTTCCACTATAGCTGCTGCTATGATAAGACGGATCTGTTCCGGCTCCTTTAGCTCCATCCCAATAACTACTATTTTTGTAGAAATAAACATATACGGTATCCCAGTTCAGCGTATTGTTGAAGAAAATCATCTTCTTCTTGTTATAGACAGCGGTTAAAGTACCATCATAGGTTGCTTTGATATAGATGGGATCTGCGGAACTTTCGCTAATGGGGTTGTCTTCTCCATCCACTAATGGATTGATTCCATCTGTACTCAGCGTTACGCCATCACCGGCTACCCATTTGCTAAACGTATATCCGGAGATGGAGGCTGCATCGATGGCACTAGACCAAACCAACGGACGACCTTCGGTCTCCGTAGATGCCGCAATCGTACGACCACTTCCATCTTGGTAGCGAATCGTTACGGTGTGTGAACCGGCAACAACGAGGTCATAGACAACAGAGTCTAATTTGGTACCTGTACCACAGCCACTTCCTGTGCGCAGAACGGCGGCAACCTTGTAACTACTGCTCGTTTTCGGAGCCGTAAAGGTAACATTATTGCCCGGAGTAGAAGGATTCGATGTAAATTCTTCGCTAAGCAAATTGCCATTATTACGCAGCAACTTCCAACAAATAACCGTCGCTCCTGTTGGAGCCGGACTTACTGTCGGTGTCAGCGTTACCGTTGCATTGGGGGATACGGTCGTACCCGGACTAAACGCAATATTCGTGATCTGTGCTTTCTTATAGTATGCGTAGAGAGTTACATCGCCGTCGTGAACCCAATTCTTGCTTCCATCGGTATAACCGGTCACAGAGGCAATCCATGTACCGTCGTAGTCGATAACCTTCGTGCCTGCGCCTAACTGATCGGTGTAGTAACCTTCCAAGCCATAGCCATTTTCAGCGGTCGGCAGTTTAGACACATTTGATGTCGCAGCGTTATAGGTAACGCTTTGGCTGGTTGTTTTTCCATCTATCGTACCCTTGTGAACTTCGTCAATATCCAGCGTTACGGTATAGTTCTTCGGAGTCCATATAGCGAACAAATCAACGATTGCACCATTCGTGCTACTGAGGTTGCTAACCTCTTCCCCATCATCGTAAGCTTTGGTGCCTGCGTCTGCATTGGCTTGCGAGGTTGCCCAACCGCCGAAGTTGTAGCCCGTGCGGGTGTAGGTGTTGGCGCTCAATGCCTGTTCCACATCATACGTGAACGCTTGAGCACTCATTGCATCGCCCGTACCGCCGTTTGCATCGAATGTAACGGAGTAGGTATTGGCTGCAAAAGTAGCACTTACCGTTACTGCGTAGTCCGGCATAGTAAATTGGTTGCTGGTAACAGTAACAGTTGTAGCCGGAGTTCCGGTTTTATAGGCGCTCCAACTTACGAAATGGTAACCCGTTGCCGGATTTGCAGCCAGTGTGATTTGCTTTCCGTAATCCGAAGTGGTGTTTGCACTTACGGCATCCGCAGTACCTACTTTAATAGTATAGCTGCCATGCGACGGCGCGGTGTAAGTGATTGCATGGTTGTTAATCGTATAGCAAGCATAACGCGTTAGAGCCGAACTAACGGTAATCGTGCAGTTAGCATTAGTAGTAATAGCTGTGCCTGTACCGCTATTATTATCAAACCAGCCGTTATAGGTATAACCTGTCTTAGCTACCGGGGCAGTCAGAACGACACGGTTGCCGCTTTTTACCCACGTGCTGTTGCTCGTAACTGCTGCGTTGCCATTATCTATATCCTTTGCACTACAGCTACTTGAACTACCGTCCACAGTTCCCTTGCCATAAGTAACCTTATATGCCGTTGGAAAATCAACACTGAGGGCTTTTGTTGATTGGTTGAAACGGAACGTGTAATCGCCTGCATAGTCCGTCGTCAGCGTCAAGTTACCACCGTCCGTACTAAGTATACGCGAGTTAGATGATGTACTTGTACTACGAGTAAATGTTCCGCTGTTGTAACCATACCAATCGGAGTTGTACATGATTTTGAATGTGTACGTTGTATTCGCCTTTAGCGAACGTGTAACCGTCCGAACATTCGAAACCGGATCACTCATGTCAAAGTTACCAACGTTCGTAGCATCTGTACCCGGTGAAACCGCCGATATACGTACTTGATTGAATACAGGCCAAGTCACGGTCAGCACTGGATTGGCTCCAGTATTATCCAATTTGAATTCATACGTACCCGTTACATATGGACGGAATTTCATGTTACTACCACTTGTGGAAGACAAGGTAGGATGATTGTTCTCTTTGGTTACCCAATATCCGCTATTTCCATAGTATTGTGTTCCAGTTGAATTGTAAACCTTAAATGGGAAATGATCATCAGTCGTGGCAACCGTACTAACAGTTATAGTACAGTAATAAATTTCTTCCGTGGAGTGTCCAGTCTTCTTAGACATGCGCGTACCGCTTGTTCCCCAACCAGCGAAAGGCGAACCCGGAGTCAAGTCTGTTCCTGTTCCATTTCCATCACCGGCTATATACCAAGTAGTGGTCAAATCCTCGGTATAGTTGGCTTGTGCGGTGGCGTCAGCGCCGTTACCGTTCGTGCGGACGGTGATTATACGATCGGTCGCTGCATCACCGTTTGTTACGACCAAATTGCTTGACAGCGTCCATCCGGCGAACGTATAACCCGTGCCGGCTGCTGTTGCAGTCAGAGTAGAGGTTGTAGCGATACCGATAGACGAAACGCTCTTTGTCGGCACTGCATAACTCGGATTACCCACATCGTAATGGTTAGAGGTAGTCAGAGTGGACATCCGCTCTGTTGCAGAAGCAGTAAGAGTCATATCTCCCGCTGTTCCGACAGTTACGGTTTGGCTCTTGGTTCCTGCCGTATAAGCAGAGAGCGAACCTGAACCCGTCTTCGTCCAAGTGCTCCATGAATAACCTGAAGCGACAGTAGCATCAATAGCGATGTTATCACCCGCCTTAATATTATTGGTGGTACCGGAAACGGATGAAATACCTGTTCCTGCTGCGACGGTTAACGTATAAACGTCATCTGCTGCAAAAGTAGCCGTCAGCGTTGCTGCCGTTCCAGCACCTGTTCCCGTTACGGTAACAGGGTTATCCGTTGTGTTACTGATAGTTGCACCGCCGGAAACAGCCCAACTGACAAAATGGTAACCTGAAGCAGGCACAGCCGTCACCGACTTGGTTGTTGTTACGCCGACAGACGTACTCGTCGCTGCTGCGCCGCCAATTGTGAAAGAACCTTTGTCAGAAGGTGAGGCTGTAAGAGTAACGGTGGACATTTTCTCCGAGAATCGTGCATATACGGTAGTTGCAGCGCTTACAATATATGAAGCAGAGGTACTTGTAGAAATGAGTGTACCATCCGAATAATACCATCCGTCAAACTGATAACCTGTCGTAACTGTGCCGCTCAAACTCAACGATACAGTAGAAGACAATGCGGCACTTGCATTGCCTGTAACTGTTGTGTTGGACAGTGCAACAGCTCCATCTTGGTCAGCCGAGTTCCATGCAGTGTTAAAGTAGTGGGTTGTTGCGCTAATGCTGGTACCGTAACATTTAGAAGCATTGCTATAATTAGCGGCGTTTGCAGTTTTTATTTGCACTGTAACAGTCTGTGTAGAGTTCAACCCCGTAATACCACTTTTGTAGTCAATACTCATGGCTGCTCCATTAGACGATGATGCCTTTGTAATAACATAGATGTCGCCGGAATTGATGTCATATGCACTAGTGTATTCCCCTGTGTAGCAAGAAGCATTCTTAACATTTGAGTAACCCCAATTGCCGCTTCCCCAACTGCTACTTGTAGAAAGCACAGCGAAATAGGAACAACCGTCCCACCAGCCATTGTTTGTACACCATGCTCGGTAGAGGTTTGTGTTTTCGACATGGGTGTTAAGTTGATAAAGAGTGGTATAGCTGTCTTTACCAACTGCAAAATAGACATAATCGGTGGTCCCCCATCCGGTAGCATCAAAGAAAATGTTACCCTGGTTGAAACCAATGGCTCCAATCTGTCCGACACCGAGGGTGAGGAGGGTGATTAAAGTTAATAATTTTTTTGTGCTCTTGCACAGATTAAACTTTTCAGTTCTCATATCGATTTATGTTTTTATGTTTATCTATTTTGGTTGTTGTTTTGGCAACTTTTGCGATTCTTCTAATGCCTTTTCTTCTTTGGCTACGCGGCGTTCTACTTTCTTAATGTCCTCTGCCGGTGGTAGTAACTCCGGTTTTATACCTCGTTCGCCTAACATATTTCGAACTGTGCGGTTGTTCTGCACATGTTCTGTTGTAATGGAAGGTTCTCCATGTAAATCTTTTGCCTCAACATTGAAATTCGTCATTTCTGTTGCCAGATTCTTTGCGGCAATCGTGACCTGCGGCAGGTGATCAGCCAAGGCTCCATTCTTTACACCCAAACGTTTTTTCATCTGCTCCGTAGTTACTCCTCCGAATAATGCTGCATCTCCTTTGGAGCGGATACGCCCGAAACCTTTATCATCAACACCGCGCTCGTAAATATTTTGCGAAAGACGCTTCTCCGATGCTCGTAATTCTTCCCGCTTTTCCAAGCGCTGTTGGAGCATCAAACGTTCTGCGATCAACTCAGCCTTACGTGTCTGAACAGCAAAATAACTCTGTGCAAAAGCGATTTCTTCTTTCTTAGGATCGCCGTTTTGTGCTATGAGATAGCAGGCATAGCGGGTAAGGAGAATATCGTCGATTTTTCGTTCAGAGCCGCTGCCGAGAGATACCATTTTCGTGACGTCACGAAAATGGTCTTCGATGCTGATATTCTGCGAGTTACATGCATCCTTAGCCCGATTAATGGCTACCGCAAAATTCTCCCATCGTGCATAACCACACACGCTTTGTAGTTCACGTGCATACCATACCTCCATCATCGTGCCGTCATCTGCCGTTATCTCGTGCATGATGCTGTCGAACGTCGATTTGTATGTTACTATGCTTTGCTTATCCATGTATTTTATTCTCTTTATGCTAAAAAAAGCAAGAAAATTTGCATTTTTTTGTCAAAATATTTGCGTATATCATTTTTTTGCCGTACCTTTGCACCACTTAATCCCGGTAACCTCTGATTCGTCAAGTTATCGGGTTTCGTTTTTTTTATATTCCAAAATTCTCATCCATCATTCGGTGCGCCTCTTCCTGCGAATAAACTTCACCTGCTTGCGCTTGTTGATACGCCGCACGCAGACGAGCCTTTTGTTCTTCCGTAGGTTCTAACGTTTCCTGCGCCATAATATCGATTTGTGTTTTAAATATTTTCGTTTTTATGGTTTTCTAGATCACTAGATCTCTAGATTTCTAGTTTTTTTCAACCATACGATTTTTGCGTACGTTTCAATATCCTCTTACTTCTCTTCTTGCCTCCGTCATCGCGGCCTTCATGTCGTTTTTAGTGTTTTTCGTAATGACCTCTTAATGATATTACATGTACTGACAAATCATCCTCGTTGATGCTGTATATCAGCCGATGCTCCCCATTAATTCGGCGGCTCATAAATCCGCTCAACTCAAATCGTAACACTTCCGGTCTTCCGATACCCGTGAGTGGGTGTTGCTCCAGATCTTTCAGCAAAGAGTCTATCTTACGAATGATTGATTTGTCGCCAAGTCGCTTGAAATATTCAATGTCTTTCATTGCTGTTTGGCTAAAATCTAAAGCATAGATCACTTCCATAAGTCTTCTCTCTTCATTCGTTGTACCGGCTCTTTGGCTGCACGTTTCACGCGCTTAACAAATTGAGCATCGTAAGGGCTCTCGATAACCTTTACTTCTTTCGACACTCGCAACAAAGCAACAAGTTGCTGTGCAACAGCACTAAGCGGGTTGTATTCTATGGTCATTGTCTGGGTCATAATAACCTCCTTTTTTTTATTTTATCCAGTTTTTCTTAGCCTTATGTTAGCCTCTCCTTGGCTTTGACCGTCGGTTGACCGTCGTTTCACCGTCGTTTCACCGTCGTTCCGCACGTGATTCGTTCTCGGTCCATTCCCGAGTCATTCCCGATCCATTCTCGGAAGCAAATTGCATTTTTCGGGTACGTACTTATGTGTTTCTCGCGTGCGTACTTGTGCTCTGCACACATGTGCGCACAATTACCGAGCCGCAAAATTACTATTTTTTTGGCATTTGTGCAAATTTTTTTCCAAAAATCTGCAATTTTTCTTCGTTTTTACACAAAAAAAGAGATTTTCGCGATGAAAATCTCTTTTGGGGGAGCCTAGGTAGTACTAGGAAACCCTAAGTAGTCATAGGAGGTCCTAGGTAGTACTAGGAGGTCCTAAGTAGTACTAGGAGGTCCTAGGTAGTACTAGGTAGTCCTAGGTGGAACTATTTATTAAATCCAGCGGACGTAGCAGAAGTCCATGCGGTGGGGGAGGAGTTCGTTCTGCGGATACATACGCAGGGCGAATTTCATACCACCGGCATAGTCGAGCTGGTAGATGTTCTCGAAGAACAAGTGGCTGCCTTCGGACTTCACCAGTTTCAACGGCTCTACCTCGTACAACTTATCGTTGTTATGGGTCGAAGTACGAACAGCTACGAGCTCTACGCCGATGCCCTTGTCGTTCAGGCCCTTGGTGTCCAATTCGACAGCGATATTGATCTTGTCACCTACGGTGAGGGTACTCAGATCGGGAGCCTGTTTGCTGACTACCTCGATCTCGTCCCAGTGAGCCACCATGTTCTCCTTCCAAGCGGCGATGTTCTTCGCTACTTTGAAGTTGTCTGCCATCAACAAAGCGTGACGTTTAGCGAGCTTGTTGTAGAACTTATCGAAGTAATCGTCGATCATACGTTTCATGGTGAAACGCGGGGTGATCTTGGTTACCGAGTTCTTGATATACTGGATCCACTCGGGGCTGTAGCCCTTGGAGTTCTTCGCATAGTACAGCGGAATGATCTCACGCTCGAGCATGGTGTAGATCGTAGCTGCATCGAGCTGATCCTGGTGCGCCTGGTTCTCATAGGTGCGGTGCTCGGTCAAAGCCCATCCTGCGCCCGGTACGTAACCTTCGTACCACCAACCGTCCTTGACGGAGAAGTTGAGTACGCCGTTCATCTGGGCTTTCTCACCGGATGTACCGGAAGCCTCCAACGGACGTGTCGGGGTGTTGAGCCAGATATCGACACCGGAGATCAGACGTTTCGCGAGGCGCATATCGTAGTTCTCGAGGAAGATGATCTTACCGAGGAACTGCGGCATTCGGCTGATCTCGATGATACGCTTGATCAGGCCCTGACCACCGCCATCTGCGGGGTGCGCCTTACCGGTGAAGAGGAACTGCACCGGATAGTTCGGGTTGTTTACCAGTTTGTCCAGACGCTCGAGGTCGGTGAAGAGCAGGTGCGCACGTTTGTAGGTTGCAAAACGACGACCGAAACCGATGATGAGGTTATTCGGGTTCATCTCGCTCAAAACCTGTACGATACGTCCCGGATCACCCTGGTTCTTCATCCAGTCATCGCGGAATTTCTCCTTGATATAATCCATCATCTTGCGCTTCAAGCCCAAACGAGTGTTCCAGATGACCTCATCCGGAATATCTGCGTACGGTTTCCACATCTCGAGGTTCGATTGGTCGCTTGTCCAGCCCTTCGGCAGGTATTTGTTATATACCACCTTCCAGTCGGAAGCCGCCCAAGTAGGCATATGTACACCGTTGGTGACGTAGTCCACGTGGAGCTCCTCGGGGAAGTAACCCGGCCATACCGGCGCGAACATCTTCTTGGAAACCTCGCCGTGCAACCAGCTCACACCGTTCGCCTCCTGGCAGGTGTTGAGTGCGAAGACAGACATCGAGAATTTCTCGCCCTTGTCATCCGGATTGGTACGACCCATACCGATCAGCTCGTCCCACTCGATACCGAGTTTCGGAGCGTACTCGTTCATGTATTTGTAGAAGATATCCTCCTCGAAATAGTCGTGTCCTGCGGGCACCGGCGTGTGGCAAGTGTAGAGACCGCTTGCGCGAACGACTTCCTTGGCCTCGTTGAAACTCAGACCTTCGGCTACCAGATCCACGAGACGTTGCAGACCCATGAGGGCTGCGTGACCCTCGTTACAGTGGTAAACATCCTTCTTGATGCCCAGTTTATTGAGCGCCAGCATACCACCGATACCGAGCATGATCTCTTGTTTGAGACGGTTCTCGTTGTCACCACCATAGAGCTGGTGCGTGATCGAACGATCCCACTCGCTGTTAAGGTCATTGTCCGTATCCAAGAGGTACAGATCCATACGACCAACCGCTACGCGCCACAAGTACGCGTGCACCGTACGACCCGGATAAGGAACGTCGATAACGAGGTTGTTGCCGTCTTTGTCTTTTACCTGATAAATAGGGAGATTGCTGAAGTTCTGTGCCTCGTATTTAGCGATCTGCTGGCCTTCGGGGCTCAATGTTTGTGTGAAATAACCGTAACGATAGAGGAAACCGATCGCGGTCATGTCGATGTTGCAGTCCGATGCCTCTTTGATATAGTCACCGGCGAGAATACCCAGACCACCCGAGTAGATCTTGAGTATGTGGGTCAGACCATACTCCATTGAGAAATAGGCGATTGTAGGTTTCTTCTTGTCCTTCGGGGTGTCCATGTACTTGCGGAAGTCTGCATAAGTGTCGTTCAGCTTTTTCATGAACTTTTCATCCTTCGTGAGCTCTACCATCTTGTCGTAACTGATCGTGTTGAGCAGTACCACGGGGTTCGAGCCGGCTTTGTGCCATGCGTCCA
>Ga0247611_10007300_pt1 | contig 13923 bp, 22 predicted proteins | sample 177DNAGHGhighgp2_FD_192422 | JGI IMG/M metagenome (GOLD analysis project Ga0247611, IMG submission 192422) | Sheep rumen microbial communities from Palmerston North, Manawatu-Wanganui, New Zealand - 1770 DNA GHGhigh gp2 | ecosystem: Host-associated > Mammals > Digestive system > Stomach > Rumen...
CAGGATGGAACACACGTGATGCTAAAAGTTTTGCTTGTATGTTTTGGGGATGTGAAAAATTAAAAGAAATTAAAGGAATAGAAAACTTAAACGTATCCAATGCAGATCATTTAAATGGAATGTTTTCAAAATGTGAAAATTTAAGATGTAATTTAAATAATTGGAAAGTACGTAAAGATGCTAACATTGATCGTATGTTTAGTGAATGCGATACAGATAAAATTATAATACCTGATTGGTATATAAAAATGACAACAAAATGAAGACATTAACACAACATATTAATGAATGGAAAATAACTAATGATTCTAATGTTGAAATAAAAAAAGTTAAAGTTGAATCATATAAAGAATTATCTAGCATTATTTATGATAGATATCAAGAAGATAATAAAATTATTGATTTAAGCGATATTGATGTTTCTAATATTATATCATTTAGTGACCAACAGGTTTGGATGCCTTATTATTATGGTTTATTCTCGTGTTTACATAATGTTGAAATAATAAACATAACAGGATGGAATATTAGTAATGCGGAAAATTTAGCTTGTATGTTTTATAAATGTATAAATCTTAAAACTATATTAGGAATAGAAAAATTAAATGTGTCTAATGTAATAACATTTAAAGGAATGTTTTACCATTGTGAAAATTTAAAATGTGATTTAAATAATTGGAAAATACATAAAGACGCTATCATTTCTGGTATGTTTAAAGGTTGTTATAATCTTACGTTACCAAAATGGTATAAATATTAAAAAATAAAATATATTATATGAAAACATTTAATACATATATCAATGAATGGAAACTAACTAATGATTCAAAAAATAAAGTTCATAATAAAAAGGTAGTACTTAATTTTGATGAATTATCAATAATTGTTTTTGAACGATATGCTGAAAACCCATTATATATTGATTTACGAGATATAGATGTTTCAAATATTAAATCATTTGCAGAAGAACAACCAATCTCACCTTATTATACTGGATTATTTGCTGCATTTCGTAAAGTTGAAGTAATAGATATAACAGGATGGAATATTAGTAATGCGGAAAGTTTAGCTTGTATGTTTTGGAGTTGTCAAAGATTAGAAACTATATACGGAATTGAAAAATTAGATGTATCTAATGTAAAAAATTTTAATGGAATGTTCCAAGATTGCCATAAATTAAAATGTGATTTAAATAATTGGAAAGTACATAGGGCTAACATTTCTGATATATTTGATGGCTGTGATAGTCTTACATTACCAAATTGGTTTAAACATTAAAAAATAACGTATAATATGAAAACATTAAACACATACATTAATGAATGGAAATTAACAGATAAAACTGTGTCAGATATTGATAAACATACAGCAAAATATCATCCAAAAACATATGAAGAACTATCTCATCTTGTGTATGAAAGATATCAAGAAAACCCGTCATACTTAAATTTGACAGACATAGATGTTTCAAATATTAAATCATTTGCAGAAAAGAATGATTATGGGGAAGAATGGTATGGTCTATTTGCAGATTTTAATGTTGATATAATTAATATATCTGGATGGCACACTTCACATTGTTATGACATGAGTGAAACATTTTGGGGTTGCAAATATCTAGAAAAAATTATAGGAATAGAAGATTTAGATATTTCAAATGTTAACGATATGAGTAATATGTTTGATGGATGTAAATCATTAAAAATTGATCTTAATAATTGGAAACCTAAATCCGGATGTGATTTAGAGGAAATGTTTAAAGGATGTAAAAAAGAGATAATTCCATCTTGGTACAATAAAGATGAATGGGAGTAATAAATTATGAAAAGATTTAAAGAATACATAGTAAACGAATGGAAATTGACTAATGATTCTAATGTTGATCTTAGAAAGATAAAACCAGAATCATACATGGATTTGCGAAACCTGGTTAAACAAAGGTATAAAATTTCTCCAAAAATATTAGATTTATCTGATGTAGATATAACAAATATTGGAGATAAATTAGGTACACCAGAAAGAGTTTCTGATGATTATGAAGATATACCAGGGATATTTCACGGATTAAAAGAAGTTGAAGAAATAAATGTTGCTGGGTGGAATACATCCAAAATTAAACATTTTGGACATATATTTCAAGGTTGTGAGCGTTTAAGAAAAATTATAGGAATAAAAAATTGGAATACCAAAAATGCACTTGGTATGTATGGGACATTTGGCGGGTGCTTCGTATTAAATAATCTTGATTTATCAAAATGGGATGTGTCAAATTGTAAAACATTTGAAAGTATGTTTCATAATTGTTGGGCGTTAACAGATCTTAAAGGTATAGAAAACTTTAAAATATCAGATGACGCTGTAACTTTAGATATGTTTTACGGATGTAAAAACGAAATAAAACCAGCTTGGTATAAACGGAAATACTAAATTTCATATGTTAATAATTTAATAAAACAATTATTTTTATATATAAATAAAATTACATAAATAAACATACCAAAAAAATTATGAGTATAAAGTTAATGAAAGACCTGCGTTTTGCTGAGTTAGTCAACTCAACTCAAGCTGTATCTGAAGCAGGTAAAGAACTTGTAAACAACTATCGTTCATTTGTGTATTCAAATGCACCAACGTGTTCAGTTGTTAACGCCTTTGTTAATGAGGCCAAAAAATATAGCTTTGACGCGGGAGTATCAGAGACATTATGCAAAATCAATGATTTCATCAATGAAAATAAAGTTTCTTGGAAATTAGCAAGTGCATGTGAATCTATTAACGCAAATAATTCGACATTTAATTATATTAATAAAATCGGTGTTCAACAAGTTGAAAAACTTCTTGAAATGGATGAAAGAGATGTTGTAAGTTATATAAAGGCTGGATCATTAAAAGGATTCCAATATATTCCAGAATTTAGGCAAATCTGTAAAGAAGTCTATAAAGAGAATATTACTGAAGCACAGGCTCCAAATTATGTTGTCAACAATCCTGTAAGTTATGTTAAGATTGATGAGAATGCTCAATATTTTAATGTACTTGGTAAAACATTCAAAATTGAAGACGGCGAAATAAGTGAAGCTGTTTGTGATGACGTTGTATTTAATAATGTTAATAAACTTCTTGAAGCATTCAATCGTAAAGGTGAAGACATATTTGTTGAGTTCAATTCAACTCATGGTGATAAACTTAAATTCACTTTGAATGAAAATGGATTAGAGTTAACAAATGGAAGAAACATCAATGAAAAATTTGATAATGCTGTTAAGTTTATGGAATATGCTAACATTGTTAGTAAAACAATGAACGTCAACGAAAAAATGCAGTTTATGAATTTCTCTAACAATATTGCAACAGTATTAGAAAACATGAACAACATTGTATTACTTGACTGTGTTAAAGTTTTAACGGCTGGAAATGGAACGATTTGTGCAATAAGTGAAGCTCAAGATAATGTTAACTTAACTGTTTTCCGTTCTTACAAATTCGGTACATCTTCAAAGAACTATAATTATATAACAGAAGCATTGAATAATGTAGTTAAATTGACTGGCATTGATTTAACAACAATGTTTGAAGATAGAATCAATGAAGATTGCAGAAAGAATAATGAAGAAGCTGATAACATCAGAGAACAATTAGAAGCTAACAAAGAAGCTCAGTTTGATATTCGTAAAAAGAAAATCGCTGCATTAGCTGAACAATATAAGAATGATCCAGTAAGATTAAGTCTTTTAAACAAAGTTGCTAAAGATCTTAAGATTTTGGAAAAACAAGATTGTGACAAATGTTCAAAATGCGGTAATTGCAAAAAAGATTGTACATGCAAAAAGAATAAGAATGATTTTAAAAAAAAAAATGAAATAAACGAGGCCGCATCATTTAAGCCAAAATTTGATTCAAACACATGGAAATTAACAGCAGAGTTTGGAAAAATGGTATCTGCTAATGTTGGGGGTAGATTATCTGTAGATGAAATAGAAAGTATATTATTAGACACATATCAAAATGCAAAATTTAAATCAGCTACAGATTTCTATAAATTCGTTCAATCACATTACAATGACGTTGTTGAATTTGATTGCGATTTCTCAGATATGGATGATATGTTTATATTAAAATGTAAAGTAGGTACAAAGAAAATTGAATTATATTATTGGTCTGATGCCGCTGACGAATTTGCTGAAAGTAAAACTGATGACTTTGGCGGCGACAAATGGGCTAAATGGTTCTGGTCATACGCATGCAAAAACGAAATCAACTAATTTAGTAATTATTTATAAAACAAAAATGGAAGAAACAAAGTTTCTTCCATTTTTTTTAATCTATTTTATAAACTCTTTTGTTTTTTCCGTTATTTGTTAACTCACCATAAGTTCGAACTTTAATATCATCAATATATATTCCATTATCTTCGTATGAATAACCAACCCATATTATCAATGTTGAATTAGTAAAGTTTTTTTGTTGTTCTTTAGTAAACTTTATTCCATCTCTACTAATGTTTTTGTTAGCCTTTACTTCAGCAATGAAATCATTTATCCTGAAATCTGGATATTGGTATTTTATAACATCTTCTGAATTACCTAAAGTAAATCTTAACGGGAATGTTGGGCATCTATGATTAAAGTTCTTTACTAAATAATATTCAATTATTGTGCCAATAAAACCAGGATAATTATAATATATTGGTGATATCACAGAATTATTAACTAATACATCTATACGTTCTCCTATAAGTTTCCTTAACGCGTTTTCAAATGCCTTAACGTCAATTTTCTGTTGTTTTTCTTCTTTTAAATATTTTACTTTTATCATTTTTTAAGTGTATGTTTTACATGTTTTAACTGTTTTTCCAATTTAAGTCGTTCTTCTGTATTTTTACATTCTCTTAACATTTGTTTCATCTTATCATTATCAATAAGAATTGATCCGTCTGTTGGCTCGTTCCAATCGTCTTTTGTAGGTAATTTTTCAAAATTCAATGAATCATCTATATCATCTTCATATGTAATATTCATTACAGCTTTCAAATGGTTTTTATTTACTCTACGTTCCTTTTTTCTACGAGCTCTATAAAACTCTGTATTTGTTCCTCCACAAATTCCTTGCCTTACGGCATTCCTATGAGTTCTAGACATAATATAAAATTTAAATATTTTTATGAAATGATACGATTATTTCGTATTAATCAACTTTTTCAATTAACGCAAACATGATACTATCTGAACCATTTAAGAAATACTTATCATTATAACGAAGTTCTTCATCGTATTCTTCATTATAATAACCATTAGTCCAAGTAATGTTTTCATTTTCACAAAATTGTTTTATTGTGCAATCATGTAAAACAAACTCAGATTGAGTATATTCTCTAAGGTCATCAACCCATGCTTCCCCCATATCATCTTCACAACATAATGAATCAATTTCAGATGAAGACAAATGGAATTTTACATTATTAACATTATTTGTTTCAACCCATTCTGTTAATATCTTTAATGGATTTTCGTCATCATTATATTTATCAAGATATCCATCATATTCATCTGCATCTGAATTCATGATCACAGAAAATGATTCGTTCACTATTTTATTATCTGACCACGGAATCATAAAATTATATTATATATTTATTTTTCGCTCATACAAGACATAAAATATGCATCTGCAATATCATCAACTTTCTTTAATATGTTAAACTCTGGATGTATTTTCAAAAACATACGTGATAAAACTTCTTTTGTGCAGTTACCCATTCCTGAAACATATTTCTTAATTTCAGCAGGTGTACATATTTTCAATGTTACATTAATATCTAACTTTAATATCATCAATCGTATAAGATAATTCAATCCTGCTAAATCATATATTGCAGATGTCCTTGTTGATGACCCATAACTTATTCCTTCTATTGAAATTATTGATTCATCAGATGCCAATATATATCTATAAAGTATCTTACTTAAACTATCTACTATACGAGAAATGTTTAATGTTTTTTCAAATTCGTATTTATGATTATCATATTTTATGTCCTTTAAATCTGTTTTTTCATATATTATATATTCAAATCCATCAATCGCATCATGATATTTTTGTTCATTTTTTGTTAACTTATTTGGCTTTATTATAAAAAAATGTTCAAAAATGACTTTATTATTTTCATCAGTTTTTCGTACTGCAACACCTGTGCTGTTTATTGATGGATCAATACCTATATATATCATTTATTAGTCTCATTATTTATTTCTTCTTTATATAAATCACCTTGGCCAGGAATAGACAAAGAATACTGAAACATCCACCACGACGCCTTCCTATCTTGTTCAATTTCCCCAGCCTGATATACGTTTTTTATAATCTTTTTTAGATCTTCTTTAAATTCTTCCTTTTGTTTCTCTGACTTCCAATAATTTTTATAAACCCAACGATCGTCTGTTTTACACATTTCAATTATCTCATCATCACTACGTTTATCATTTATACATCTAAACATAGCAATAACTAATGAGTAATTAAGACTTGCTGTTTCAAATAAATTATAAAGATCTTCTTCAGTCAACTCTTCATTTATAAGATAATCTAAATCATAAATTTTAACATCCATACCATTATGCGTTTTAATAGTCTATAATAATAAAAATGATAAAGATCTAACAAATAATTCAAAGATCTTTATCATTTATTAATATAAATTAAATTTTAATTATTTAAAAGCTCTTCAATAGTTTCATATATATCACCTACTGACTTAATTTTTTCAGATTTATCATCGTTGATCTTTATATTAAATGTCTTTTCAAACTCCATAATAAGTTCAACTGTATCTAAACTATCAGCGCCAAGATCTTCAATAAGTTTAGCATCTTCTACGACTTCTTGTTCATCAACGCCAAGTTTTTCAACAATGATTGAATTTACTCTTTCTTTAATTTCATTCATAATTTTTAAATATTAAATTTAAACTTTATAATCTTTTTTAAATTTTTCAATACCAATATCAGTTAATGGATGTTTAATCATCTGTTTAATAACTTTATATGGCACAGTTGCTATATCAGCACCAGCAAGAGCGCAATTTGATACATGTAATGGATTACGTATACTTGCTGCAATAATTTCAGCCGTGATATTGTACATATTGAATATTGTTGAAATTTCCGTAATAAGAGTAATTCCATCAAAATCAATATCATCAAGACGGCCAACAAATGGACTTACATATGCTGCACCAGCAAGTGCTGCTAACAATGCTTGGTTTGCAGAGAAAATAAGTGTCATATTAACATCAATGCCAATGTCAGTTAATGCCTTACATGCTTTAAGGCCTTCTTCATTCATTGGGATTTTAATCACCATATTTGGATGGATATCTGCAATTTTACGTGCTTCGTCAATCATTTCTTCAGCAGTTGTTAAATTAGGATTTACTTCACCACTAATTGGTCCATTAACTAATTCTGCAATTTGTTTAACGGTTTCAGTAAAATCCTTGCCTTCTTTTGCAATTAATGACGGATTTGTTGTTACACCACAAATAACACCCATTTCATTAATCTCACGAATCTCATCAATGTTTGCTGTGTCTAAAAATAATTTCATACTTTTACAATTTTATTTATTATTCAACATTATGCATAATCTCAACAACATTATTAAATATATAACGTAATATCTTATCAAAATTTACAATTTTATTTCTTCCTGGAATACTTTTTAATAATGGTATATTTAACTTTTTTGCGTTCTTTCTTAAATAATCTACCAATGTAAATTCGAATTTTATATAATTTTCAGTCTCGCCTAAATCATATGCTAGCCATTGATCGTCAATACTATCAAATGTATCTTCCATCTCATTTAAAATATCTTGAGCAGTTAATTTTGCAGACTTTAATACATTATTTATTATTTCTTTCTCATGCTGTTTAAATATACTAAACTGTGTTCTTAATATACGTTCAACGCTTCCAGGTTCAATATCATTTATTGAATCATTATTTATCTGCCATTCATTGATATGTTCACTGCGTGAACAATTCAATGTTTCACTGATATGTTGTATTAGTGTCTTCATTAATATGTTTTATATTTATAAATAAAAATATGTAATGATAACACTATAACATCCTGTTTAATATATGTTCAATACCCCATATCAATGCGTCAACATATTCAAATTCTGGTGTTGTTGGCTGTTTATATTTATATTCAATTTCTTTATTAATAACTACAAAGTAATATCCTTTTAACTTATCATCCCAATCAACAAACATATGCCAATTTGGATTGATTGTCTTTATGAACATTATAGCTTGTTCAACTGATGGCCTATATACTAACCTTTCATTTTTATTTTTTGCGATCAATTCAGTCATCATACATGAATCCATATCAAGAGACATTGTTGACACGGAATCATCAGTAACATAAAATTGATATGGAGTATATGCGTTCCATCCAAGTTTATTTAATTTTTCTGATGTTATGTAATCACAATATATAATACAATTTTTAACCATTGGTTTGTTTATCATGTCAATCTCAATCTTATCCATAACTTAAAATTCTATATATTCTACTGGCCAATAATTTATTATCATATCTAATGTTGAATCTTTCTTCATGTGGTTTCTAACATAATTATATGTTTCAACACCTTTATAAACACTTCTTTTATCGTTATTTTTTAATATTACTATATATTTGTCATTTCCTACACGATTTGAGATTTTTATCAATTTACATTTTACGCTAATAGTGTCGCTTTTATGAATTTCTTTATATGTCTTAAAAAATGGATTTAATAATGGTGTATAACATACTAATTCTGTCGTATCTGATTTTTGTTCAATAACTTTATAATTATTTTTTACAGGAATTAATAAACACCCAATTAATATCAATATGACTATAAACATTAATAAATGAAGTCCATCTAAGTTTTTATTTATTTTTTTCATTTCATATATGTTTTATATTCTATCTAGATCATCATCTAGTCTTATCTATTAACATTTAATGTATATATAAATAAATTTATTTATATTAACTAATATCTTATTCTACATCATTAAAACATCTTTTACTTTATCTGCGACTAATTTCATATCTGGATGAGGTTTACCAGTTGTGCCTATACTTCTAAGATCAACGAAATGCTTCCAGTCAGATTCGAATGCAGTATGAACAAATTCTGAATTTAAATCTAATGGCAATACACGTCTTGCTTGTTGTGCGGTCCAACCAAGTTTTTTCAACCTCATATAACCCCACTCACATACAGCATTGACAAAATACCAAGTATCTATTATACCAAATAGATCATCATAATGTTCACCTATGTTTTTCGCCATAGCTCTGAATATTTCGCCAAAACCAAACTTCGCAGACAATTCAGTTTCGTTATACCATTTATTATAGTCTTCTTCTGATATGTCTGCATTAGCTGCGATTTTTATTTCGTTATTGAATTTATCTTTAGAGAAATCGATATATCTTGTAGACTGTTCTGCAGGCGAAGCTGCTCTATGTCTATTAGCTTCTGCGGAAACTCCACGGTCAGAACAAAACTTTATTGTATATCGTTTTTCATGATGTTCATTTGGTTCACACATAAATGATAATATGTAATCAAGTTCCATTCCAAGTTCCCAACCATGTAATTTGTCACGTCTCATATGTCCAAGTTTATCAAAAGGTATCTGCTCACATATGACTCTCCAGTTTGTTGTTATAGCATAATGAACTAATTTTACTTCTTGACCTATATTTTCAAGTTTATGTGTTTGATAATATTGATTCGTTTTTGAATACTTATTATTTTTGAAAATCTGTACTACATTAGCTTTCCACATATAATCTTCATCTTCTAATGGAGAACCCATACATACATCTAAATAAATAGTACCATGTTCTAACATTGCACCATGATTTGATTTCTTTAACCGTTCAACAAAATCTTTTGCAGATGTGTTTTCATTACTTTCAGATTTATAACATATTCTTCCACAAGTTTCGATATGTTTATACATACCATCTAAACCAGGTTTTTGCTCTATTAATTCTATATACGGTGTTATGACTTTCATTTTAATTTATACCAATTTTTTTCTATATATTCATCTATATTTTTTATCATTTCATCCTTTGAATAATATTTACCTATACATGCTGCGCATTTCTGTAATGATTCATTTAAAATATCATTATCATAAAATTTATCTGGACCGTATTTGTCTTTTACTCTGTTTACATTTATGTCACACAAAAATTCATCAAGAGCGTTTTCTTTTTCATATGATGACATCCAATATATAAGATCTTCAGCATTATAATAATCCAAAATATCAGATTCATTTAACTTTATAATAGATGGATATGTTTTTAATACATCATTTATTGTTTCTAATTTTTCTAATAAAGTATCAGATTTACATTCAGTTATATCTAATTGTTTATAGATATCATTTAATATTTTTTCAATTTTTTGTTCGTTTGTTATATTTTCGTTTTCCATAATGATAATTAGATAAATATTATTTAATATGTAAAAGTTCCAATGTTAAATTTAACACTGGAACTATATGATGTATATGTTATTTGTCAATTTATAAATTTAAATATAAAATAATGTCTTCATTTTATCATTTCTATCATATCTTGTATTTCTTCCTTTGTATAAAACGAATTAGTGTCATCCTTACATATAAATTCATATGTTTTATATTTGGATATTAATGACCAACAAAGGTAACGAACATCAAATGTTTGCTCATTATCAGCTAATAATTTATTTAAAAATGATATCGCTTCATCACCAAATAATAAAACCCATCTCCAACTATCATCATCGTCAAAATAACAATAATATCCTTCTTTGTTTTTGTGATATTCGTATTTATTCAAATGCATAACAATATCTTCTTTTGCATCATATTTATAATCTTCAGCAATATGTAATGCGAATCTATAACCGTTATTATATGGTATTGCTAACTCCAAAGCGTTGCCTTCAGGTTTAATATTAGCATTGGTTAACCTAACATTACTACACGTTTCATCAGATAATTTCCATTCATTAATACGTTGTTTTAATGTCTTCATTTTATCTTAGTAATCATTTCTTTTATTTTCTTCTTTGTATAATATTTTTGGGCGTCATCTTTACATGGAAATTCATATACGCCATCATCACCATAATCTTTATCTATCAAAGAACCACAAATATTATATATATTCATCTTTCGTTTATTATTTTCCAATAATTGTTTTAAAAAATTTATTGCGTCATTTTTAAATAAAAGAACCCATCTCCATGTTGGATGATTACCATAGTTATCATAATAATATCCTTCATCATCTTTAATATAATCGCATGCTTCAACAAATACTATATTATTCCCATATGTATAATCTCTCGTGTAAAGTGCTATTCTATTTTTATATCGCGCATATGGAACAACTAATTCTAAACATACGCCTTCATTGTCAGGTTTAACACATGAGTATTCGTTTACTTCAACACTTTTAGATGTTTCATCTGATATTTTCCATTCATTAATATGTTCACTGCGTGAACAATTCAATGTTTCATTAATATATTTTATTAATGTCTTCATAATTAATTAAGAAAATAAATAAAATTGTGTTTCTGGTTTTAAAAATAAATCTTTATTAGCTCTAAGATATTTTAATGCGATATTTATATTTACCCATAAACATTTTTCATAATATTTTCTAGGGCACCTTCCTAAATTAATAAATTCTTTATAATCTGTTAAATCAGTTTTGCAACATAAATAGTCATTAACCCATGAAATTTTACTACTGTTTTCGCATGTTAAACCATCGTTATAAAATTTACCTAACATATACATAAGTATTCCAACAATAGTTCCACCAACGTTATCTGATTCTCCTTGTTTTTGCCCTCTAATACAACAATAAGTATCATATAAACTATTTAACTCATCATTTGCCTTTTTGCGCTCTTCTGAACTTAATTGTTTAATTTCTTCAGGGCAAATATAATGATGACCACCAACAATAGATTTATTATCAGTTGATAGTTTCCATTCATTTATATATTGTGTTAATGATTTCATTATTATAAAACATTTTATTTATTAGCAATCTCCATAAAATGGATATTGATCATCTCCATTATTTTGATTACCATTATTACCATTATTACTGTTTGATCCATCGCCATTGACAGGATTTGTAGCTGGAATATCATCTTCGTAATATCTGTCAGGAAACTCAAAATCAAAATTTGAATATTTGAATTCAACTCTAAAACTATTAGCGTTCGTAACAGGTTGTGTATAGTCGAATGACAACATATCCATTCCGTTTATAACTGGATCCATTATGATTATCTTACAGAACACACTACCAGATTCATCAAATAATTCTATTGGTAATTCTCTTAGCATATCTGTATAAGATTCATCTCTTGAATACAAATACCAAAAGTTTTCAAATAATATAATATAATTAAGGAATCCAAGTATATGCCTAAATTCGATGTTTAATGTTCTATCAACCAATGCAATAGGATTAACAGGAGCCCTATAATTATATTCAGTACTTGTGTGTAAAAAATTATTTTCTGCTATACGTTTTGGATCAATTATTGGTTTGCCCCTACCAGTCTGTTGTTGTTGAACAGTTGCATTGCTAAATCCAAGTACTTCTATCTTTTGTATTGATTCATTTATGACATCAATAGGCCTTGTGAAAAAACTATGTTTTCTCTTTAATACTTTACTATATTTTTCATCAACTATCGGGTGTATGAAATTTTTTGGAAATAATATCCTAAACCCACTAATTCTACTATTTAGTGATAACATAATTACTAATTATACAATTGTACATTTAACACATAATATTTTACATGTTGGTATAATTGTCTTTTTATTTGTTATTTTATCAAATTTTGTTATGTTTCCTTTACTCATAACATTATTTAATTCATCTTCTGTTAATTCTCGTGAATTAATTTTAACATTATTATAATATAAATTATATCCTATCATTCTTCCTCTTCAGCTGTTTTTATTTGTCTTATATCAACAGTCATAGGTTGATTCATTATACTGCGGATTTCTTCAACTGATTTACCAATAAGATCATGTCTACGTTTTTGTATATTGTCAGCCTTAATAATTGTTTCTTCTGCATGTTCAAGACGCTGAGTCAATTTTTCTAATACTCCTGATAATTTAACAGCTAATGCTTCAGTCAATTTATCTATATTTCCAAGTTTAGATGCTAATTGATTAAGTGATGTTACAAATTTATTTAAATCATCAATATTATTTGGTTTAAGCGAATTAACTGTCTTAACCATTTTTGACATAACATCAGCTTGTTTTCTAAACAACTCTAATGATTCTGTTTTTATTAATGAAACTGATGTGTTTATCTTTATTATGCCATCTGCCAAAACATTAAAGTTATCAGAAGATATATCTTGTAATTTTATTATAACATTAAATAGTTTTTCTAATGAAGCAGAATACATATCTATAACATATGTAACATTATGCGCTGACTCATTTGAAATATTAACATCATTTATAGATCTATGTATAATATCTATAGTATTATAGAATGATTTCATTAATACTTCAAATTTATTGGAGTCTATTCCATCCATTGAAGATATGTTTGCGGCCATATTATTTATTGATGAAACAACAAATGATATAAGTCCCCCGTATATTCCAAGTTGTTCTTTTATTCTTTTTATTTGCGCATCTGCTAATTCTGGTTTATTGCTTAATGTATCGCCAAATAATGAAGTAGCTGCGTTATTAAACCATCCTTGTTTCTTATTTGTAGTAAATACATCATCAATATTTCCAATAAGACTAATTGATGTCATTATTTTTGCTAAATTAGTGACTACGT
>Ga0247611_10007301_pt1 | contig 13923 bp, 7 predicted proteins | sample 177DNAGHGhighgp2_FD_192422 | JGI IMG/M metagenome (GOLD analysis project Ga0247611, IMG submission 192422) | Sheep rumen microbial communities from Palmerston North, Manawatu-Wanganui, New Zealand - 1770 DNA GHGhigh gp2 | ecosystem: Host-associated > Mammals > Digestive system > Stomach > Rumen ...
TTGAGATCCTCTGCCACTGCCTGGGCAAGTTTGGCGTGAGCTTCAGCGCCGAGGCCGAGCGGCACATGCTGGGCTACCTGCGCTCGATGGCCACCTCCTTCCAGGCCGATGCCCGGACAATGAAACTCCTGGCTCGTGCCATTTACCAGAAAGTGATTTTGAGGGAGAGCGAGATGGCCAAGGCGCCAGAGAAACACGTGGTAGAACTGGCCGATATTGAGACGTTCAAGTGGGATGGAAAGAAGGGGAAGATAGGGTTTTGATTTCGCATTATGCGTTTCGCATTTTGCGAAATCTCCCTCCTCTGTTCTCTGCTCGCCAAACTCGCTGCTAAAGAAAGAGTTACTGGTATTGTCCCGGGTAATGGAAGAGATTATTGAGTACGAAAGAGTCCAAATAAGCTAAAAACGAAGTAACAGATATCTTCTATAGTCTATGAATAGCGAAGTTTTTATTAGTTATTCCAGTAAGCAAAAGAACGTAGCTGACGGAATAAAACATTATCTTGAAGAGTACAAGGTTTCTTGCTGGATGGCACCGGATAGTATACCTCCGTCTTCTTCATACCCCGAGGAGATCAATAAAGCTATTTCTCAGTGCAAAGTGTGTCTGTTGGTATATTCAAACACAGCTTCGTTATCTCCTTGGGTAAAAAAGGAGGTTAATCAAGCGATCAATTTTGGGAAACCGGTACTTCCTTTCCGTATCGAGGAAACAACTCATTCTGATTTTTTTGATTTTATTCTCAGCGATACACATTGGATTGAAGCCTATCCACACTATGCAGACAAATTGCCACCGCTTCTTAAGGCTATCTGTGCGATTTTGGATAGACCCTTCCCTTCGTCCCGTTTAACAGGTGAAGATAACATCCCAGATACGAATTCTAATATTCAAAAAGGTGGTGAATATTCCATTGGTGATACCATTGTGATAGGTAACCAGAAAGGGATTGTCTTTTATTTGGATGATTCAGGGAAGCATGGGAAAGTGGTTTCTGTTGGTATTGGCATCAAGCGATGGTGTAATAGAAGTGAGTATTTAATCCATCGAGATACTGGTGCTATTTACGATGACGGAAAAGAGAATCTCGTAAAAATCAAGGAAGTGCACGATTGGGAGATACTGTATCCGGCATTTGCATGGTGTGCAAAGAAAGGAGAAGGGTGGTATCTGCCAACAATAGACGATTATCGCTTAATTGATAAACAAAAAGCGATAGTTGGGGAAAAGATTGGCGGAATCGATGAAAGAATGTGGTTCTGGTCATCTGAACAAGAGGATATATACAGCGCCAGATACTACCATTTTCTCAGTCGACAGGCACACGGTCTGGGCAAAGATATTGAATGCGCAGTATTAGCTATTGCTGACTTTTAAGAAAGGGTGATATTTCTTAATGGACTTAATAAGTACGAGTATGATATTGAGAGTCAAATAATTGATTTGTCTAGTTTCTTTGATATGGAGAACGAAAAAAAAGAGAATAAATGCCTTTGGGCTAGGGTAAAGAATGCTTTCTCAAGTGCAGTTGAGTATCTGGCTTATGTTAAGGACCAGCAAAAACTATGGTATCATCGACGCCTTGCAGAAGGTGGTAAATGGGCTTATTCAGGCGTAATTGTACTGACGGTAGTGGCGGTCCTGCTTGTGGCGGTCAGTCTTCTTTTCCGGTATGGCGCATTCTGTGCCAGCCAGTGGAATAACGTCCCCGACTACATGGAGGGGAAGTTCCCGCCTGACAATGTCTTGGACGCCGCGGGATATTTGCTCTTTACCAATGGCGGTCAGAACTTATTTGACGGCGCTCATTGGTGGGGCTTTTTCATTACATGCCTTGGTATTGTACTTGTTGCTTTTTTCACTTCAAAAGTAACCAGCCGCCTGGAACGGAAAGCCCAACGCTATCTCAAAGGAGAAACATGGTACAGGATGAGAAATCATATTGTCATCTTCGGCGTGAGCGATTACTTGTATTCCATCATCGAGGAGAAGACAAATACCGGAGATGAGGACGAGAAGACCTGCTGCAAGAAGCAGAGATTCCTTATTGTGACTACACAAGATGTGGAAATGGTCAGGCGTGAAGTGTTCTCCTTCCTTCAGGATGGCGTGAGACAGGAGGATTTTGTTTTCCTCTTCGGTGACAGGACTTCGAATACAGACATCTCGAAACTCTCCTTGCGTTGGGCTAAAGAAGTCTTCATTATTGGGGATAGCAAGGAGAGTGATGACATTGAGTCCTATCGAGATGCAAACAATATGGACTGTATTAAGACCATTTGCGACTTCCTGGAAAAAACACTCCCCGACGATGAGAAGAAGCTGGAAGAAGGAATTGCTGATTGGCCGTTCCACGTAACTCACAAGGATAATGATGGGACCTTACAAGAGGCCGATGTAAGCGGAAAGGTCCATTATGTCCTCAGTCCCAAGCGATCTCCGTTGCCCTGTCATGTGATGTTCGAGTACCAGACCACCTTTGCTGCATTCCAGTTCTGTGACATCCCCGATAAGTACAAGGATTACGTTAATTTCCTCCCTTTTAACTATTATGATCTATGGGCTAGAAAGGTAATCGTTGGTGGTGAGGTAAATGGGTACAAGTTTCTCGATACCCTGCCGGGCTCAGATGGAAAGAAGTACATCACTGAAGAATCGGAAGAGTTCGTTCATTTGATTGTGCTTGGCATGACCAAAATGGGCATCGCAATGGCCCTGCAAGCAGCACACGTGTGCCATTATCCGAATTTTATTTCGGCCGTGACCAAGAAGGATGTGAAGAACTCATCGGGTAACAGGAAGAGAACCCGAATTACGTTTGTTGACAGCAACGCAGACCTGGAGATGGATTACTTCAAAGGACGTTTTACTTCTCTTATGCAAGAAACTCGTACGCGTTATTTGGACTTCATTCAAGGCGATGATTACGTACTGTGGCAAAAAGATCCGGAATACAAGTGGAGTGGAGACGAAAAAGGCTGGTATGATATAGAGTGGGAGTTTATCAAGGGCCGAATCGAGAGCAATCCCGTCCGTAATCTTATGGAGAAAGCAGTTAGCGACAGTAAGCAAATTGTCACGGTTGCAGTCTGTCTTTCAAAGTCACACCAATCCATCGCAGCAGCGATGTACCTACCTGAGAAAGTCCTGGTCAATAGCCTACAGGTGCTTGCCTTCCAGCGCAGAAGCGGAACGATTCTGGATGATCTTTCTGGAAAGATGCTTACAGAAGAGAGTGAAAGAGAAAAACTTCGTTACAAGAGAATCAATCCATTCGGAATGTTCGCCAAAGGGTATGATTTGTCACTCGACAATGATTCCCGGGCCAAGATGGTTTCTTATGTCTACGATTCTTATTACGCCCTCAAGCCTACACGTAGTGATTGGGAATGCGGAAATATGGAGGCTGAGCCTACCCTTATCATGAGGGGCTGGGACGAGTGTGATGTGGAATTCTCCAGGTACCATTCCAAGGATGGTTTTCTGAATTATAGCGACGAGGAGGATGTTTGTTGCCTCAGGTACACAGATTATGATGGCATTTGGAGAAGGAAGCAGGTCGATCACAAGATGTCGTGCATGTTCAACGCCAATTCAATTGGCACGAAACTGCGCGGGATAGGGATAGTTGAAGAGGATATACAGGCCACGTTCAACAACGATCAAGTGAAGGTCCTTGCGCGGGTAGAGCATAACCGTTGGAACATAGAAAAGATGCTGACGGGGTATAGAGCCTTAACCTCTGCTGAGGTTAACGATTTGGAAGGGGAAGGTATGGGTACAAAGCTGTGGAAAAAGAAACGTAAAGAAATGAAAGATTGGCCCAATAGGGCACACCTTGACATCTGCAGCGTGGAAGAACTTCAACGGCGTGAGATGCCGGATACGATTGCGTTGGATGCGAGCCTTTCCCAGTCAATCCCCGCCATCTTGAAGGAAGAGAAAAGAGTATTGAAAGAACGTAAAAATAACTGATTGGACTATGGATAAACAGAATTACATACCCAACCCCATCAATGTCGATGACGTTGTCTTCCCAGCCGAGCTTGAAAGCCTCCGTGAGGCTATTGCCGAAAACACGCACGAAGTGTGGGCTGCCGGCCGTATCAAAGAGGGCTGGACTTATGGTCCTGAGCGTGATGATAAACTCAAGAAGCACCCAGATCTCATTCCTTACTCTGAACTCACTGAGGGTGAAAAGCAATATGACCGTGATACGGCAGAGAATGCTATTAAACTAGTCATCAAATTGGGATTTGATTTGGTTAAAAGGTAAGTCCCTAGTCTACAATGGCGACATCTTCACATGAGTATAATCGCAATCTCTTTCTATTTCCACATATGAGCAATACAGATATAATAAGTTCTCTTTTAAAGGCTAGACAGCAATCCTTCGATTATGGACAGTTCGTCGGTAATGTCTGTAATAATAAATATGTACTTGTCTTAGGGAGTGAAGTGCTTTTGGATAAAAGCATTCATGCCGATGTTGACGGAGATATGCATAAGTATATCCTCAATAGGATAAACGGTGTTCTTGAGAGAGAGAATAATCCGTACCCGTCCTTGAATGCTATGGTGGAAAGCCGTCCTCTTGTCAGTACAGGGTATGATCCCAGTGGGGCGGATTTAATTCGCGCTGTTTTGGAACAAGACAAAGATGACCTTATAATATCTCCTGAATTAGTCAGTTTGTTGGAGACTCGTTTGTTCCGTTTTGTGATGACTACTTCCTTTGATGGCATGGTGGAAACAGTCATGAAACAGATATGGGGTGAGGGAAGGTTACGGGTTGTCAATATCGCAGACCAAAGTGACTGGAAGAAGTTTCAGATGGAAGTGGGTGAGACAAGGGATACGACGGATTGCTCTAGAACGACATATCAATATGACAGACCTACACTAATTTATATCTTTGGCAAGGCATCTGATGACCGTTCTTCAAACTTTATGAAGACGGAAAATGACGCCATCAGGTTTATCGAGTTGTGGATGAACCGTAATGAGCCAATCATTGCCCTTATGAGGGAGAAACGTATGCTGGCTCTTGGCTGCCGGTTTAATGATTGGTATTTTCGCTTCTTCTGGTATATCTTGAAAAGGGATTTTGGCAAACTGGACGCTGGAGAGGTCGTATTGTCTCATACAAACGGGAAACCGGATGATCAGGCCTTAATTGCTTATTTGAAGGATAAAAATATATTTATTGACAGCGATGCGCGGCAGTTCATGCAGAATGTGTGTGATATGCTCAATCCTGAAAAACACGATCAGTTATCAAAAGATTTTTATAATATTATCAAAAGTAAACGTGGTGACGGATATATTTTTCTCTCTTACTGCAGCCGAGATTTCATCCTGGCCAGCCGTATTTTCTTTAACCTTATAGATCAAGGATATAATGTCTGGTTCGATAATGAGAATCTATGTGGTGGAGATTATGAAGTAGAGATCCGAAAAGCCATTCATGGCGCTTCCGTCGTTCTGACTCTGTTGACACCAGATGTGATGGAGGATTTGACAAAAGGAGAAACAGATCATTTTTATTGCAAAGAGTGGCGCTTGGCATCTGAAACAGGCTGCGAGAGGATTATTCCGGTAGCAGCAGATGGCTATAGTCTACGGGGGAACTATCATACTAAATATGAGTCCATTATCGGTGGGCATCTCGATGGGATAGATTTGATGACAGATGGGTTCGCTCAATTAAAGAAAATGATTGATAATGTAAAAACAAAATAGGTGGGTAATATGGGGCTTAAAGAATCATTTCTGAAAAAAGGCAAGTTCGCGAGACGTGGCCTTCAAGAGAATCTGTCTAAGGTTTTCATTAATCCCTGGCCGGGTTTGGCCGCATATTCTGATCCTTATACAAATTGGAGCAGCTGCATGTTCTGCGGGCGTGACAAGGAATCGTTTGAGATGACCCGAATGATAGATGATAACATCCTTGTTACGTTGTATGGTAAAAGCGGTAATGGCAAGACATCACTTCTCAATGCGGGGGTGTTCCCACGGCTTCGTCAAATGAATTATTTCCCTATCAGTGTCCGCTTAGGCACAGAGGTCAAAAGTTCTTCTTTTCAGGAATGCATCATTTCGGCGATAGAGAAAAACATCAAAGAGGAATGTAGAGAAACAATCTGGGTAATCCCTCCTACCAGAGAAAGGAGTGCTGATTTTTATTTGTGGAATTATTTCGCAAGACAGCGTTTTTACTCTGACGCCAACCACACAAATGAGGTATATCCTGTTATAGTCCTTGACCAATTTGAAGAGGTATACAGAAGCAGAAAAGAAGAAGCTGATGTTTTGCTGCGTCAAATTAGTTATTTGATGGATCATAGTCATGAATTGGAGAGTTGTGAGGTTGATGGGCGGATTTATGAATACGAGTATAACTTCCGTTTCGTCATATCAATTCGTGAAGATGACTTATTCTTGCTTGAAGACAGCATCGATAATAATTATCTGACAGAAATGAAGCAAACGCGTTACCGTTTGCTTCCTATAACACCGATGGGCGCCAGAGATGTTATTCTGAATCCTGTCAAAGACCATAATTTGTTTGCTCCAGGAGAAATAGACAGTATTGTTGATACAATTATCGGTATTGCAAAAGGGAATAGCGATAGTATCAGTTCTAATGTGCTTTCTCTTATTTGCAATAGAGTATATGCCCATTATCAAATAAACCAGGACGGAAAAGGTTATATATCCTACGAACTGATTGAACAGTTCGTTTCCGGGAATCCACTGGAAAAATTCTATCTTGAAGCGACGAAGGAGCTAAGTAGAAAGCAGAAGAGTTACCTTGAAGATAACTTTGTTGACAGCGCAGAGCGCAGGAGTTCGGTAACTAGGGCCGATTTTGATGATGTCTTCAAAGAAAAAGGAGAGAATCTCTTAAATGGATCGGAAAAGATAGTGCAGGAGAGTAATGACCGTGTTGAGCTTATCCACGATTCTTTCTGCCGAGTGCTCATAGAGCAAAAGGCTAAAAGGACTAGCCGTTGGAGAACCGTATTCGAAGTGGTCACTCTCGCCTTAATGACACTGCTTTTATTCATAATCAATAAGGTTTTAAGTGATAGTTTTTATATCCCATTTCTTTGGTGTGTTTTTTTGTATGATGTAGCATGTGGCGTCCGCGGTCATTATTCGAGTTATTCTTTGTGGATAAGCGCTTTATTGCTAATTTGTCCGTTTCTTTACGTGGCTTTTGTTCCCGGAGTCTCGCCATTGCCGGTTATGTACTATCCGTTAGCCGGTTTGTTAGGTGGTTTCCTTGTTGTTGTTACATTCTTTACTCGGAAGAAGAAGAATATAGAAGAAAAAGAGGACTCCTCCATATTTGGAGACTCTCGACCTTTAAGGGTTTTCCTCTTTTTATTTCTGTTCTGTATATTAGTCTGGCCGGTTAATACATATTTAACCGATTTTAATGACCGTACTGGGCCGCTAGTACTATCTTTTTCTGTTCTATCAGCATTGTTCTTATCGTTTTTTGAGAAGGAAGAGAGTGGCGTTTCATACTTGCTATTTGGCCTTCTCTATTTTCTTGCAATCATCCTCTATGGGACTAGCGATACCGAATTCTTTAAATTGACCCTTCATGGTTTTTTTGAGTATTATTTAGCTATTTTGGGGCTTTGTTTATTCTTTTTCTATTTAAAGATTTTTATAATTGAAGATAGCAAGAACAAGTATCTATCTATCCTTAAATGTGTTTTATATTCGGCTGTGGTTTTTGGCATGTATAGCTTGTTGTATAAGCACAAGTTCGTAATGCTGATTATTGGAAGTCTTGCCATTTTGGGCTTTCTTACATGGGCTGACTGGGATAAAAAAGCGTTACCTAAGTATATTACAACATTTATTTTCACCCTAGGTTTGTATGTTTTCATGCAGGGCTATTCTCCTTTTATTAAAGGAACTCCGGATCATAATCAGGCCGATGGCTGGTGGTGGAATAACGTGATAGTTCATGAATCAGATGGTTTCCATCTCAAAAGTTCTAAAGACGGGAATGATCTTTTAAGTGCAAGTTTCAATAAGCATTCATCATCTGATATTCTTGTTTACCAGCCTCAAGACAGTATAGCCGCAGAGTACACTCTTGAAAGTCTTCTGATCTGTTTCTATGGATCGAATAAAGAGTTAACTTATAAAGTCAAGCCTAAGTTTGAATCTTTCGTGTATAATGGCGGTCAGGATGGAGATATCGTCGCTCAGGTTTTCCAAAAAGCCCGTCAACGTATATTTAATAGCATGGATCGAACGGAAACGCAATATACGAAAGAAGATTTGACGCGTTTGAATCATCTTTTTAATAGCAATATAAAAGAAGTGATACAGTTGCTGAATGAAGATGAATCGCATGTGAAGAAAGATATCACCCGTTTGCTTTGCAAAGGTTTAAGTTGCAGTTGGATTATGGGCTGCGCGAATAATGTACAAATGGATAACGAATTATTTATCAGTTATCTTGCTGCAGTATCTACATATGTGCGCAGTTATTTTACTGATGACCTATTGGGAACGGAAGATTATGATTGGGATGGCCTGTTTGAATTTATGGCACATTCGTACATGGGAGCATTCAAAAACGGTTACCCTGGCCCCCGGGATCAGTATCTTTCTGAGGTATTACCCAATTTAATTGATTATTATTTAGAATCAGTAGATACTGGTCTTGACAATGTACTGTACGGAAAGATCCTTCGAATGCAGCAGATGGCTATTTACTCTGGTTTGGGCGATAACAAGTGGGCGCACACCCCTGTTTCACCACCCTTGTATGTAGATATCAAAGGCCTATATCAAGATTATCGCAACAATCTGAAAGCAGAATAAATGAAAGCGGATTATAAATACTATGCCTTTATCAGCTACAAGCGGGAAGATAAGGATCCTCGTTTCAAGAATGATGAGAAATGGGCAAATATAGTATACAAGCTTCTTCGTGCTTGGGATATACCTGTCGTCATCCAAAACGAGCCTTCTAATCTTGTACGTCCCACCGATAAAACAATTGACCCTGTCTTTCTGGACAAAACCAGAATGAATGGGGCTGGTACTGTTGAAAAACAGTTGACTTCGCACCTAAGTGTTTCCAAATGTCTTGTGGTTATCTGCTCACGAAATATGATTGAAGATGAGAGGACAAGACAGGAAAAAGGAGAAACTGCATACGTTTTCAATGAGATACGAGATTTCCTGGCTTCTGGTAACGGTTCGGATGAGGATTTGAGGAACCGAGTTATTCTGCTATGGATTGACGATAAGCCATTTAATCCGGATACAGATGTTCCTCCCCCATTCGATGGGTCAAAAAAGGCAATTATTGTCAATGAATACCGGAAGGATACAAATGAAAAGGGAAATCTTGAGCAGAGGGTTGTTTCTGAGATTGCGGCCAGTATATTCAATGTTGATCGCATCGTATTTTGGGATAGCTTCCTACGAGGACGAATCAGAAGAAAAAGGATTATTGCCTCCATTATTGTCGCGGCTATTGTTGTTTTCTCCGTCTTATTATTTGCGCTTAATGCAAATAAAGCTCAACTACATTTGTCTGCTGCCAGACGTTCATTATCTGAAGGGAATAGGCGAGATGCTATGACTTTGGCTATTCGGGCGTATAATAAATGGCATGACACTCCAGACTTAACTCAGTTTATGTGGACCACCCTTGATCCCAAGGAACCATTCATGTCTTTCGAATCTGAGGTGGCTGTCTCAAAAATAAGAAATGAGTTTGCTGCGATAAGGGACAATCAATATGTCGATATATATGATGGAGCATCGCTGAATGTTATTAAAACGTATGATGTTGGTCATGGTGGCTCATTAGTTTACTCTCCCAACGGAGATAAATTGTCTGTGTACACTAACAATGACATTTCGGTTCTAGATAGAACGACTGACGACATCGTTCATAATCATGAGAGCATCCCAAGCCAAGAGGCTTTACAGTTCAGTCCTGATGGAGAATACATTTTTAGCCCTAATTGGGGGATTCACAAATCAACTGATATGGAAGAGCAGTATTTCCCCACCAAGTTACCTCATCATTGGTCCTCATATTCTAATTCATCTGTATCATTTCTTGGTACAAATAACAAAGTGGCATTAATTAATCACGTTTTCAAGATAAGTGGCGGAAATACATCTGGGTCATTATGGACCATTAACATATTCAATATATCCAACAAAAATGATGCGTTTTACTATGAATTCCCAGATTCAGTCTCGTTTGTCCATGCCTATAGTGATAAGTCCATTATCTTTTCAGCAGGACCTCGTGGGATTTCTTTCATGCGTTATGATAATGATTCATTAACTAATGTCGGATGGATTAAGTATGATAGGCCGGTTAAACAATGGAGATCAAGTGATAATTACGCTGACTGGTGGTGCCGGCAACCATATAAGATAAACAAGGTGTCCAGTAGCCCCAGTGACCAGAGGTTTGTTCTTCACACAAACCGTGAAGTCGCTTTTTCTCTCGACTCTCAACAACGCATTGAGACTGTGGTTTCTGCAAGAGTTATTGAGCATGATGTCTATGTATATAAGGGAGATATACTGGCTGTGGGAGATTCATTAACCCTCGTTTCTGATAACTACGGGCGCTTGTTTTTATTAGACCGCATAGATCCCAATATAGATAGGAGCCTTAATGTTCATGGTGGCATTCCGCTCTATGGGTGCTTCCACAACGAGGGCTGCTCGTATTCAATTGCAAGATTGAGAAATTTTCAATTTGTGTCTCAGTCTCAGCAAGTGGTTTCTGGCAAGCAAACAAAGACACTCATGTATTGGGAAAAGGATACAAGAGAAGTACCAACAATAAGTTTTTTAAATAATTATTGGTGCAGATATACATCTCCGGATTTGAGTTTCGCACTTGTATCAACGAGCAATCAATTTGGGGTTTTAAATATCCAAACTAAGGAGTTTATTCCCGTATGTCCTAGATTCCCTCAAAGTGGGTCGCAGGATCTACCACTTTATGTTTCTGACGACGGGCGTGATGTTTTTGTTTTATCAGCAACGGAAGGCCCCGCTACCATTCTTTTTAATCTTGTTCAGGTGAACTTGTTTACAAAAGAAACCCGTGTGCTTATTGAAGGAATGGAGTCTTTCTCCAAGTTATCTGATGGTGTTGTTCTTGGACAGTCCAAAGATCGAACCTGTCTTGTTAATCTAAGGCAACGTGCTAAAATTGCCCAATATGATGGATGGCTTGATATAGAAAATATAAATGGTCTTTATTCAGTGACTCGCAGAAAGTATTCTACTGAGAATTCCTGGTCTAACGAGCTTGTCCAACTTCTTTATGACGATTCTTCCGCCACCCTCAAAGAAATAGCGGGGGCTAACAGAACGTATTCCAGTTCTCATGGACATTACTACATAGAAGTTAAATATGAAGGAGGAGTCATTGCGTATACATTATTCGATTTCAATACGCATAACTATATCGTAACATTAAGGGGGGAAGGGGGCGATGGATCGTTTTGTGGTATGACTAATAATGAGAGATACTTTATATACAACCGTTATGGGTGTCTTTCAATTTGTGATTTCAAGAAACAAAAGAAACATATTACACAACATAAGATTCATTCTGCCAATAAAGGAATGCTTACTCTAGCAAATAGTTTTTTATTCTTTCCGGGTAATACAAATCGGATAATTGATCTGGATACGGGGAAAATGTTAATGTCTATTCCGGAATTGGAGTTTGCCAATAAACAAGTTGCGTTTTCTCCTGATGAAAAATGGTTGCTTGCCGGCAGGTACTTGGTGAGTATTAAGGACAGACAGATAATAAGTGACTCTATTCTTTATGGTTATAACAGGTCACTGACAAATGAACGCATTGTTTATATGAATAAAAGTTTTCCGCTCCCTCAAAAAAAAGCACTCGCAAAACAAATAACATCCATTCTTGAGGATCAGCTTAAACCTCGTAAGTAATACTCACCCCATCGCAACGCGGTTTGCGCACGAGCATTCGACTAAACTATTTTTAGTCACACTGATAGATTTTGATAAATTCTGCTATCTTTGTATGTTAGACATGAAAAACCACTTCGCATGAAGAAATTAATAACGCTTCTAACCCTACTGACCATAGTCGTGGCACCCGCCAAAGCGCAGACGGAAAGCTTTGACGCCCTCAAAGCGGACTACCCCCAGCTGATGAAGAAATTCGGCAAGGAGCTGGAAGGCCAGCGGGCCGACTATATCTTCGCCATCGACGTCTCCGGCACAATGAACAAATACAAGGAGACCGTTGTTCCTGCTCTGGGAGCATTCTTCCGCTCGCTGCAGGAAGGAGACTACGTTTCCATCATCAAGTTCGGCGGTGAAGCCACTAACGAGGTGGGCAGTGCCGGCAAGATCAGCGCCGAGACCATCACCAACCTGATCAACTATGCAGGGCACGTCTACGATACCCCCACGACGGCTTTTGAGAAAGAAAAATACTTCAAGTGGACCGACCTGGACAACATGCTGCACTATCTGGCCAACGACATGAAGCAGATTGACCGCAGCCGTCTCAAGTTCGTCTTTATCATCACGGACTTCCTGCACGACCCTTCACCTTCCCGCAAGGGACACGAAGATTGGGATGGTGTGGCCCGACGGTTTGCCACAGAGCAGTCTGGAAATGACGTGTACGTATTCGCCCTGCAGCTCCCAGGTAGCGGCCGTGACCTGGAGAAGGTACGCAACGTATTCCCCAAGCGATTCCACTTCGACCACGTATCCATTGCCAGCAGCAGCGCGCTGTCTGACTGGTTCACCCAGCGCAAGAATGCCATCCTGCTGGACAAGTTCTACGCCCTTATCGCCCATAAGATTGAGCCCGCAGAATTCACTATCGACCCGTCCTTGAACATTGACGGTCGCGTGAAGCTGGGCGTAAGTTGGAAGTCGAATCCTGTATATGACTGCCTCCGCGTTGACGACTTGGGGACAACGGCAAATGGCTTTGAATTTCGTCCCAACCTTCCGAAGAAAACCATGAATGAAGAGGATGTGCTGGATGCCGGTAAGCTTTCCCTTCGCAAGACATCCTTCCTGGAGCCCAAGTTTAAGAAGGTGAGTGGGGAACTGGAGGCAAAGGCCAGCTTCGAAGTTCCATATGAGGATGAGCTGGCAAAGCTCGGTTTCGCAGCACCGGTGATGCAGGCATCGGCCACTGTTTCCAGGACCGTGTTCTGCTATCCCATTCCGCTCTGGCTCTTCTGCACCATCATCGCGCTGATTATTCTGTACATCGTGCTGGTTATCCGCGCATTCTCCAGAAATGCTTCCAACTTCTATCGCATTAACGGAAAATTCGAAGTCACGAGCGGAGGTGTTCCTGTTACTGAACGGAAAAAGGCGAACAATCTGGATAAGGCCGATTTCGGTAAAGGTGCTTCTTTCCTGACGGTTCCGGACAGCAACTGGGCGCTCCAGATAGAAGTCAAGCGTTATAATCCCTTCCTCCTTCCCCTGAAACATCCCAGGTACATCGTTTCGATGACCAAGGGCTCCTCTTTCAAGGTAGGTGTAAAATATGGCCCCCACCAGCATCCGGCCATTCCAAGAAATACCCATATCACCGTGGGTGAATATCGCGTAAGGTGGATGCAGTAATTGATAACAATAAAACACAATAACACTATGGCAGAAAAACACATCTTTATCGGCCTCGGCGGTTCCGGCGTCAACACCGTTTCCCTTATCAAGTACAAGGTCTACGAGCGCACCAAGGCTACGGAAATGAAATCCCGCCTGCAGGTCATGAATGAGACTTATCGTTTCATCTTTGTGGATACCGACAGCAGGGATATTGAGAATAAGAATATAGAATACCGCAACCTTTACGAGGGGGGCAAGGTGGACTTCATCAAT
>Ga0247611_10007302_pt1 | contig 13921 bp, 13 predicted proteins | sample 177DNAGHGhighgp2_FD_192422 | JGI IMG/M metagenome (GOLD analysis project Ga0247611, IMG submission 192422) | Sheep rumen microbial communities from Palmerston North, Manawatu-Wanganui, New Zealand - 1770 DNA GHGhigh gp2 | ecosystem: Host-associated > Mammals > Digestive system > Stomach > Rumen...
GATAACAGATATTACGTGGAGATAAGCATCCATAAGTATCGTTTTTCGACTTTTCGTCGTTTAGATTGTTTAACTGTGAAGTTCGCCATTAGTATCATGTATGTCATCCTTTATGTGCATTAAGCTGAAGTGTTAAATTTTGGATTTTTATCTTCAACACTATTTGGTTATGGTTTTTAATGTGTAATTTTGCACTCCATAAAAAGATTGTTATGATAACATTAACGTTTCCTTGGTTGGTAGGATTGGTTGCACTGGTATTTGTGGCTACGCTTATTCTTGTGGCCTGCTATAAGTCACCAATGCGAAAGTGGTTATGTTTTACCATTTCCGCTATAACTATCGCGTACCTTTTATATATTATGCTTTGGCAACAGCATGAATCTGGTCAGCGTCTCGAATGGTATCTGTTAGGTTGCGTGGGTATCATTGCTGCCTTGGTTCTGTCAGGTGTAGGATTTATGGACATGGTAAAACCTGTGACTATAGAAAGGGTGATGCATGAGGAGCCAATTGTCCCTTGTCCTCCTGTTAAAGAGGAATGCCAGAAAGACACAATGGATACTCCTAGTGATGAAGATAGTGTGGATGATATTGATAGTGAAGGAAAAAACGAAGGAGACAAAGAAGATGAAGCAAAGAGGATACAGATGGAAGAGCTTGAGGGGAAGGTGATGCCATGGTTTTTGGATCAGTTGAATCAATATGATGAAGAAGAACAGAATGCCATCAAGGTCTGTGCTATAGAGTTTGTGAATGACGGGAAAATATCAACTCCATCTGTTGAGATTGATAAGAATACGCTCTACAGCCAGCAGCGTATTTTGGAACTATGCAGTGCATTTGTGTTGATGAATAAAGACCGCTCTGATTGTGCCGAGTTCGCCAAGACAGTCTTTGTGGCTACGTTCTATAATACAGAGATTTCTACACTGGAGAAGAAAATCAAGGGCAGGGATAAGATGCAAATCTTGCTCGATTCCTACTGGGAAGCGGTTCATCCTTAAAAATGTTTTTCAAATGCATGATTAATCGTTTTTTTACTTTGAAATCTGTATAATTTATAAATCTGGATAGAGAAATAGCCAAATTTGATTAACTTTTTTATTGAATTGGTAATAATATCATAGAAAATTTGTAACTTTGCATACAAAAAGACGTCTTACATAATTTCTTGTTGGTATGATTGCCGATATTTATAGTTTAGGACCAATTCGGAAGGCTGTTGTGGATTTACAAAAGCCGTTCATTTTGTTTTGCGGGCCAAATAGTACGGGAAAAACGTACATGTCTTATCTCTTATATGCGATCAACGAGGATTCTGACTATGTTGATTCAAAGGGACTGGATAAAATAGCAAAGCATATTTCGACTGAAAAGCAATTTACGCTTCGTCGTGATATGATTGATGAATATATCGGTGACCTTGCCAAAGGTATGAAATCAAAACTAGGAAGTATTTTTGGTATTGGCGATTCAACAGTAGATAAGTTATTTGGACAATTTGAATTGTCTTTATCCATTACTGACAATGATTTTGACCGAATAATAAGCTTGCCGTGCCATCTTGCTTCAGGAAACAACGATGCTGAAGTTTCTTTAGATAAAGATGCAAATTCAGACATAATCAGATATCAGGTGAACGTGAAAGCACAAAACTTGATACGCGATAGCCTGATGAACCTTCGTTTTATGCTGAATCACTATTTCCGTCTCCTCTGTTTCGGAAACATTGGTGGCGTACGAATGTTGACGGTTGAACGTAACTCAATATATACATTCAAGACAGAGCTTTCTTTAAGTCGAAATGAACTGATTGACCGTATTCAGCAGAAGAGTGGACATTCAGAATTGGATATCTTCGATATGGTTAATAGTAGCTCGCGTCGTTATCCCTTAGCAGTCAGAAGTAGTCTTCGTATTGCAAATGACTTGGAGAATGTGCAGAAATTTAATGGACCATATTACGAATTTGCGGAGCAAATAGAGAAGGGTATCTTGCATGGCGAAGTTAAAATAACAAGAAATGGTGATGTCGAGTTTGTTCCTGAAAATGCAAGTCGTTCAAGGCATTTACCAATCCACATGGCATCATCCATTGTGAAAACAATGTCGAGTCTTGTCATCTACCTAAAGCATATTGCACGGAGAGGTGATTTGTTGATAATAGATGAGCCAGAAATGAATTTCCATCCCGATGTGCAAATTTCATTGATACGATTATTCTCAATGCTTTCCAAAATGGGGTTGCGTCTCATTATAAGCACACATAGCGACTACATGATTCGTGAGGTCAACAACTTAATTATGGCGGGCACTTTGAATTCGCATGATTCTCAGTTCATTCGCAATATGGGATATAGTGAAGGGATGTTACTAAAAAAAGAAGATGTTGTCGTGAAGTATTTCAATTACGGAAGGTCAAAACGATTCCTTGATGTCGTTGACATAAAAGTCGAAAACGATGGTTTTGCAGTGGAAAGTATAGATAACACTATCAATGGCCAGAATAGAATTACAGAAACGCTTTATGACCGTTTGCAGGAGGATTATGTATGAGTGAATACGACCAGCTTTGCAAATTATTAGACAGAGGGTTTCAAGCATCTAATCAGAATTTAATGATAGAGGCAAAAGGAACAACATACAAACCACAAAAAGTGGAAATTGATGGAACTGGGCGAACGAATCTTGTCTGGACTTTATATCGTTTCGATTTAGAGGAGAAAGAATTCCTTCCATTCTTCAACAAAACCGATGATGCTCCTGAAGGATTAAGAAAATTCTGTGACTACATTCTACTGGCAGAGGTTAGTAATAAACCGTACGTGATGTTAATAGAAATGAAACGAGGCGATGCAAGCGACGCAGAAAAACAGTTAAATGCATCTGAAACTTTCATTGAATACCTTTATAGTTCAGCAGAAAGATTGCATGATGATTTTAGAGCCGATTCTTTCAATCGTAATAACATTGTGTTACGAAAAATTAAATTGAAGGAATGCAAATCACTTAAGCTAACGACTAAAGGTGGTTGTGCCATAGATACGACACAAGAATTTATCTCATACGATAGTGTGGGACAATTCCCGATAGCTCGATTCTTATAAAAGACAGCTAAAAACTTCGAGAGGCAATGCTACTGATTTGCAGCTGCGGCTTCCGAAATTTAGTTTACACAAGAGGTGGAAAGTGGCAAGTCTATCTTAATCCCATCCACCTGCTAACTCTTTTTCCACATACTCTGTCGCCGATATAGCAACAGCAGAAACTCAACAATATGACAATTGCCGAGGTCGCGGGATAAGGGATGGATTTATAGAGAGGGACAAAAGCCCTCAATACGTTTATTACCATAATATGACACAAATAGATTCCGAATGAATAATCACCAAGCATTCGAAGAAATTTATTCTTAATGTCGAATCGATCGCTTTTCAGAATTGCATAGGCGATAAGCAAGAATAATGAACTTGTCAGGAAGGATGTCAGTTTTAGCTGCGTTCCGCAATTCGTCTCACCAAGCATCAGCCATCCATATCCTTCTGCTATTTGCAGCACAATTGAGAAGATGTACAATAGGGCAAGTGTTTTTAGCGAATAATTCCTTTCGATGATTCTGTTTCCTAATATTAATCCTAAATAATAGAACGTGAACCATCCCAAGCAAGTATCACCCCAAATCAGTGAAACATAAGGATTCAGTTCTTGGCCAGTCAATAACCAATAGTATTTGAATACAATTACAGAGATTGGAGCGACAAACCATCCAAGGAACTGATACCTTGATGTTGCGAGTTTGCCTAATAGCGGTGTTAATAATACGAACTGAATATAAACGAAGATGTAGTACATGGGAGCAGCAGCCTTTGCTGTCAGAAGATTTGCAGGCAATTTCCCAAGATGTTTTGAGGAAAGAGTATACAAAACAGTCCAAATGACATAAGGAATGAGAACCCTGATGATACGCTTCTTGTAAAATGCGCCCCAATTATCGTTTTCAATTTTCGTGAGATAGCCGGAGAGAAAGAGAAATGTAGCAACCGAGAAATTGATAAATGGACGACAAAGAACTTGATAATTGCCCAAGGGGGTAGTATGAATCATAACAACAGCAATGATAGCAAATGCTCTGAAAATCTGCGCCATGTTGTTTCTTGCTCCTTTGGTGGGTGTAAAAGTAGATGTTGATATCATGTATTTTACAAGTCCGCCAAACACCCCGAATCGGACTGGTTAAATTGTTGTTCCGTTGACTACAAAAGAAAAGCGGGGTATCTGGCTTCTGCCTGTTCGCCGTTTGAGGCCTACCACAGCCCTTAGTAGTGAACGAGACAGAGTGATACCCACGCCGTTGGTATATATAGTACGCCCCTTAAGGTGTGCGTGATGGCATGGTTAGCCATCGGCACACCAACGGGAACGGTATATACCTACCCGCAGCACCAACCTCTGCTATGTCCTTGACTACTAAATTTTGAGTGTGGTAGTTTCAAAACGGCCAAAAACAAAGCGTCAGTGACGCATTTCAATATGTAGTGCTCCCTCCCTATAGCCGCTCCAACATTCAACGAATGCGGCTCGGCGTGAGTTTGCGACTGCAAAGGTACGAAATTCTCTGCAATTATTAACAATTCTTCTTCAAATCATAACATTTATTAGAATCTCTGCTATGGTAGCCTATACTTCTTATCGTAATGGAATCGGATCCGCATAGACAGAATCCAACACCTCAAAGGTTCGTTTGACGGCTGGAACTTGACCATACTCATCACGGATGACTTCCAACTTCACGTTTGCCTGCTTCGCTCTTTCCTTCATCTCAAAGAATCCATAGCCAAATAGCCCTAGGAAGATAAACACAAAGGCCATGAAGGTAAAGAAATAGCAACCTGCCATGTGCTTGCCATAGATGTATACTCCATGCTTATCTACGGCACACCCCTTAATGCTGACCAATGTCTGCTTGATCTCGTTAAGCTCACTCTTGATGGTCTCTCTTGACTGATGTGAATCTTCTAATGATCCAACGACCTTATTATACAGGAAAACAACCTGCTCTGAGACTTTATTGCAGTATTCTGCACAGTTGTTATACAACTTGGTGTACCATCCTTCGCGAGTCATCTTGCCTTCTTCCCTCATCTTCTTATTATATTCTGCCTCTGCCTTATACACGTCGTTGACGATTTTTCGTGCAAGAGTTTCGAATAACTCTGGATCGATGAGAATTAAAGGCTGACCGTCCCTTTGGGTAAATCCAGCCGGAATAGCCACATTCCCCTTTGAATTCTTTGGCAACGAATTCTGGTTACACACTTTTTCGTAGGCTTCTTTTAGGCGTGCCTCAAACTTTTCTTCGACACTCTCAATCTGAGCGTCTATGTACTCTTTGTCTGTCTTATTCATTATCGTCTAAATTTAAAGGGTTTATAATTCTCATTCTTCTTACGCTTTTTATCGTCATCATTCCAATTTCTATCGTTGTTGTTGCCGCCACCGATTCCAGAGGAAATATTCTGCTGCTGTGAGGGAAGAGCAAGTTCCAAAAGTGTATCAAGACCGATACTGATAAACTTAGCAGCGCCTTCAGCAGCAGATGCTGTGGCCACAAATGCTGTCAGAGTGGCATTATAGGCAATATCGTCTGCCAAGTCGCCAAAGTCCTTGCATAGTATAGGGTAACTGGCGTTTAGCTTCATACCTGTCAGATGGCGGATGCCTTCTGTAAAAGATACGCCATGTATGAGATGGCTCCTTTTGTGATAGAAGATATTCATATATATGCCTCTTTTCTTCAGCTCGGTGTTGAACTGTTGCCAGTTCTTTGATGCCGAGCGGGCTTCACGTATTTTATCCTTCATACGGTAGCGGGTTTTGTCCTTGCCTTTAAGACGATGGCGTTTGACCTTTTGATCTCTCTCGCTGCTGGCTATATGTAGTCCATATTCAACAGTAAGATCATAGGCAATTTTCCGGCTACGGTGGTAATTATTGCTGTCGCTGATGGAGTTCCCATCGTTGTCAACACGGTTATAGACAATGTGACAATGAGGATGATCCTTGTCGTTGTGACGGACAACAATGTACTGGGTATTCCGTATTCCCATACGTGCCAAATACTCTTCGGCAATCTTAGCCATGAAGTCATCCGTTATCCTATTGGCATCATGAGGTGAGAAGCTAAGCGAGATGTGTTTACATGGATTTCGCACTCTTTTGTTAGTGGAAGCCTGTGCCTCAAAGCTGTCAGCAATGGCTTGGTTATTCACTGTGCACACATCCTTGTGTGCGATAATTCGAGCATCCTTTTCCTTGTTGTTGGTATAGTCTGCCAACACTGCGAAGGTGCGATTTGGATTAATTTTAGCGATCATAATTCTCTTATTTTTTTAAGTGATGTAATAATGATAGTATCTCAGATAGGGCGTTGGTCGCCTGAGAACAGATGTCCGACAAATGACCAAGATTTGCCACATAAGCAATCTGATTTACATTGTTGGCCATGCCCGATAATTTCCTAAGAGCATCGAGCTGATCAGGTGTGAGAACGGGACTAATCTTGTTGTCGAGAGAGGCTTCCCGACAGTATTCTGATACACTAATTCCAGCCTTTTTGGCTTTGTGTTCTACCAAATTATATTGGCCTTTATCAAGGCTAATCTTGACAATAAAACTCTTTTTCTGGCTATCTGCCAGACGTGGTCTACCACCTTTTCTTGTATTTGTTTCCATTCTAAAAACGTTTTAATTTACCCCATGTTATTCTTATTTCTTAGATGTTTTTCAGGGGGCAAGTGGCTGACTCATGGGGTAGAGGTCTGCTTTCGGACTGCCTGTCGGCAGACGTTTTGAGGTACTCAAAACATACACTTGCAACCCCCTGAAAATATATATGACGCGTAACGTCATCGATGTTCTCCAAAAGAAGGTGAACGGATGTACTCTCCATCCTCGCATATCTCCAGATTGAACGTGTCTACAAGTAGTTGGACGGCAGGGTTTTTCCTTATCATATTTGCAAGAATTTCATGAGCCGTTGGCTTCATCAAGAAAAAGTCTGCTACATCGAGGCCTTTCTCCCTTTGTTCTTCCGTAGCTATCTTCTCAATGACATCGGACATGATGACTCGCTTGCAAATGGGCTTCAACATCTGAGATTTTTTCTGCCATTTCTCCCACCCACCAAGGTCAGGTATCAAGATAACGGTTCTTCCTCTCAGAACTTGAACGGCATTCTCGTTAAAGCAGCCATCCTTTCCACCTGTTGACAGCCATAAGAGATCAGGCATGAAATGGGTCATGATGATGGCGGTCTTTTCACTCTCAACCAAGGCGACAGTCATCGCTGGTTTTAAGGGAAGAAGATGTTCACCAAAAAGGCACTGCATAAGATGGAAGTCTGACATGCCCATAACCGAGTGTGCCCAAGTTACCTGCTTAACTGGTTCTTTGATGCGGTGGCCAGTATCAGGATTATAGCCCATTAGCTTACCCGTCCTGACTCGTCCGTTGATGTCAATCTGCCAGAACACAGTACATCCATTCCACTTCTTTCCCGTTCCTACATGGTAGAGTTGGAAGATACGTTGCGTTTCTTCTGAACCTATGATACCACATAAGTAACGATAGAACGGATTGGTGTCATATTTAGCGAGACTTTTCTTCATAACCTCGACAGGAATAAATGATGGAGTAACAGGCTCCGGCTTTCCTGTAGGTTTGTTCACCACCTTATTATATATAATAGGTGTATCGTCTTTCCAATCTGATGGTTTCTCATCAGGATTATCATGGAAATAGTCCTTGGGAGTGTAGTGATAGCCACAACTGTTCTCATGATCGCATCTGCCTACGTCGTTAGGGAACTTGATTTTCCCTTCTTCATCAACGTAACGTACGAAGCAACGAGTCTTCTTACAACTTGGACATGTAAGCTTGCTGCCCACGTGGTATTTCTCCAGATGGAATCTATAATCACTCATCTTCACCTCCTTTCTGTGCATCGCTTGCACTCTGCACTTCTGCACTTTGCACAAGATTGTCTGCATCGTTGGTGTTGTCTTTGGACTGCTCTGATTGTGCAGTTGTGCATTGTGCATTTGTGCAGTCATGCACTTTCTTCTGATAGAGACCTTGTTTCAACCTGATAATAGAGGGTGCAGGCGATTTGCAAAGTCTATCGAGCTGGTTGTATATCGTCCGTCGTGAAATACCCAATGATAAGCCAGCAATTTCAGCATCTTTTGAGCTGAACGTGTTACCTAACATGTCTAACAGGTCATCGGGCTTACCTCTAACGATGCAAGAATCAGTCACGGCTTGTATTCGCTTATAGGAGTCTTCATAATATTCTATCAGTCGGATGGCTCCCTTGACAGATTCGATGTCGATACTGTTTAGCTGACATTCACCCACTGACCATCTCATCGTCTGGAGAATCAGAGCAAGACGGGCCGCATTGCCGTTGACCTTCATGATACGACTCTCCACATCGTTGTCATTCTCGATACCATTGACAATCTTGATGATGCCATTGTTCCATGTGAAGAAATGAGTCATGGCATTGTCGGTGAACTCCAGCACCTTTGGGGTAATTGTGTTCCCGTCCTCCTTGACATCGAGAGGAAGATCTATCACTCTTCTGATGATGCGATTCCAGCGGCTTATAGTGTCAGGACGCTGCTTCTTGTCGATCCCAAGTTGCCACTCAGGAATCTTTGTGTTTTTTGGATAGACAAACAAGAAACGGTCTATCAGGCCGTTTGATACATACTCCCTTGTCATCACATCACTAAGCAGCCCCGTTTGGATACCACCAATGATGTTGATGCAGGGAACAGGTATCGTCAAAGGAAAGTCTTCTGTCTTGCGAACAGCTTTCAGTGACATGCCACTATAGGCAGAAAGCAAATCCTGTATCAATGTACTCTTGGCACTATATCGCTTGACAGAGTTGAAGAGTCCCATAATCTCATCTACTACGATGGCGATACCGCGAGGATTGTCGTAGTGGATGCTCAGCATGGCCTCTTGCGTGAAGTCGGAGATGATGGTCTGAGGGAAGCGAGGTCTCTCCATCTGCTCTGACGAGCCATTCTCCTTTTTCCCTACCGTCAATTGTTTGTACTGCTCGTATTCATACCTTGCTTTGTCGAGCATCTGCTGATCAAAGTCACGGAGAGGGCTGTATAAATAGTTGAGCGGTGGGGTCTTACCCAGTCCGGGTCTGCCGACTAACATCATGTAGAGGGCGCAACTGGTTACCCACTTTCCCTTGATGTTCACACGATGCGTATTACCCAGAGCTGTAGCAAATACGGAAAGGACAACAGAAGCAGTGTACTCCAGGTTGAAGTTCTCGTAAGTCACCAGCTCGTACACGATTCTCTGAATCTCATCAGGGAACACGTCGAGGGGGAAGCCTGTCTCGGTAACCCCTTCGATGTCTGCATGAATCTGATTAGTTAGGCGATCAATGTCAATCATCATAGTTTACCCCCTTTCATTTTCTTGCGATTGATGAACTCACCAGCTTCGCGCTGCAATTCCTCTGTACTCTTTCTGTGCCCTTGGTGCAGCCAGTCATCAATCTCCGACTTCTTGAAGGTCAACTTCTTTGAAGTCTTATAATAAGGTATTAACTTGTCATTGACCCAACCATAGATGGTCTGTTTAGCAGGATGAGACGGAAGATAATGACGCAAATCGTCAATGTTCATCCATTCCGGTTGTTCAGGAACATCTTTCTGGACGCTCAACTCGTTCACCATTTCTTCTAAACTCTCTACCTTTGAGATAAGGTAATTTAATGCCTGGGGCATTTCTTCTAAATTGCTAATCATTCGTGTCATTATTTTAAAATTTAAATTTTGATACAAAGGTCGGCTTTATTTCAAAAGTGCATATCAAGTGTTAATATGCACCACAATTGCACCAGTTTATTTAACGGAGATTAATTGTGCTCTCCTCAGAAAATGATGAAATCGATAATCAATCAAGGAAACAATTGCCTTGATGACTGGAAAATCTGATAAAAATGGATAAGTAACGAGAAAAATGGTGGTGCAAACGATGGTGGGAGGTGGTGCAAACCTGCTCCACACTCCCACCAAAACAATGCTAACCCTCAGAAAATCAATGACGTGCTATTCTTCTAGCTTGTTTTTGTCGAGATTTTCAATAGTAATGGCTTTTGCTGCCTGTTCTTTCTTGGCGTCTACGACTTTTGCATAGATTTGTGTTGTCTTCACATTGGTATGGCCCAACATTTTGCTAACAGTAAATATGTCCGTCCCGTTAGTGAGCTGAAGGGTCGCGTAGCTATGCCTAAAGCAATGGAAGGTTATGTGCTTGGTTATTCCTGCAGCTTCAATCCATTTCTTAACAGGGCGATTAATCCATGACGGATTCATAAGCCCTTCAAACACCAATCTGTCTGGATCACGTCTCTCGCCACATAATTCATAGGCTTGGTCTGATATTGGCGTGTATTCGACACCGTCAGTTTTCTCTTGGTCAAAGTTGATCCGCCAGGAATCATTGTGTCTAACGATTTGTCCCCATTTGAGTTCCTGTATATCACAATGGCGTAAACCTGTTAGAATGGAAAAGAACGAAGCCCGTCGTAAGATGTTATTGCTACAGGGCGTGTTAGCCAGCTTGTTTACCTCTTCTATGGTGAGAACTTCACGACGACTCTCCTTAGTTGGGATGTTCTTTACTTTCTCGCTTACGTCAACAGTAAGATATTCGTCAATGAAGGCTTGTTTGAGTCCGGCTTTAACGATGGAGAAATATGTGGATGCCGTGTTCTGCGATACTGACCCTTTCTTGGATCCGCCTTGTGGGGCTGTCAGCATATACATTTTCAGTTCCTCCAATAACTTCACATTGATGGTACAGAAGGGCATTGGTTTTCCTTCCGTGAAGAGTCCAAGCAGTACACCAACTCGTTCCCAGTTGATTATGATGGATTTTGAGGCATTAGGATGACGCGTATAGGTAATCTTCTTGAAATACTCAATGAAGTCCTGTTCCGAACGCTCATTCTGTGCTGCAATCTCACTTTCCTTGTCAGTGTAGAGAGATTGGTTGTCGTATTCATGCTGCCGAAGTTTCCTCACGTTGTCAGCATAGATACATGATTCTTGGTCAAGAGTGGAACGGCACATGATGATGCCGTTGATGTCTCGCTTGGGCTTATAGCCTGATGAGCGGGTAGTGGATGACTTGTCCCAGATGGGAGTGGTAATGCTCCTGTTGACTGATTCCACAATTCGTTCCACCTTATTACCTGCAGAAACAACAGGGTAGGCTTCAACAATCAGATACCACTCCTCCTTGTACTGTGATTTGCGGAGTTTAACGGTGACTTTGGTATGTGATAATGGTTTCTTCATAAGCTCTTATAAAGTTTGTCGATTTCCTTTTTGGGCACATAGACGTAGTTGCCAATCTGGCGAGAGGGGATAGAGTACTTCCTGATATGTGCCCAAACAGAACTATCGTTTAGTCTGTACTTCTTGCAAATCTCGCCAATGGTATAACAGTTCTCTGGTTCCATATTATATAATGGTACGAGGTCTTTGTCTTTCTTCGGTTTCTCGAATCGTTTGGGAAACATCTTATCTATGTCTTTCCTGTTAATTCGGGTCAGTCTGGTACCGAGATTAATGCTTTGTATTTGGCCCACACGAATAAGGCGATACAAAGTATCTCTACCAACACCATACATGGCTACGGCCTCAGGTATGGATATATAATCGCGATAGTCAGGCACCTGATCTGCTATTGCTTTAAGCCGTTCTTGCTTTTTCTCCTCATCCTTTCTCCGTTTCCATGCAACCTTCATGCACTTCTCTGAGCAGCACTTGGAGTCGAGTGTCTTGGCAACGAAGATGCTGCCACAGACTTCACACTTCCTTTTGATTTCAAATTTCAATGCTGGCATATCTTTTCTACTGTTTTATTTGTCTAAGTAGCGACAAGTAGGCATAAGTTTAATCTTTTCTACCAATAAGTCGTGTCGCAAATATGATGCAAAATTACGGTAAAAATCCAAAACCAGCAAGAAGTGAAACAAAGTTTAACAATATAAAAAAGTGGTGTAACCACTTGGATTACACCACTTTCCTTATAGATTCTTGTTTTTGCTTATCGTTGTTTTTGGCGTCTTACTTCACCTCCTCGAAGTCGGCGTCCTGGATGTTGTCATCCTTGGAAGTGGACTGCTGAGAGCCGCCGGCCTGCTGGTTGTAGAAGGGACCCTGCTGCTGGTCGGCATCGGGCTGAGGACCAGCCTGTGCACCTGCACCCTGGTACATCTGTTGCGAAGCGGTCTGCCAAGCGGTGTTGAGGGCTGCCATAGCAGTGTCGATGGCAGCGATGTCACCGGCCTTGTGAGCATCCTTCAGCTGCTGGAGGGCCTGCTCGATAGCGGGTTTGTGCTGGGCGGGAATCTTGTCGCCAATCTCCTGGAGCTGGTTCTCAGTCTGGAAAATCATCGAGTCAGCCTGGTTCATCTTGTCGACGCGCTCGCGCTCCTTCTTGTCGTTCTCGGCGTTCTGCTCAGCCTCAGCCTTCATGCGGTTGATCTCGTCCTGAGACAGGCCAGACGAAGCCTCGATGCGGATGGCCTGCTCCTTGCCAGTAGCCTTGTCCTTGGCGCTGACCTTCAAGATACCGTTGGCATCGATGTCGAACGTCACCTCAATCTGAGGAATGCCACGACGGGCTGGAGCGATGCCAGTGAGGTTGAAGATACCCAGCTGTTTGTTCTGGTTGGCCATGGGGCGCTCACCCTGCAGTACGCGGATGGTTACCTCAGTTTGGTTGTCGGCAGCAGTCGAGAACACCTCGCTCTTCTTGCAAGGAATGGTTGTGTTAGCCTCGATGAGCTTGGTCATCACACCACCCATGGTCTCGATACCCAGTGTCAACGGGGTTACGTCGAGCAGTACGATGTCGCCTACGCCACCTTCCTTGTTGAGGATAGCACCCTGGATGGATGCACCTACGGCTACCACCTCGTCGGGGTTCACACCCTTTGAAGGCTCCTTGCCGAAGTAGTTCTTTACCAGTTCCTGTACGGCAGGAATACGGCTTGAACCACCCACGAGGATGACCTCGTCAATATCAGCAGTGCTCAGCTTGGCATCAGCGATGGCCTTCTGGCAGGGAGCCAGACATGCCTGAATCAGACCGTGAGCCAACTGCTCGAACTTAGCACGTGTAAGGGTCTTCACCAAGTGCTTGGGAACACCACCGACAGGCATGATGTACGGCAGGTTGATCTCCGTAGAAGTAGAGCTTGACAGCTCGATCTTGGCCTTCTCGGCAGCCTCCTTCAGACGCTGCATAGCCATGGGGTCACCCTTCAGGTCGGCACCCTCGTCGTTCTTGAACTCCTGTACCAGCCAGTCGATGATGACCTGGTCGAAGTCGTCACCACCCAGGTGGGTGTCACCATTGGTGGAGAGCACTTCGAAGACGCCACCGCCGAACTCGAGGATAGAGATATCGAACGTACCACCACCGAGGTCGAAGACGGCAATCTTCATATCCTTGTTGGCCTTGTCGACACCGTATGCCAAAGCAGCAGCTGTAGGCTCGTTGACGATACGACGCACATTCAGGCCTGCAATCTGTCCGGCTTCCTTGGTAGCCTGACGCTGAGAGTCAGAGAAGTATGCCGGTACGGTGATGACGGCATCCGTCACCTCCTGACCCAGATAGTCCTCAGCGGTCTTCTTCATCTTCTGCAGCACCATAGCTGAAATCTCCTGCGGCGTATACTTACGTCCGTCGATGTCAACACGTGGATAGCCACCCTCGTTGACTACTGTATAAGGTACGCGAGAGATTTCCTTCTCGGTCTGTTGCCAGTTCTCACCCATAAAACGCTTGATAGAGTAAACGG
>Ga0247611_10007303_pt1 | contig 13921 bp, 9 predicted proteins | sample 177DNAGHGhighgp2_FD_192422 | JGI IMG/M metagenome (GOLD analysis project Ga0247611, IMG submission 192422) | Sheep rumen microbial communities from Palmerston North, Manawatu-Wanganui, New Zealand - 1770 DNA GHGhigh gp2 | ecosystem: Host-associated > Mammals > Digestive system > Stomach > Rumen ...
CTATTTTCGGAATCCACCTAATTTATATACAAGAAAAAGTGCCATACCCTGTTGTATTTAACAAGATATAACACTTTTAAGAATAATTAGAAATAAAAATACCTAAGCTTCTCCCTTTGGAAGATCAAATGGCGAGATGGTTCGGGGCTCCTGATTGGGTATTTTGATTGGCCCAAACTCACGCTCATATCGCATGATATTCTCCTGCAGTGCTCCAAGTAGGCGCTTAGCATGCTCGGGGGCCAGGATGACGCGGCTCTTCACCTGAGCCTTGGGCACACCTGGCAGTACTCGCGCGAAATCGATGATGAAATCACTGCTCGAATGGGTAATGATAGCGAAGTTGGCATACTCACCTTGCGCCACCTGCTGTGGCAGCTCTAACTGCAGACCTTGCTGCTTGTCGTCTTTCTCGTTCATAACCTTACTATATAATGTATTGATCGCCTGCAAAGATAGGCAAAAAAGTCGAAAGTGCAAAACTTTTGCCTTTTTTCTTGGCTATCAGCAAATAAATCCGTAACTTTGCGGCCACTAACTTAACACATGAGATTATGAAGACAGATATACAAATAGCAAGGGAATGTGAATTGAAGCCCATAGGCGAGATAGCCTCACAACAGGGTATAGCCCCGGAGAAGATAGAGCCCTATGGCCGATATATGGCTAAGGTGCCGATATCGTTGATTGATGAGGAACGCGTCAAGAAGAGCCGCCTCATCCTTGTGACTGCCATATCGCCCACCAAGGCGGGTATCGGCAAGACCACCGTCAGCATCGGGCTGGCTCTTGGACTGAATAAGATTGGCAAGTGCGCAGCCGTTGCTCTTCGAGAGCCGTCGCTCGGTCCTTGCTTCGGCATGAAGGGTGGTGCTGCCGGAGGCGGTTTTGCCCAAGTGCTGCCGATGGAGAAGATCAACCTGCACTTCACGGGCGATTTCCACGCTGTCACATCTGCCCACAACACCATCAGCGCACTGCTCGACAACTACATCTACCAGCACCGCAAAGACGGCTTCTCGCTTCGTGAGATATACTGGAAACGAGTGCTCGACGTGAACGACCGTGCCCTGCGTAACATTGTAACAGGTCTCAGAGGCGATGGCGTCATCAACGAGACAGGCTTCGACATCACCCCAGCGTCAGAGTTGATGGCCATCCTCTGCCTTGCCACCAGCGAGGAAGACCTGCAGCGACGTATTGAGAACATCCTGTTGGGCATCACCTCCGACGGGAAGCCTTTCCGGGTGCGCGACCTCGGCGTGGCTGGTGCCATCACCGTGTTGTTGCGCGACGCCCTCAACCCCAACCTGGTGCAGACCACAGAGCACACTCCGGCCTACATCCATGGCGGTCCCTTTGCCAATATCGCGCACGGCTGTTCAAGCGTGGTGGCCACGAAGATGGCCATGACCTTCAACGACTACGTGGTGACTGAAGCGGGCTTCGGAGCCGACCTTGGCGCAGAGAAATTCTTCGACATCAAGTGCCGCAAGGCAGGTCTGCAGCCCCGACTGGTTGTTATTGTCGCCACCACCCAAGGCCTGAAGATGCACGGCGGTGTAGCTCTGGAGGCCATTAAGGAGCCCAATGTCAAGGGACTGACAGAAGGACTGAAGAACCTGAACCGCCATATCCGCAATATGCAGGGCTTCGGCCAGCCCGTAGTGGTGACGCTCAACCGCCATGACTCCGACCTCGACAATGAAATCGAAGTGGTCCGCAAGAACTGCCTGGACCTCGGTGTGGGATTCGCCGTCAACGAAGCTTTCCTCAAGGGCGGGGATGGAGCCATCGAACTGGCACAAACTGTCGTCGACACCATTGAGAGGCAACAACCGTTGCCCATACGTTTCACCTACAAGGAGGCAGACTGCTTGGAAGACAAAATAGAAAAGGTGTGCAAGGGCATCTATGGTGCCTCGGCAGTGGAGTACAGTAAGACTGCGAAGAAGAAACTCGAGGCACTACGCGCCACCTTTACCGATGAGGATGGCGCCATCGCCCACTACCCCGTCTGCATCGCCAAGACCCAGTTCTCCTTCTCTGCTGATTCCACACGTTACGGCTCGCCAGAGGGATTCACCATCCGCATCCGTGATGTCATCCTCAACTGTGGCTCAGAGATGATTGTGGCCATCGCTGGTGACATGCTCCGTATGCCTGGCCTCCCGAAGAGTCCGCAGGCCGAGCGCATCACCATCGTTGAAGGCGAGATAGAAGGGCTGTCATAACAAAACCGCCGGAGACTGGAAATTTAAATATAGACAAAACGGGGCTGCGTAAAGATACGCAGCCCCGCTGTTTTTATAAGATACAAGCAATCAGCTCTTCTCTTCAAGCACCTCGTCTGCATCGACGAAGTCGAGCACGTTCTTGCGGTTGGCCTGCATGCGCTCGTACTCCTCCTTGGAGCCTACGATGATCTTCTCGAACTCACGCAGACCGGTCCCGGCGGGAATCAGGTGACCGCAGATGACGTTCTCCTTCATACCCTCCAGATGATCTACCTTACCACGGATGGCGGCCTCGTTGAGCACCTTGGTGGTTTCCTGGAAGGAAGCAGCAGACATGAACGACTTAGTCTGCAGAGCAGCGCGAGTGATACCCTGCAAGATCTGTGTAGACGTTGCGGGTACAGCATCACGTACCTGAACGAGACGGAGGTCGCGGCGCTTCAGTACCGAGTTCTCGTCACGCAGCTTACGGGCAGTAACGATCTGACCCTTCTGCAGGTTCTCGGAGTCACCGGCATCGATAACCACCTTCTTACCCCAGATGCGGTCATTCTCCTCAGCGAAGTCGAGCTTGTCGACAATCTCCTGCTCGAGGAAAGACGTATCACCAGGCTCGTTGATCTGCACCTTGCGCATCATCTGGCGAACGATAATCTCGAAATGCTTATCATTGATCTTCACACCTTGCAGACGGTACACATCCTGCACCTCGTTGACGATATACTCCTGCACGGCAGTGGGACCCTTGATTGCAAGGATATCGGCTGGCGTGATGGAACCGTCGCAGAGCTTCGTTCCAGCACGTACGGCATCGTCGGCCTGAACCAGCACCTGTCTTGACATCGGAACGAGGTACTTACGCTGTTCACCAGTCTTTGAGGTGACAATAATCTCATAGTTACCACGCTTGATTCTGCCCATGCTCACAATACCATCAATCTCACTGACGATAGCAGGGTTAGACGGGTTGCGCGCCTCGAAGAGCTCAGTGACACGAGGCAGACCACCAGTGATATCACCACCCTTGGCAGCAGCACGTGGAATCTTGACAAGCGTCTCACCTGTCTTGACTGTCTGTCCGTCCTCAACGACAATGTGACCACCCACAGGGAAATTGTAGGTTCCAACAACTTCGCCGTTAGCTCCGATGATATCACAGGTGGGTACCTTGGTCCTGTCTCTCGACTCCGTGACAATTTTCTCTGTCAGACCGGTGGTCTCATCAGTCTCAGCACGGAAAGTGACACCCTCGACGACATTGTTGAACTTCAGGCGACCTGCATACTCAGAGACGATGACAGCGTTGAAGGGATCCCACTGGGCAATCTTGTCACCCTTGCGGACTTCGTCGCCATTCTTGAAGTAAAGAGTAGAACCATAGGGCATATTGACCGTAGAGAGGGCAATCTTCGTGTTAGGATCGACGAAACGGAGTTCACCCAGTCGGCTCACAACCATCTCACACTCACGGCCGTCCTCATCAAACGGTACGGTACGAACCTCCTCAAATTCAATCTTAGCAACATCGTATTTCGACACGATACTGGCATTGGCAGCTGCATTGGCAGCCACACCACCGGCGTGGAACGTACGGAGTGTCAGCTGTGTACCGGGCTCACCGATTGCCTGAGCGGCAATCACACCTACGGCTTCACCCTTCTGCACCATGCGACGGGTAGCAAGGTTGCGGCCGTAGCACTTCATGCAGACACCCTTCTTAGATTCACAGGTGAGTACCGAACGGATCTCAACGCTCTCAATATCAGCTTTCTCGATGGCCTCAGCAAGCGGCTCGGTGATCTCCTCACCGGCAGGAACAATTATATCACCAGTCTTGGGATTGACCACATCGTGGACAGACACACGGCCGAGTATACGCTCAGAGAGACTGGAGATGACCTCATCGCCATTCTTCAGGGCAGTACAAATAAGTCCGCGCAGCGTGCCACAGTCTTCCTCGTTGATAATCACGTCGTGAGAGACATCGACGAGTCGGCGTGTCAGGTAACCAGCGTCGGCTGTCTTCATGGCTGTGGCAGCCAGACCCTTACGAGCACCGTGGGTAGAGATGAAGTACTCCAGCACCGACATACCCTCCTTGAAGTTTGACAGAATCGGGTTCTCGATAATCTGGTGTCCCTCGGCACCAGCTTTCTGAGGCTTAGCCATCAGACCGCGGATACCGGAGAGCTGCTTAATCTGGTCCTTACTACCACGAGCACCCGAATCGAGCATCATGAACACGGCATTGAAGCCCTGGTCGGCCTCGGTCATCTGCTTCAACAGGATGTTACCGATATCGTTATTGACATGCGTCCATGTATCAATTACCTGATTGTAACGCTCGTTATCGGTAATAAAGCCCATATTGTAGTTGTCAGTAATCTGCTGTACCTCGGCATTACCCTTCTCAATCAGTTCTGCCTTCTCCTTCGGGATGATGATATCATCAAGGTTGAACGACAGACCTGCCTCGTAGGCCATACGGTAACCGAGGTTCTTGATGCCGTCGAGGAACTCGCAAGCCTCAGCGAAACCAACATTCTTGATCACGTCGGCGATGATGTCACGCAGCGACTTCTTAGAGATGACGGTATTCACATAGCCCACCTGTGGCGGCACAATGCCGTTAACGATGACACGACCGACAGAGGTCTCCACCATGTGCTTGTAGGGCATGCCGTTGTCATCACGATCCTCTACCACCACCTTCACCAGGGCGTGCAGGTCACACTTGCCCTCGTTGTGGGCAATGATAGCCTCCTCCGGTCCATAGAATGTAAGGCCCTCGCCTTTGGCTCCTGGACGGATCTTTGAAATATAGTACAAACCGAGCACCATATCCTGTGAAGGCACGGTGATAGGAGCACCGTTGGCAGGATTCAGGATGTTGTGGCTCTGGAGCATCAGCAGCTGTGCCTCGAGGATAGCCTCATTCGACAGGGGGAGGTGGACAGCCATCTGGTCACCGTCGAAGTCGGCATTGAATGCAGTACATGCCAGCGGATGGAGCTGAATAGCCTTACCCTCGATAAGCTTCGGCTGGAAGGCCTGGATACCCAGACGGTGCAGTGTCGGAGCACGGTTGAGCAGCACTGGGTGACCCTTCATCACATTCTCCAGGATATCCCAGATGACAGGCTCACGACGGTCAACGATCTTTTTGGCCGACTTGACGGTCTTGACGATACCGCGCTCGATGAGCTTACGGATGATGAACGGCTTATAGAGCTCTGCGGCCATCAGCTTCGGCAGACCGCACTCACCCATCTTCAACTCAGGGCCGACCACAATCACCGAACGAGCGGAATAGTCGACACGCTTACCGAGCAGGTTCTGACGGAAGCGTCCCTGCTTACCCTTCAGGGAGTCGGAGAGGGACTTCAGCGGACGGTTGCTGTCACTCTTCACGGCCGAGGACTTACGGCTGTTGTCGAAGAGCGAGTCGACAGCCTCCTGAAGCATACGTTTCTCATTACGAAGAATCACCTCTGGAGCCTTGATCTCCATCAGACGCTTCAGACGGTTGTTACGAATGATGACACGACGATAGAGGTCATTCAGGTCGGAAGTAGCGAAACGGCCACCATCCAGCGGGACGAGGGGACGGAGCTCCGGAGGAGTGACGGGAATGATCTTCATGATCATCCACTCGGGACGGTTGATGCCCTTCTCCACACTCGAGCGGAAGGCCTCCACCACCTGCAGGCGCTTCAATGCTTCGTTCTTGCGCTGCATCGAAGAGTCGCTGTTGGCACGGTCGCGCAACTCATACGACAGAGAGTCGAGGTCAAGACGGGTAAGCAGGTCGTAGACGGCCTCAGCACCCATCTTGGCAATGAACTTATTGGGATCGCTATCGTCGAGATAGTCGTTATCGGGAGAGATATAGTTGTCGAGGATGTCGTTATACTCCTCCTCCGACAGCAGATCATACATATTAGCACCAAGGGCATCATTTCCTTCGCCATCCTTCTTGCCGGCCATGGGACCGGGCTGAATCACGACGTAACGCTCGTAGTAGATGACGGCATCGAGCTTCTTGGTGGGCAGACCGAGCAGATAGCCGATCTTGTTGGGCAGGCTGCGGAAATACCAGATATGAGCCACGGGCACCACCAGTTCGATATGTCCGGCACGCTCACGACGCACCTTCTTCTCAGTAACCTCCACACCACAACGGTCGCAGACGATACCTTTATAACGGATACGCTTGTACTTACCGCAGGCGCACTCATAATCCTTCGTCGGACCGAAGATACGCTCGCAGAACAGACCGTCACGCTCGGGCTTGTAGGTTCGATAGTTGATGGTCTCGGGCTTAGTAACCTCGCCGAAGGAACTCTCCAGGATTTCCTCAGGAGAAGCCAGTCCGATGGTAATCTTGGTGAAATTACTCTTTGTCTTTGTATCTTTCTTGAAAGCCATAATTTTCAATTTTCAATGTTCAATGTTCAATTACCTTAGTCCATCGTGATGCTGAGTCCAAGACCACGGAGCTCATGGAGCAGCACGTTGAGCGACTCGGGGATGCCCGGAGTTGGCATAGGCTCACCCTTGACGATTGCCTCGTAAGCCTTAGAGCGACCTACGGTATCATCCGACTTGATGGTCAGGATCTCCTGCAGCACATGGCTGGCACCGAAGGCCTCGAGGGCCCAGACCTCCATCTCACCGAAACGCTGGCCACCGAACTGTGCCTTACCACCAAGTGGCTGCTGGGTAATGAGGCTGTACGGACCAATCGAACGGGCGTGCATCTTATCCTCAACCATGTGTCCCAGTTTCAGGAAGTAGGTGATACCAACGGTTGCAGGCTGGTCGAAACGCTCACCCGTCTCACCATCGTAAAGATAGGTGGAACAGAGGCGAGGCAGACCTGCCTTGTCAGTCCACTCGGCCAGGTCGTCGAGCTTGGCACCATCGAAAATCGGGGTAGCGAACTTCACGCCAAGACGCTTACCGGCAGCACCGAGGATAGCCTCGAAAATCTGACCCAGATTCATACGAGAGGGCACACCCAGCGGGTTGAGTACCAGGTCTACAGGACGTCCGTCCTCGAGGAACGGCATATCCTCCTGGCGCACCACCTTCGAGACGATACCCTTGTTACCGTGGCGTCCGGCGAGCTTATCACCCACGCCGATCTTACGCTTCTTGGCAACATATACCTTGGCCATCTGCAGAATACCTGAGGGCAGCTCGTCACCAATGGTAATGGCGAACTTCTTACGCTTCATCTCGGCATCGAGCAGCTTATATTTCTTCACGAAGTTGATGATCAGTTTGGCAATGAGCTCGTTCTTGTGCTCGTCGTTGGTCCAGTTACTGATCTGTATATCGCCGTACTCAAGATTCTTCAGGGCAGCAATGGTAAACTTCGAGCCCTTGGTGATAATCTCAGCACCGGTGTAGTCTTTCACACCCTGCGAGGTCTTGCCCTTGGTCAGTTCCACGAGCTTGTCGATGAGGATGTCCTTCAGGTCGTCGACCTTTGCCTCGTACTCCTCGTCGATCTTTGCCAGCGTGATCTTGTCCTGCTGCTTCGACTTGCGATCCTTGATGGCACGCGCGAACATCTTCTTATCAATGACGACACCCGTCAGCGAAGGATTAGCCTTCAGTGAAGAGTCCTTCACGTCACCAGCCTTGTCGCCGAAGATGGCACGAAGCAGTTTTTCTTCTGGCGAAGGATCACTCTCACCCTTCGGCGAGATCTTACCAATCAAAATGTCACCGGGCTCCACACGGGCACCGACACGGATCACACCGTTGTCATCGAGGTCCTTGGTCGCCTCTTCGCTGACATTGGGAATATCGGCTGTGAACTCCTCGACACCACGCTTCGTCTCACGGACGTCGAGAGAATACTCATCGACGTGAACAGAAGTGAGGACGTCCTCACGGACAATACGCTCGTTAAGCACGATAGCATCCTCATAGTTGTAACCCTTCCAAGGCATGTAGGCCACGAGCAGGTTACGACCCAGTGCCAGCTCACCATTCTCGGTGGCATAGCCCTCTGTCAGGATGTCGCCCTTCTTCACACGCTGCCCCTTATCACAGATAGGACGCAGGTCGATGGTCATGTTCTGGTTGGTACGGCGGAACTTGGAGATACGGTACTCCTTGAGGGCTGGCTCAAACGAGACGAACTCCTCGTCCTCTGTGCGGTCGTAGAGGATACGGATAGTAGTGGCGTCGACATACTCCACGACACCGTCGCCCTCAGCAGTCACCATCGTACGAGAGTCTTCGCAGACCTGCTTCTCGATACCTGTACCCACGATAGGTGCCTCGTTGTGAAGCAGGGGCACGGCCTGGCGCATCATGTTCGATCCCATCAGTGCACGGTGGGCATCATCGTGCTCCAAGAACGGGATGAGCGAAGCTGCGATAGAGGCAATCTGCTGCGGCGAGACGTCCATCAGGTCGACGTCGGAAGGAGGTACCACGGGGAAGTCGGCATCCTGACGGCACTTCACCACCTTGCGGATAAATGTTCCGTCGTCGTTGAGCGGGGCGTTGCCCTGACCGATGATGTGATCTTCCTCCTCCTCGGCTGTCAGATAGACGATATCGTCGTTATTCAGGTTGGCCACACCATTCTCCACCTTGCGGTAGGGAGTCTGGATGAAGCCGAGTTCATTAATCTTTGCATAGACACACAACGACGATATCAGACCGATGTTCGGGCCTTCAGGGCTCTCAATCGGGCAGAGGCGTCCGTAGTGTGTATAGTGTACGTCACGCACCTCGAATCCGGCACGCTCACGGCTCAGACCACCAGGACCCAGAGCTGAGAGACGACGCTTGTGGGTCACCTCGGCCAGCGGGTTGGTCTGGTCCATAAACTGCGATAGCGGGTTGGTACCGAAGAACGAGTTGATGACACTTGAAATAGTCTTGGCGTTAATCAGGTCTGTTGGGGTAAACACCTCATTGTCGCGAACGTTCATGCGCTCACGGATGGTGCGGCTCATACGAGCCAGACCGATGGAGAACTGATTGGACAACTGCTCACCGACGGTACGCACACGACGGTTCGACAGGTGGTCGATATCGTCGACGGCAGCTTTCGAGTTGATCAGCTGAATGAGGTACTTGATAATCTCGATAATATCCTCCTTGGTCAGCACGCGAACATCCATGTCGGTGTTCAGGCCCAGCTTCTTGTTGATACGGTAGCGGCCCACATCACCCAGGTCATAACGCTTGTCGGAGAAGAAGAGGTTCTGGATTACCTCACGTGCACTGGCATCATCGGCAGGGTCGGCATTACGCAGCTGACGGTAGATGTAGAGCACTGCCTCCTTCTCTGAGTTCGACGGGTCCTTGGCCAGCGTATTGAAAATGATAGAGTAGTCCTGAGCCAGAGCCTCGTCCTTGTGGACAAGAATCGACTGGGCACCGCTCTCCAGAATTTCTTCCAGATTATCCTCCGTAATCTCTGTGCCACGGTCCATGATAATCTCGTTACGCTCGATAGACACTACCTCACCGGTGTCCTCATCCACGAAGTCCTCGTTCCAGCTCTTCAGCAGACGGGCAGCAAGACGACTGCCAACGACCGCCTTCAGGTTCTTCTTGTTCACTTTCACCTCCTCGGCAAGGTTGAAGATCTCGAGGATGTCCTTATCAGCCTCAAAACCGATGGCACGGAGCAACGTCGTTACGGGCAACTTCTTCTTACGGTCAATGTAGGCGTACATCACGTTGTTGATGTCGGTAGCGAACTCGATCCAAGAACCCTTGAACGGGATGATACGGGCAGAATAGAGCAGCGTACCATTGGCATGGGTGCTCTGTCCGAAGAACACACCAGGCGAGCGGTGCAACTGAGAGACGACCACGCGCTCAGCACCATTGATAACGAAGGTACCGTTGGACGTCATATAGGGAATCGGCCCCAGGAACACATCCTGAATGACAGTTCCGAAATCCTCATGGTCCGGATCGGTGCAATACAGTTTCAGCTTAGCCTTCAAAGGTACGCTATAGGTCAGGCCACGCTCCAGGCACTCGTCAATGGAGTAGCGGGGCGGGTCAATATAGTAATCCAGGAACTCAAGAACGAAGTTATTACGTGTGTCGGTGATAGGGAAGTTCTCTGCGAACACCTTATACAGTCCGTCATTCTTGCGTTCCTCAGGCGGAGTGTCCAGCTGCAGGAAGTCTTTGAACGACTTTAATTGCACATCAAGGAAATCCGGAAAGGGCATCGGGTTCTTGACGCTGCCAAAGTTTACTCTGTTATCAATTGTTTTTGAAGCCATATTCTATATTATTGTTGATGGTCCGGAAGACCGGTTATTTCCGGATTATCCGGATTATAAAGACAGAAAATGGTCGGGAACCCTCGACTGGAGAGTCCCCAACCACTTATCAGTATTTGTTGTTCTGATTACTTCAGCTCAACCTCGGCACCAGCGGCCTCGATGGTCTTCTTCAGGTTCTCAGCCTCTTCCTTGCTCAGACCCTCCTTAACGGTAGCGGGAGCACCGTCAACGAGATCCTTTGCCTCCTTCAGGCCAAGACCGCAAGCCTCCTTAACGGCCTTCACGACCTGGAGCTTAGCAGCACCTGCAGACTTCAGGACTACGTCGAATGAAGTCTTCTCTTCAGCAGCAGCGGCCTCACCACCAGCTGCAGGACCAGCAGCTACAGCAACGGCTGCAGCAGCAGGCTCAATTCCATACTCGTCCTTCAGGACTGTTGCCAACTCGTTTACTTCTTTCACTGTAAGGTTTACCAACTCTTCAGCAATAGCTTTAATATCTGCCATTTTTATTTAAATTTTTAATTGTTTTTAATATGAATGTTACTTGTTCGCTTATTTGTTACGCTCAGCGATAGCGTCAAGCAGGCCATGGATCTTACCACCGGCATTGAGACCAGAAACGACATTCTTGATCGGCGACTGCAGCAGAGCCACAACATCGGCGATAAGCTCGTTCTTGCTCTTGATAGCAACCAGCTCTTCCAGCTTGTCGGCACCTACGAAGAAACTCTCCTCAGCATAAGCACCCTTCAGGGCGGGGACACCTTCCTTCTTGTACTCCTTGAGCAGCTTGGCAGGCACGTTGGCAGTCTGTGTGAACATGATAGCCGTGTTGCCCTTCAGGCAGTCATAGAGAGGTGTGTAGTCTATCTCAGAATTCTCAAATGCCTTGTGAAGAAGCTTGTTCTTCACCATCAGCAGCTTGATCTCGTTCTTGAAGCACTTTCCACGGAGTTCTACTGTCTTGGCAGCATCCAGACCGGCCAGGTCGACCAGGTAGAAATGAGGATACTCCTTCAGTTTCTCTCCGAGTTCTACGATGATAGTATCTTTTAATTCCTTTTTCATTTGTCTAATCTTTTAACGAGTTATTCAACTGATTTAGGATCTACCTTGATACCCATGCTCATCGTGCTTGAGAGGAAGATACTCTTAATATAAGTACCTTTGGCAGCAGCAGGCTTCAGCTTGATAATGGTGGAGATGAACTCCTTCGCATTCTCAAAGATCTGATCAGCGGTGAAAGTGACCTTACCAATCGACGTGTGCACGATACCGGCCTTGTCAACCTTAAAGTCAATCTTACCCTGCTTAACTTCCTTCACTGCCTTAGCAACGTCCATAGTAACAGTACCGCTCTTGGGGTTTGGCATCAGGCCACGAGGACCGAGCACACGGCCGAGAGGACCGAGCTTACCCATGCAAGAGGGCATCGTGATGATAACATCAACATCTGTCCAACCGCCCTTGATCTTCTCGATATACTCGTCGAGACCAACATAGTCGGCACCAGCCTCCTTGGCAGCAGCCTCCTGATCAGGGGTACAGAGAGCGAGCACGCGAGTCACCTTACCAGTTCCGTTAGGCAGCGACACAACGCCGCGAACCATCTGGTTAGCCTTACGCGGATCTACGCCCAAGCGTACATCGATATCTACAGAAGCCTCAAACTTGGTGGTGGTAATCTCCTTCACCAGTTCTGCTGCTTCCTTCAAAGAGTATGCTTTCCCTGCTTCAACCTTATCAGCGACCAACTTTTGATTTTTTGTCAGTTTACTCATTGTCTTAATTGAAGTTATAAATTATTTACCAGGGAACTCCCCTTCTACAGTGATACCCATACTACGAGCTGTACCAGCAACCTGCTTCATGGCAGACTCTACGGTAAAGCAGTTCAAGTCCTTCAGCTTATCCTCAGCGATAGCGCGAACCTGATCCCAAGTTACCTTGGCAACCTTCTTACGGTTGGGCTCAGCACTTCCGCTCTTCAACTTAGCAGCCTCCTTCAGCTGTACAGCTGCAGGGGGAGTCTTCAGTTCAAAGCTAAATGACTTGTCAGTGTAGTAAGTGATAACGACAGGAATAATCTTACCTGCCTTATCCTGGGTTCTGGCGTTGAACTCCTTGCAGAATCCCATAATGTTGATACCCTTGGAACCCAGAGCAGGTCCTACGGGAGGAGAGGGATTTGCAGCGCCACCTTTAATCTGTAATTTGATTAATCCAGCAACTTCTTTAGCCATTTCTGTTTATTAATTATATGAATTGTTATATAAGCCATAGGCGTGGAAGCCACCTGATGACCGTATATACGGAACGGGCATACCGTAACAATTACGCCCTATTCTTTCTCTACCTGATTGAAACCGAGTTCCAGAGGAGTCTTGCGGCCGAAGATCTTCACCATCACCTTCAGTTTGCGCTTCTCGGCATTGACCTCCTCGATGACTCCGCTGAAGCCATTGAACGGACCATCGGTCACCTTCACGGCATCATCTACCTGATAGGGAATGACAACCTCTTCATTATGTATAATAGTCTCCTCAGCAGTTCCGAGGATACGGTTGATGTCAGACTGACGCACGGGAGTGGGATTGTCAAGACCACCCAGGAATCCCAGTACATTGGGAGTAAAGCGAAGCGTATGAGCCATCTCACCCTGAAGGTTGGCCTCAATCAAAACATAGCCAGGGAGAAAGAGCTTCTCCTTGACCACACGCTTGCCATTGCGCAGCTGGGCATATTTCTCGGTCGGCAGCAGTATCTGTCCGACATTGGCAGCCAGCATCTCGTCGTGCTTCATCAGAGCCTCAAGATATTCCTTCACCTTGCCCTCCTTACCACTCACGGCGCGCAGCACATACCATTTCATTCCCGTCTGAGCCATCTCTCTATTTCTCTATCATCAACCTGGATAAACCAGTGCCATTAGTGACCTGAAAACAAAATCCATGGCCCATACCACAAGCGCAATAATCAGTGATGCCGAAAGCACCACTACTGCACTATGAGTCAACTCCTTGCGAGTCGGCCAAGTCGTCTTATGTGCAAGCTCGTCATAACAAGCCTTGCAATAATCTATAAACTTCTTAAACATATCCTTTATATTTAGCACGGGAAGGAGGACTCGAACCCACGACCCTCGGTTTTGGAGACCGATGCTCTACCAACTGAGCTATTCCCGTAAGTAAGCCCCCGCCCGACAGACGGGGGCCCGATATTTCTATTCTGTATACTGCGGTATTTCCGCAGTTACCAAAAGATTAGTCCTCGAAGACCTCAGTGATCTGACCAGAACCAACGGTGCGGCCACCTTCACGGATAGCGAAACGCAGACCCTTGTTCAGAGCAACAGCGTAGATGAGCTCAACGGTGATCTCTACGTTATCACCAGGCATTACCA
>Ga0247611_10007305_pt1 | contig 13918 bp, 12 predicted proteins | sample 177DNAGHGhighgp2_FD_192422 | JGI IMG/M metagenome (GOLD analysis project Ga0247611, IMG submission 192422) | Sheep rumen microbial communities from Palmerston North, Manawatu-Wanganui, New Zealand - 1770 DNA GHGhigh gp2 | ecosystem: Host-associated > Mammals > Digestive system > Stomach > Rumen...
TCCTCTTAGTCCTGCTGTTCCAAATTCTAGATCTTTATAAAATCTATCCTTTATTTCTTCTTCATCACCATTAATCATCAATAATTCATGACGTGTTTTATCATCAAATACTGGATTTGTACACCAATCACTGTATTTTTTCATGTAATTTAATTTTGAAAAGAAATCTGTATATAATTTTCTTGCTGTTTCTGGACTATCAACACCTTCTGAATTTTTTATAGGTGCAAATTCCTCTTCTCTTTTTACTCTTAAAATAACAACTCCATCAAGCATTTCAAATGCGTCAAAAATAAACATTTCAAATTTATATGCATTTGGTTTATCAGCAACTATTAATTTTCCATCTTTATCAATATAATTTGCCTTTTTTACTGCTGTATGATAAGGAAGTTTTGCATTTGATATTTGATCAAGTGCTTTTATATTAAATAATTGCATAATAACATTAGAATCGCCATAAACTAAAGAGCCATAATCATCTCTCATATTTGCCATTTCATCAGAAATTTCAGTATATTCAATAACTCCTACTCTTCCATTTTTCTTACATATAACACCTACTTTTTCTTTTGGATCAATTTTTTCAACAGATTTAACAGCGCTATATACCTTATTTGTAATAGACATACCTATTAATAATGGATCAACTAAATTTGCTAAAATATTATCAACACCGCTTATAAAAATCCATTCGATTCCTTTTTCTTTCATTTCATTAATAACATTACTTCTCTCCATTGATTGAAGTGTTCCACCATGTCCATTTGCTGCCTCTTTAATTTTTCCATTTTCATCAAGTAATATCTTTCCATTTAAATCAAGCATTGGTAATTGACCTTGTTTAAAGAAATGTATTGCTTCTTTTGGATATCCAAAATAGTCATGCTCCTTAAAAAAGTTAACTGTTTGATTGTTATTTTCCTCACTTGTCATAATGTACCAAGGGATAATTGTTTCATATTTAAACATTGCTTTTTTTATCCCTTCACATAATAATTCAAAAATTGATTTATGAGAATCTAATCCTAAATCATATGTTCCCTTTGGTCCCTTATGTCCAAGTCTTGTTCCTTGACCACCAGCCATTGTTACAACAGCATATTTTCCTTTTTTTATAGCTTCAATTCCCCTTTGTTCATACATCTTTTTTTCTGATGATGTTAGTTTTGACTTTTCTATATATTCAACAGGTTCAATAACTTCTTCTTTAAAATCTTTTACATTTTTTGCATTTTTATATAAATTATTCATTAAATCAAAATCTATATTATCAATCTGATTTAATAAATTTTTTTGATCCTCTTCATTCATTTTATCATAGTACATTAACAAATGTTGCTGATTATATTTTTCAAGTTTTTTCTTTATCTCTTTTACTCTGTCTTCCATTTCCCTAATCTTTCCTTTCTTTTTAACTTATAAAATTATTTATATTCTATACTATTTTATTTAACTTGTCAATATTTCTGTTTTTATAAAAAAAGAGCTTGAAAGTGTTTAAACTTATAACTTTCAAGCCTTTCAATTAAAGTGTAATTTTTTTATATTCATCTTGTGTATATCCTGTGAAAATTTCGCTTGGATTCTTTTCTCCTGAAGTATTTACAATTTTATCATGATAGTCAAGTATTTCCTGTAAATGCTCACTTCCCTGTATCATATCAAAGCAATTTAAAATTACACAATTTTCTTCCTTTTTATTAATTATATTATTTACTTCCTTTATATATTCATTTGTTCCATTTACCAAAATTAATTTATTCTTTAAATTTAATTTTAATAAATTTTTTAAATTTCCTTTTTTCCAACTAATATTTAACAATTCCTCTGATTTCTTGCCTTGAATTCCATCCATCACTCTTTTTGCACTTTTACTCATATCTGTTTCAAATATTGTTATAATTTTTGTGGATTCGTTTATTCTTTCGTTTATATATGGCAAAAGCATAGTAATTAAATGAATATCATTAACGTAGAAACAGCATAATTTCTTATTCATATTATTACCTCCATATATTTGATAAAAGGATTTTAACATTTATCTTTATTTTGGTCAAACATTTTCGTATTTGTTTTTTCGACAGAAAAGCTTATTTTTATATACAATTTAACAAAGTGTTATACATATTTTTACTAATATATATTTTTTTTGATATTTTTTGATATAATTTGATAAATTTTTTTGTAATATTTTCGCAACAATTTTGTAATATTTTTGTAATATTTTTATTGTATAAATTCTTAATTTTTACAAATAATTAATTTAATAGAAAAATTTATAAATTTTAGAAAGGAAATGTAAAATGAGAAAAATTTTTAAATATTTCATTATTATATCAATTTTAATAGGTCTATTTTTTATTGTTAGTGCATATTCATATGCCACAACTATTTCAAAAGATCTTGAAAAAAATATATTTAGACTTCATATTATTGCAAACAGTGATTCTATTGAAGATCAAACACTAAAACTAAAAGTAAGAGATGCTGTTTTAGAATATATGAAAACATTAACAGAAGCAACAACAGACAAAAATTCTGTCATAGAATATTCAAAATCAAATATAGATAAATTCAAAGAAATTGCCCAAAATGTTATTAAAGAAAATGGATATGATTACTCTGTAAATATAGAAATCGGTAATTTTTATTTTCCTACAAAATATTATGGAAATATTTCTTTACCATCAGGAAATTATGATGCTATGAGAATAAAAATTGGTAAAGCTGAAGGTCAAAACTGGTGGTGTTCTCTTTTTCCACCTCTTTGTTTTGTAAATATTTCCTCTGGTGTAATAGATGAACAAAGTGAAAATTATTTAAAATCTACTTTATCTGATGAGGAATTTTCAATTATTTCAAGTACAAATCCTGAAATAGAATTTAAATTTAAAATAATAGAATTAATTAATAAAAAATAATTTTTTTATTTTTGTATTGTAAATGTTTAAATTTTATGATATATTCCTCTATAGGTATTTTTACCTTAATAAATACAAATATGGGGGAAAAAATTTTGGAAAAGCTAGTAATTACAGGAGGAACTCCTTTAAAAGGCGAAGTAATCATTAGTGGCGCCAAAAATGCTGCTGTAGCTATTATACCAGCAACATTATTAATTAATGGAGTTTGCACTATAGAAAATTTGCCAAATATTAGTGATGTGAAACTATATTGTGAAATATTAGAAAGTTTGGGTTCTATAATAACATGGAATTCACCTAATGAAATAACAATTGATAATAGAAATATAACATCTTATATTGCACCATTAGATATTACAAGTAAATTTAGAGCATCTTATTATCTAATTGGTGCGCTACTTGGAAGATGTAAAAAAGCACAAGTTGGTTTACCTGGTGGTTGTAATTTAGGCCCTAGACCGATTGATCAACACATAAAAGGATTTGAAGCATTAGGTGCTGATGTAGAGGTTTCAAATGGTAATGTTACAGCTAAAGCAAAAAAATTACTCGCTAACTCTATATATATGGATATTGTTTCTGTTGGTGCAACAATTAATGTTATGCTTGCAAGTGTACTAGCTGAAGGTACAACAGTAATTGACAATGCTGCAAAAGAACCTCATATTGTTGATGTTGCAAATTTTTTAAATACAATGGGAGCTGATATTCGAGGTGCAGGAACAGATATTATAAAAATTAATGGTGTAAAAGAATTAAAAGGAAATGCAACATATTCAATTGTTCCAGATCAAATAGAAGCAGGAACTTTCATGCTCGCTGCTGTTGCATCAAAAGGAGATATTACTGTAAAAAATTGTATTACAAAACATTTAGAATCCATTATAGCAAAAATTATTGAAATTGGTGGAAATGTTGATGCAAATGGTGATCACTTGCGTGTATGGTGTAATACAAGAACAAATAAGGCAACTATAAAAACATTACCATATCCCGGATTTCCAACAGATTTACAATCTCAAATGGGTGTTGTTTTATCAATTTCAAAAGGTACAAGTATTATTAATGAAAGTATTTGGGAATCACGTTTTCAATATACTGCTGAATTAAATAAAATGGGTGCGAAAATAACTCCTCAAGGCAAAAGTGCCATATTTGAAGGTGTTGACCACTTAAATGGTGCTCCTGTATATGCAACTGATTTACGTGCTGGTGCTGCATTAATAATTGCAGGAATTGTAGCAAAAGGAAAAACAGAAATATATAATTTAAATTATATTGATAGAGGATATGAAAATATTGAAGAAAAATTCAGAAAATTAGGTGCAAAAATTGAAAGAATAAAAGAATAACAAAAGGAAAAAATTATGTTAAAATTTTGTAGTATTTATAGTGGCAGTTCTGGAAACTGCTTATATATTGATTCGAATCATACAAAAATACTTGTTGATGCTGGAGTCAGTTCAAAAAAAGTTTGCGAAGGTTTAAAATCAATTGGAGAGTCAATCGAAGATATTGATGCTATTTTAGTTACACATGAACATTCAGATCATGTACAAGGTATTGGAACAATTTCACAAAAATTTAACATTCCAGTATATGCTAATATTGAAACATGGGATGCAATGGAAAAACAGAGAGAAAAAATTAATCCTGAAAACATTTATACTTTTATAAATGATAAAGATTTTTATTTAAATGACTTAACTATTCATCCTTTTAGTACACCTCATGATGCAGCAAACCCTTGTGGATTTAGTATACATAACGGATCAAAAAAAATTAGCATTGCAACTGATTTAGGACATATAGATAATAAAATTATTTCCGAATTACACAAAAGTTCTTTTATATTTTTAGAGGCAAATTATGATCCAGAAATTTTAAAAGTATCAAAATATCCACTTAATTTAAAACAACGTATTAGTGGTCCAAATGGACATTTATCAAACAATACGGCTGGAAAAACAATCTCAAATTTATTATTTAAGAAAAATTTAAAAGAAGTTATGTTAGGACATTTAAGTAAAGAAAATAACTTTCCTGAACTTGCTTATCAAACAGTAGCAAATGAATTAATTGAGGGAAATAATGATATAAATGAAATAAAACTTTCTGTGGCAAATCGATATAAACCAAGTAAAATTATTAGTCTTTAATTATATTATATATATTAAAGGCTTTTATTTTTATAATAAAAATTTTTATTAAATATAAAATAAAACTTAAATATATAAAAAGCATTTTTTCTCACTCCCTTACTTTTACATACTATCATGCTACAAGTTATATGTCAAACAATTTTGATTTACAAATTTCGACATTAAATAAGCCCAAGTTTTAATGCCAATATAGAAAATGCTACACATAATAAATCTGCTATAAGTCCAATTACAAGAACAGGTTTTAAATTTTTATTTTTTAATTTTGCAGAATAAATAGCAACAACATATATTGTAGTTTCACTTGCCCCCATAATACACGAGGCAATCTTTCCAATATTTGTATCAACTCCATAACTCTTCATTATTTCAATTCCCATTGCAGTAGACGCACTTCCTGAAATTGGTCTCAAAAAAATTAGTGGTATAATTTCTTTATATATAATGAAATTTTTTAAAATTATATAAATTTTTTCTACAAATATATCTATAATTCCAGACGATTTTAGTAATCCAATAGCAAAAAATAATCCTAACCATGTGGGAAATAAATTAATAATTAATTTCTCTCCATCTTGAACACCTCTTGTAAATATTTCAAATACGTTTTTCTTTTCCATTATTCCAAAAATTACCACAAATCCAATTATAAAAATACTAGAATATTGTCCTAAAAATTGAATAAACTTCACTTATTTTCTCCTTATCTTTAAATACAATTTTGTTAAAAAAATAATTGAAATAAATGTCATAATACTTGAAAACCATATTCCAGGTAAAATTATGCTTGGATTATTAGAACTCAAACTACTTCTTATTGCAATTAAGTTTGTGGGAATTATTTGTATAGAAGCCGTATTTATAGTTATAAATAATAACATATCATCCGATATTTCATTTTTATCTAATTTTTCCATCTCTTCAACAGCTTTTAATCCCGTTGGTGTTGCAGCATTTCCTATTCCTAACATATTTGTAATTATATTTATTGAAACAAATTCATATGCTTTACTTTTGGGATCTAAATTTTTAAAAATTATCTTATTTAATGGTAATATAAATTTTTTTATTTTTTCTTGTAATGTTGTTTCTGAAATAATTTTCATAATTCCACACCAAAAGCACATACTACCAAATAAATTTATTACAAAATAAACCGTATCATTTATAGATGAAAAAAAACTTTCATTTAATTGACTTAAGTTCCCAGTTATAATTGAAAAAATTATAGAAATTATTATAAAAAAACACCAAATTTTATTAATCATTTTAACCTTCTTTTTTATTTAATTATATAAAATGATATTATTATTTATGATTTTTTATATAAAAAATTTTTTAAAATCTATTTACAATAATTTGTTTTTATTTTATAATATTTTTAAATATTTTACTAAGGAGGTATTTTAATGACACTAAAAGAAAAATTAGATGCTCGTGTATTAAAATTACAAGAAAAACAAATGGTCGAAGGCTCAAAAAATTTTTGGAATGAATTAAAAGGATTATTCTTGAACACACCAACTGATTTTTTAGCAGATGAAGATGGTTATACAATAGAAGTAATTATAAAAAAAGACAATAATGGTTGTGTTTTATATCAATTACCTTCTGATAAAAATTATTACGAATTTGATACAAAATGCTCTGCTCAATCTGTTAAATTTGCTGCTGATAATTTTGCTAAAGCAGAAGGAATTACTGTTAAATATGAGAAAAAAAGTTATTATTCTTTTAAATTTAGTTATAAATTATAAAAAAGGTAGTATTTTGTACTACCTTTTATTTTTCTAAAAAATACTGATATATTTCATTTTTATTTACATTTCTATCTTTTGCTATTTTTTTAATTATATCTTTTTTGGATATCCCTTGATTTTCATAGAACTCATATTGCTGTTCTAATGTCATTTTATTTAAATTTTGAATCTCTATATCATTTTGGGATTTATCGCTTCCATCAACAATAATAACAAACTCGCCTTTTATTTCATTCAAATTTGCTAAAATATTAGATGCTTTACCTCGAATAAATTCTTCATGAATTTTCGTCATTTCTCTCGCTAATACTATATTTCTATCACCTAAAATATTTAATATATCTTCCAATGTAGTTTTTAATTTATGTGGTGCTTCGTAAAAAATCAATGTTTTAGTCTCATATTTAATTTCTTCTAATTTATCTTTTCTTTCCTTTTTTTGTGCTGACAAAAAACCTATAAATACAAATTCCTTTGTATTCATACCTGAAACTATTAATGCATTTACAAATGCAACAGCACCTGGTATTGGTATAATTTCTATTCCTTCACTTATTGCATTTTTTACAATTTGTTCACCAGGATCAGATATTCCAGGTGTTCCAGCATCAGAAACAATAGCAATATTTTTACCTTCTTTTAACATTTCCACAAGTTTTGCACTTTTGGTGGATTCGTTTTGTTTATAATAACTAATTAATGGTTTTGAAATTTCAAAATAATTTAGTAATCCTAGTGTATGCCTTGTATCTTCTGCTGCAATAATATCAACTTCTTTTAAAGTTTTTAACGCACGAAAAGTAATATCTTCTAAATTTCCAATTGGTGTTGCTACTAAATATAATTTTCCAGTCATATTTTATTCCTTTCTTCCATATATTTTTTCGATTTCATCCGTATAATTACCATTTTCATCATAGATCACAAGTGGTCTATCTATTTTTAAAAATTGATTTGCATATTTTATTGATTTTATTAAAATAAGAATTGGTTTGTCGTTAGCTTTTGAATGGACAAACCTCACATTCTTAGGTTCTAAATGATATTCCCTAAGCAAATACATTATATCCACTAATCTTTCTGCACGATGTACCATATAAAATTCGCCTCTATCTTTCAGTAATTTGCTACTTTTTTCTATAATATCTTCTAATGTGCATTTTACTTCGTGACGTGAAATCATTTGTTCTTCTTCTTCATTTTTAACACCTGTATCCATCTTTTTATATGGTGGATTAGTTACAATCGCATCTATTGAATTAACTGGTAAATACTCAAAAATGTTTTTAATATCACAATTTAAAATTTCAAATTTATTCTGTAAACCATTAAGTATTATACTTCTTTTTGCCATATCAGCAACTTTTTCTTGAATTTCTACACCATATATTTTTTTCAAATTAGTTTTTTTACATAGTAGTAATCCTATAATTCCTGTTCCTGTTCCTATATCAACTACAATATTGTCTTTCTTTATTTTCTTTGCAAAATCTGATAATAATACACTATCTACTCCAAAACAAAAACCATTTTTATTTTGAATTAATTTTAAATCTTTGTATTGTAAATCATCAATTCTTTCATTTTCTAATAATTCCATAATATTAAACTTTCTTTTCTATTATAATATAATTTATATTATAACATAAAATAAGCTTAATATCAAACATTTATTTCATTTCCTTCTACAAAAATTTTTATGCTATTTACTTCATTTAATTCCGTTAAAGTATTTGTTATAGAATTAATGCAAATATTCTTATCCTCTTCATTTTTTATTTCACTAAATTTATCTGAAAAATTTATATTTAAACAATCACCTATAAGTTCTACTTTTAATAATTTTGTTCCTTCTGGAACAATTCTATCAAGATGATCACTTTCTGGTCCATTAATTAGCATATTAATTAATTCTTTATAAGGCTCTAATAATAGGTCTTTAGAATCAATTAGTCTACTTTCCTTTTGCAATTGCTTATTTTCTTTATTTGGAAAATAAAGTGTGATCATTGTTCTTCTTAAATCCACATCACCTATTTCTTTTTCAGGAACGTATTCAACTTCAACATTTGCATTAAATATCAAAATTCCACAAATTAATAAAATTAATATAATTAAAATAATAATCAATAATTTTTTCATTTTTCTTCACCCTTTCTTTCTAGATAATATTCTATATTAGTACAATTTATTCTTTATAATTTCGTGGTATTTTTTGTCGAAATCTAGTTTTAAAAACCATTTTATTTAATTTTTGAAATTATTTATATTGACAATATAATAAAAATATATTATTATATTAAAAGAAAGAAGGGATTTTATGGCAAAAGTTAGAGATTTAGTTAGTGGATTAACACATTGTATTGCAGCAGCTTTAGCATTACCTGGATTGGTTATTTTAATTGTATTTGCAGCAATTTGGGGAGATGCATATGATGTTGTTTCATTTACAATTTTTGGATTAGGATTATTTTTTTTATATTTATTTAGTACTTTGTATCATTGGTTAAATATTAGCGAAAAAGGTATTACTATTTTTAGAAAATTTGATCACATAATGATTTATATTTTAATAGCATCTAGTTATACACCTGTTTGTCTTGGTCCTTTACGTGGTCCTTGGGGGTGGAGCATTTTTGGAATTTTATGGGGACTAGCTATCTTTGGAACAATATTTTCTGCAATATGGATAAAAGCACCTAGAGCATTAACCACTACAATTTATTTATTAATGGGATGGATAGGAATAATTGCAATTTATCCATTATATAATACATTTAAAAACGCAAATTTACTAAACGCATTTGTTTGGCTATTTTTTTGTGGTATTTTCTATACTATAGGAGGAATAATATATTGGTTAAAATGGCCGAAAACAAAATGGAAAGGATTTGGTTTTCATGAAATTTTTCATATTTTTGTAATGCTGGGGAGTGCTTGTCATTATTGGTTTGTTTTAAAATATATTTTACAAGTATAAAATTTTAAGCTACAAATATATACTGAATATAAAATTTTGCATTTTTTATTTCAGTGTATATTTGTAGTTTTTTTAGTAATATTAGCAATTGACAAATTACGACAAAAGTTATAATATATTATATATTAGAATATTATTTTAATATTTTTTAAAGGAAGTGTGAATATGAAAAGTAAACTACATGTTGGGTTAGATATTGGCTCTACAACAATAAAAATAGTGATATTAAATAATGAATTAAAATCTGTATATTCTAGTTATACTAGACACTTTTCAGATACTAAAAAAACATTAACTGATGTTTTACAAAAGTTTATAAATGATTATCCTAATTCAGAATTTACAATTTCTCTTACAGGATCAGGAGCCCTAGAAATTGCTAGATTATTAGATGTTTCGTTTATTCAAGAGGTTATATCTTGTAAAAAAGCAGTAGAAACATTAATTCCAGAAACTGATGTTGTAATTGAACTTGGCGGTGAAGATGCAAAAATTATTTATTTTGATCAATTTATTGAGCAACGTATGAATGGAACTTGCGCCGGAGGAACTGGTGCGTTTTTGGATCAAATGGCATCTCTTCTTAATACTGATACAGCAGGATTAAATGAACTTGCAAAAAATTACCAAACAATTTATCCTATTGCATCGCGTTGTGGAGTTTTTGCAAAGACAGATATTCAACCTTTAATTAACGAAGGTGCAGCTAAAGAAGATATTGCTGTTTCAATTTTTCAAGCTGTTGTAAATCAAACAATTTCGGGATTAGCTTGTGGCAGACCAATTCGTGGAAAAGTAGCATTTTTAGGTGGTCCACTAAGTTATTTATCTGAGCTTCGAAAACGTTTTATTGAAACTCTAGATTTAAAAGATGATGAAATTATAATTCCTGAAAACGCCCATTTATTTGTTGCAAACGGTGCTGCTTTATATTCTGTTGAAACTGATTTGATAACTACAGAAATTTTACAAAACAAATTAAAAAATTTTAAAAACTCAAACTATACAGAAAGTAAACCTTTACCTGCCTTATTTGAAACAAAAACGGATTATGATGAATTTAAAAAAAGACATGAGAAAAATACTGTAAAACAAACATCTTTAGAAAATTATAAAGGAAATTGTTATCTAGGTATTGATGCAGGTTCAACAACAACAAAATTAGTATTAATAAATGAAGATAATGAAATTTTATACTCTTTATATGACAATAATCAAGGAAACCCTTTAACATCAGTTATTAAAATGATAAAACAAATGTATTCTGTATTACCAAAAACAGCAAAATTACGCTTTAGTGGCGTTACAGGATATGGTGAAAAGCTTATTCAAACAGGCTTAAACATTGATTTAAATGAAATTGAAACAATTGCACATTATACTGCAGCAAAGCAATTTGAACCTGATGTATCAAGTATTATTGATATTGGTGGTCAAGATATGAAATACATAAAAATAAAAAATGATACAATTGATAATATTATGTTAAACGAAGCATGTTCTTCAGGTTGTGGATCGTTCTTGGAGACATTTGCAAAAAGTCTTGGAATATCAATTCAGGAATTTGTTGAAGAAGCAATAAAATCTAAAGCACCTGTTGATTTAGGTTCACGTTGTACAGTATTTATGAATTCTAAAATAAAACAAGCTCAAAAAGAAGGTGCCTCTGTTGGTGATATTTCAGCTGGTTTATCATATTCAATAATAAAAAACGCAATTCAAAAAGTGATGAAAGTTCGTGATGTAAAAACACTTGGTGAACATATTGTTGTACAAGGTGGAACATTTTATAATGATGCTGTTTTACGTGCATTTGAACTAATTGTTGGTCGCAATGTAGTTAGACCAAATATATCAGGACTTATGGGTGCATATGGAGTTGCATTACTTGCAAAAGAACAATATATAGCAAATATGGATATGGAATATTATTCAACTATATTAAAACCAGATGAATTAGATAAATTAAATATAAAAATTACTCATACTCGTTGCAATGGTTGTGAAAATCATTGTTTGCTTACAATTAATTCTTTTGATAATGGAAAAAAATTTATTTCAGGAAATCGTTGTGAAAAAGGTAGTGGAGAAGCTGGAAAGCATAAAGATTTACCAAATCTTTATAAATACAAATTTGAAAGATTATTTGGTTATAAACCATTAGATGAAAATGAAGCAAAACGTGGAACAATTGGTATTCCTAGAGTATTAAATATGTATGAGGATTATCCGTTTTGGTTTACTTTCTTTACTAATTTAGGTTTTAGAGTAATTATTTCAGAAAAAAGTAACAGAAAAACTTATGAAAAAGGTATTGAATCTATGCCTTCAGAATCAGTATGTTATCCAGCAAAACTTGCACATGGACATATAGAAAGTTTAATTGAACAAGGTATAAAAACAATTTTTTACCCTTGTATACCATATTCTAGAAAAGAACATGATGTTGCAGATAATCACTATAACTGTCCAATTGTAATTTCGTATTCTGAAGTAATAAAAAATAATGTTGAAGAATTAAAAAATATAAAATATATAAATTCATTTTTACCAATTGATAATACAAAAAATTTAGTAAAAGTTATTATGTCGTTGGATGAGTTTAAAGAATACAATTTTACAAAAAATGAATTAAAAGATGCTGCTGAAAAAGCTGAAGCTGAATATCAAAAATATAAAAAAGATGTAAGAAATAAAGGTGCAGAAGTTTTAAAATATATTGAAGATAATAATTTACGTGGTATAGTTTTAGCAGGAAGACCTTATCATGTCGATCCTGAAATAAATCACGGAATAGATACATTAATAACTTCTCTTGGTTTATGTGTATTATCTGAAGATAGTATTGAAGATAAAGGTCAAATTAAACCACCTATTCGTGTTGTAAATCAATGGGTATATCATTCAAGATTATATGCAGCAGCAGATTTTGTTGGAAAAACAGACTACTTAGAGTTGATTCAATTAAATTCATTTGGATGTGGTGTCGATGCAGTTACAACAGATCAAGTTGAAGAAATTTTAAAGAGTTATGATAATATGTATACATTAATTAAAATCGACGAAATAAATAATTTAGGAGCAATTCGTATACGTGTTAGATCTCTTTTAGCAAGCATGAATAAACGTATAGAAAATAAAAAGTCTTCAGAAAAACTAGGAAATTATGAAATTAATAAAGTATTTTTTACCAAAGATATGAAAGAACAGGGATATACTATTTTATGTCCTCAAATGGCTCCAATTCACTTCGAAATATTGGAATCAGCTGTTCAAGCACTAGGATATAATTTCCATCTATTAAGAGAGTGTTCAGAACATACAGTAGAAACAGGTTTAAAATATGTAAATAACGATGCTTGTTATCCATCAATTTTAACTACAGGTCAAATGATTGAAGCATTAGAAAGCGGTAAATATGATTTAAACAAAACAGCATTAATAATGTCACAAACAGGTGGTGGATGTAGAGCTACAAATTATATTGGTTTTATAAGAAAAGCATTAAAAGATGCTGGATATCCAAATATTCCTGTTGTTTCATTTAATATTGTTGGAATGGAAAAATCAAATGGTTTTAAAATAACTCCAAAAATGATTGAATATTTATTAAAATGCGTTTTATATGGAGATTTATTACAAAAATTATTATATAAAAATAGAGCATATGAAATAAATAAAGGAGAAACCCAAAAGAAATTTGATTTTTGGATTGAAAAATGCAAAAAATATGTTTCAACAACTTCGTTATCAGAATTTAAAAAAAGTATTTTTGATATTGTTGAAGATTTCGAAAAAATTGAAATAGATGAAACAGTAAAAAAACCCAAAGTCGGAATTGTTGGTGAAGTACTTATAAAATATCATCCATATGGAAATAATTATATCGTTGATGTTTTAGAAAAAGAAGGTGCAGAGGTTATTGCTCCTGATTTTATGGGATTTTTAAAATTTATTTGTACTCACAAAATAACAAATAATACTTTATTAAATACTGATAAAACAAAATCTATAATATTTAAAACAGCAATTAATTTAGTTGAGCTATTAGAAAAGTCAAGTGTTGAAGCATTATCAAAATCTAAAAAG
>Ga0247611_10007306_pt1 | contig 13914 bp, 11 predicted proteins | sample 177DNAGHGhighgp2_FD_192422 | JGI IMG/M metagenome (GOLD analysis project Ga0247611, IMG submission 192422) | Sheep rumen microbial communities from Palmerston North, Manawatu-Wanganui, New Zealand - 1770 DNA GHGhigh gp2 | ecosystem: Host-associated > Mammals > Digestive system > Stomach > Rumen...
CACGGCCTCCTCGTTCAGCCATTGCCACACCACGGTGCCGTCATCCCGACGCCACATCGTCCGCACCAAATCCCCCTCGGTGCAGCGGCCCTGCAGCCATTCGGCGATGCGCTGCAGCGGCAGCTCGCCGTCGTCCAGGGTGATGAAATGACAATAGTCGAACAGCCGCTCGTCGTGCAGCTGGCGCCATTCGGTATTCACAAACCCGCCGCCAATGCAGACCTTCACCCCCGGCCACTCGCGCCGCAGCCACTGACCGCAGCGCAACGCGCCGTATAGGCATCCCGGGAAAGGCACCGAGAGGCAGACCACCTCGGGCTGTTCCCGCTCCATATAGCCCTCGAGCAAATCAAGCATCAGCGCATCCACCTCGGAGGGCTGCCGTTGCAAAGCCGCCGCCAGCTCGTCGAACGTAGGGGCATAGGTCGCCAGATGCTCGGCATAATTCACCAGCCCGAAATGGCCGTCCACCTCCTCGCGGATGCTGTCGGCCACATCCTCCAGAAAGAGCGTGGCCAGATACCTTGCCCTGTCGGCAACGCCCGCCGTGCCGAAAGCCCATTCCATGTCCTCGATGTTGTCGAACCGTGGACCCTCGGGCAGCAGCGACCCGTTCACGATGCGCCAGGCCACGGTGGCATCCTCACCCCGCAGGAAACGCATCACGGGCTCCACCACCTCGGCCGCCGCCAGCATATACTCCCTGTGCCGTCCGCGGGCAGCAGCACGCAGCCACGGGGCAGTGAACAGACGATCCACCGTCTCGATGCCCAGATCGGCCTGCACGGCTTCATATCCCTGCGCCTGTAGCCAGCCCTTCAGCACCGCCGTGGCAGGGTACGGGGTGTTGAGCTGCGTGAGCGGAGGCGTTATCAAAAGAAACTTCATACTCGTCATCATTATCTGCGGCGGGAGCCAGTCCCGCCACCATTAATTCCTAAATAGCGGAAGAATGATACCTTAAAACGTCGAAAACTGAAAAATATTGTGTATCTTTGCAGCGTCAAAATCCTATGAACCCCCAGGCCCGTGCCTGCCCAAAAAACACCTGTTGCAATGAAACGAAACACCATCCTCGCCCTGCTGCTGGCCCTTGCGGCCACCGCCACCGCCCAATCCTGGTCCGATGCCTTCTACGACGCCCTCAACGCCGACGACTACGCCCGCCAGCGCACCATCCTGGCGCAGTGGCAGCGCGAAACGCCCGACGACATCGACCTGCACATCGCCCGCTTCAACCACTATATCAACAGCACCATGCTGGCCGAAGGCGCCGCCGCCGTCCGGCTGGCGGACAGCGCCATCACCGTCATCGACACCGCCATCAGCCACTATCCCGACCGCCTCGACCTGCGGTTTGGCAAAATCTATTTCCTCGGCCAAATCATGCGCTGGCAGTCGTTTGGCGACGAGATACTGCTCACCCTCGACCGTTCGGAGCGCACAGGCCACCGCTGGCAGTTCCCCAATTTCGACCAAGGCGGACGCATCCTTATCGTCGAAGGGGTGCAGGACTACCTCTACACCCTCTTCAACTCCGGCCAGCCCGCCGACGACGGCACCGGCCAGGCCGCCACAGCCGCCCAGGCGGCTCCCGCCCCCGACGCGATGCCACAGATACGCCGCATCGCCCACCGCGCCGCACAGCTCTTCCCCTCCGAACCCGCGTTCCTCTCGGCCCTGGCCTACACCTACATTGCCGAAGCCGACTACAAGACCGCCCTCCACCATCTGAAACGGGCAGAGCAGCTGGCGCCCAACGACCCCGCCATACTGCAGCAGCTGGTGGACGTATACACCCGCATGAAGGACAAGAAATCCGCCGCCCAATACCGCGAACGCCTGCAGAACCTCTGAGGCAGTGACGCCCTTCAATCCTGCATCGTTACAGCATCGATATAGCATCGTTATCCGTCACCATGACCTGTAACGAGGCGGTAACGTTGCTATAAGAATCCGAGATTGAAGGGAGTTTCATCCGACATTGGGGCTACCACTCGCGGGTGATGCCGCGGCGGACGATGGCGGCGGGGTTGCCGGCGAGGACGGTATGCTCCTCGGTGTAGGTGCCGTGTGGGCAGCTCATCGCCCCGACGGTGGTGTGGGGCGGGAGGACGGTGCCCTTGGCCACAACGACATGGCAGCCTAGCCACACATGATGGCCGAAGCTGACGGGGCGGTCGGGGTTGCACCACTGGCCTTGGCTGTCGAAAAGGCGGTGCTGGTCGGTGTCCATAACGGTGCAGCACCAGGAGGTCTGCACATGGTCGCCGAAGGTGATTTGGTGGTTGCAGACAATCAGCGACGAGGGGCCGAGATTGAAACCGTCGCCAAGGGTGAGGGTGCCGCTTTCGGAGACTTCGACGCTCGAGCCTGCGCCGATGGCACACTCGCCCATGATGTGGAGGGTGCCGCGGAGGTTGAGGAGAGTGCGATAGTGGCGGAAGTCGGTCATCTGGCAGGTGTTGAACCCTATCTTGACGAGGCCGACACGAAGGCTGTCGGCATGGAGGATGATTTGTCCTGAGAGGTTGTGGAGCTTAGTACGGTGGGAGACGAGCAGGGGCAGACGGCACGCCTGGCGGAAGGGCAGCAGGCGGAAATTGAGCCACACGCTGCGCGGAAAAGCGAGCGCGTAGCGCAGGAAGTTGAGCCGTTTGACGCGGTGCCGTTCGTTCATACCCTGAGGTGCTATTGTTTGCCAGCGTCCTTCACCTTTTCGAGATTGAGGGTGACGGCGGTCTTGATGTTGCGGCCCTCGCCGTTCTCATCCTCGTCGTAGACTTCCTGCGTGAAGGTGAAGGTGAGGTTCTTGCTGTCGAGGTGATTGATTTGGGCCATGATGGTTTCCTCACTCCCCCGGATAACGATGCCCAGTTTGTCGCCATCGATGGTGTAGAAGCCGTAGCTCGTCTCGGTGGGGTGCGCGACAGCAAAGTATTTCTCGGCCGTGAAGAGGTACTTGGCGGAGGTGTATAAGGCGACGACCCTCTCCGCTTCGGTGAAATCGTCGGGGTTGAGGGTGGCGGAAGTGCACCGCCAAGTGCCCACGATAAGGTCTTCGTTGGTCTTCTTGCATGAGGCGAGGGCGAAGATGGCAGCAACGATGCTTACAAGTATCAGAAAATTATATATATTCTTCATGGTGAGGGACAATGAGGTTAAGCCTTTTTGTTGAAAAAAAGCCCTGCACAGGGGCAGGGCTTTAGTTGTTACATCTTTGTCGTGATTAGCCTTCAACGATTGCACCGGTGGGGCAAGCGTCAGCGCAGGTACCGCAGCTAACGCAAGTGTCAGCGTCAATCTTGTAGATGTCGCCTTCGGAGATAGCTCCGACGGGGCACTGGTCGATGCAAGTGCCGCAAGCAACGCAGATGTCAGTGATTTTGTAAGCCATTTTATTCTTTTTTTAGGGTTAATAACGTGGTGCAAAAGTACAACTTTTTTCGGACATAAAGAGTTTTTTTTATCAGGAAGGATGGGAAAGCGTGTTTAGTGCCTGATAGTCTGACAGGTGTAGGGTAATAAAAAACAATGTCCGACAACAGCGTGCACAGCACTAAAGCAAGGGTTGTTGTCTTCTTTTGGCTGTTTTCCGGCTGATGAAGTAGGCAATGGAAAGTGGTATGGCTATCAGCACAGCCGTGCCTAAAGTCAACATTAAGGCGCCATAGATAGTGGCGCGAACAGGATTCTCCAATTCATTTTGGCGTACTGCTACCACCAATACCAAGACAATGAGATAGAATGCAAGACAGGACCACACGAAGAAACAGACGGCAAGCCGCCATGTTGTTGCCCAAAACTTGTAGCCGAACAGCTGCCGATAGCAGATGTAATAATAGAGCGGGATAAGGAATATGGTAATCCCGTTACTGACACGGATGGTGAAGGCGACAACCAGCATCAATGTACTCATGAAAATCTGAACGAAGATATTTTCGGGAAAGGTCAGGTGCGGATGCTGCGGGGCAAAACGGAACACAATGAAGGTGGGCAATATCATTATCATGGTCAATACCATCATGGCCCATCCCGGATGAGTCACCAACCATTGATAGCAGGTACTGATTATCTTGAAGTATCCAGTCCGGTCGTAGCCTTCAATTTCGAGGTCGTTAAGGCTGACATCCTGACCGATTATCTGTATGAGGATGACATAGGCCAGCGCCACAATGAAGAGCATGTTGACGGGTTTGTAGCAGATTTGGCGGTGGCCGCCGATGTATTGGCCGATAAGGTGGCCGGGGCGCCAAAGGAGCTGCAGGAGCGTGGCGGGCAGGGAACGGGAGTCCATTCCCCACACATCGAGGATGCTTTTGCCCACCCACTTCCATGTGATGCGGCCGTCGCCGACCTCCTGACGGCACACAGGGCAGTAGTTGCCCTTGAACACGTGACCGCAGTTGGCACAACGGCACTCCTCCAGCTCCTCGTCGGAATATAGAGCGAGTTTGTTCTGCCGAGCGGTGAAACGTCTGAGTGATTCTTTGAGTTTCATATCTTAGATTGTGCGGTTTTTTTGCTGACGAAATAGCCGAGGGCGATGATGCCTACAAGAGCGGCAAGGAATGGCAAGAGGCGTATTGCCATTTGCGGAAGTATCTCGGGGTTGGTTGTGACAGTGTTTATCAGGTTTACGATGATAACGAAAAAGAGAGCCCAGACGGCGAAGCATAATAGAATACGCCAGATGGTGCCCCAAGGCCTGTAGCCGAAAAGCTGGCGGTAGGCAAAGTAGTAGTAAACCGGAACCAGAACAAAGGAAATATAAACAAAGAATTCGGAAAGGAAAATAAAGATGAGGATGAGGGAGTTCATGAAGAGTTGGATGATGACGCTTTCGGGGAGTGTGTGGCGTGTATGGCGTGGGGCGAAACGGAAGAATAGCCATGTAGGGATAATCATTGCCACAGAGATAAGCATGGCGTTCCATGCGGGGTGTTCGGAAATCCATTCAACAACCTGTTGAATGAAAATGCCTCCCTTGTCTTCAGAAGTGAACGCATAGTTCCAACCAAGAAGTTGCTGCACCACGACGTAAAAGATGGCAAGAATGAAGAGCATATTGAAAGGCTTGTAGCAAATCTGGTGCTGGCCGTCGAGATATGCACCGATAAGGCGTCCGGGACGTATGAAAAGCTGGAGGAGGGTGTTCGGGAGAGAACGGGAATCCAAGCCCCACACGTCGAGGATGCTTTTACCCACCCACTTCCACGTGATGCGGCCGTCCTTGGCATCCTGACGGCATACTGGGCAGTAGTTTCCCCTGAACACGTTACCGCAGTTGGCACAACGATGCTCCTCCTGTTCCTCGTCGGAATTGTGATAGGGTTTGTTCTGCCAAGTGCGGAAACGTCCGAGTATTTCTTTCAGATTCATGCCTTAGAAAATAAGACTGAACAGAACCCAGAGCCAGTGGGCGGCGATGCCGGCGCAGAGACCTCCGATGGTGTGGGCACCGATGGCTTTGCCGATGAGGTTGCGGTAGCCGAGGCTGTCGAGCATGGCGGTGTGGGTGGAGAGGTAGCCGCTCCAGCACATGCCCATGGCGGTGAAGACGGCTATGGCGTTGTTGTCGATAATGCCTTCAGAGATGAAACGGGGGACAAGACCAAGGGCAGCACCCACGGCGCCGAGGGCGGTGATGGGAAAAGAGATGAGGGCACCGAACTTGAAGCCGAAGAGCCAGTCGAAGACCACGTTGATTTTGTCGGCCAGCATGGTGATGATAGGAACACCCTCGTAGGCGGCACCGGTATATTCGCCATGTTCGCCCGAAGGACCGAAAGTAAGCATCATGACGATGGTGGAGATGCAGAGCACGCCGGGGATGATGGCGAGGCCGATGTTGACGCCCTCCTTGCCACCGTCGAGCACACCGTTGAGGAAACGCTGCAGCACACTGCCTTCGCTCTTGTAGGAAATAATCTGCTCGTTGCCTTCGGTGGCGCCTTCCACCACGGGGGCATCCATCTCGGGGTAGCTCTTGAGGGTGAAACGCTGCATGAGGCGGGTGGAGACGATGCTGCCGATAAAGGCACCAAGGATACCCACAGCGGCACCGCTACCGAAGCCCTTGCCTATCATGAAGGCCAGCACCACGAGGCCCATGCCAAAGGCAGTGCCGAAATTGGTGAGGGAGACAAGCTGGTACTTCTTGAAATACTGGGAGAAGTTCTTGTCGTGAGCCAGGGAGATGATGGCGGGATTGTCGGAGAGGAAGGTCATGACTGCGCCCAAAGCTGCCACACCGGGCAGATTGTAAAGGGGTTTCATGAGGGGACGCAGGATATTCTCCATGAGTCGCACAACACCGAACTCGATAAGCAGCTTGCTGATACCACCCATCAGGACGCAGATGGCCATGATGTAGAAGACGGTCTCGAGCAGGAGCTGGTAGGCTGTCTGCATAAAGGTGTTGAGCATGTGGGGCAGCGTCATGCGGTAGGCCAGCATCCAGAAGAAGCCTACAAACAGAATCAAGAACAGGATGGCCTCGATGGAGCGTTTGCTGGTGAACTTGAGGGGGTTCTTGATGTTGAAACGACGCTGAATGCCGCCAAAGAATTTCTCGGCCCAGTTGGCATACTGGGTGGTTTTGTTTTTACGATGGTCGTGAAGTGCCATGGTGATAAATATTGGGGGTTCTGATGGAAAAGCCAGGAATTCCTAGCACAGGCCAGGAACTCCTGGTATCTTACGTTTTATTCTTTAGCGATTTTGGCCATACGCTCCTTAAGCATGCGGTAGACCTCCATGCTCCAGGTGATGCCGACATTGGCGCGGAGGGAATTGCTGACCACAGGAGTGGCCATGCTGTAATCGGTGGTACGGCGGTTGGCCACGAAGGCGTGGAGACGGAAGTCGGGACAGGACTTGGGGTGATATTCCATGCCGAGGCCATAGGTGAGATGGCTGTGGGCGGTCTCGCAGAAGATGTCGTAGAAGCCGGTGCTGATATTGCCGAAACCTGGCAGGGCGTCTTCGGAGCGGTTCTGCTCGTAAGCCCCTTTGACAAAGATGTTGAATTCCTTGTTGAAATAGACATTGGCGCAGCTGACAACGGCGAAATTGTTGCCCCAGTCCTTGAGGCCGTTGGCGTGGTGGATGAGGTCGAGATAGATGTCCCAGTGCTCATACTCCAGTTCGTGGCCGATGGCGATATAGTTCATATATTTGCGGTCGGGACGCTGGAACATGTTGACGGAATGGAGCAGCTTGAGGTGACCCACCTTGCCGCTGTAGAAGAGGTTGTAGGACATAAGGCCGGATTTCCACTCCTGTCCGGGAGCGAAACCGAGGCCGGCGCCGTAGTGGACATAAGGCGAGTTGCCCACCTGGAGAAGGAGCATGTGGTTGGCGTCGTCGCTCCTGTAGGCGGCTGCCACAGAAGGCTGGAAGCAATAGAAATTGTCCCAATAATTGGTGCTGAAGAGGACGTTGATGGGAGGAGCGTCGTACTCAAAACCACCAACGGCAAGAGCATCCTTACCGAAACGGAACATCCAGTTGGAGGTAGGGGCATAGTTGATGTAGAGGAAGTCGGTGTTGTCGAAGAGGCTTACATCGCCCGGGGAGGCAATGATGCGCTGGCGGAAGAAATAGCTGAACTTCTCACCAATCGGGCCGCCGATGACGAAGTTGAAATAACGGCCGTGAAAGCCATAGGGGTTCTCCTGCAGGGTGTCGCCCTTGACAGTGTTGTGGTAATAATCGAAGTCGGCACGAGCCTCAAGTTTAATCTGTGTAAAGATAGGGGTGAAGTCGACCTGTGCCGTCGCCACTTGGGATATTGCAACGAGCGAGAGCAGCGAGAATACTCTTAATGTTTTTTGTTTCAGTGTCATATAAAATTGAGTTTTATGTCGTGATATTTGCAAATATACAAAATATTATTGAAAACAGCGTTTTTGAGAATGATTTTGTTGCCAGAGAAAAATATTTTGTAGCAATGCCTGCCGGGGGCAATAATTAAGCAAAGCGTGCGTTAATGGGTGATAAAAATAACGAAGAAGGTATGTCGTCGCTACCCCCTATATTTGTCGATTTGGCTGTTATCCTGATAACGGCAGGAGTGATTACGGTGGTGTTCAAATGGCTGAAACAGCCGTTGGTGCTGGGCTACATCGTGGCAGGGTTCTTTATCGGGCCCTATTTCCCGTGGTTCCCGGCCATCACCGACGAGGAGAGCGTACATGTGTGGAGCGACATCGGCATCGTGTTCCTGATGTTTGCCTTGGGACTGGAATTCAGCATCAAGAAATTGAAACGGGTGGGCTCGACAGGAGCCATCACCGCGTTGACAGAGCTGGCAATCATGTTCGTGGCGGGCAACACCGTGGGACACCTGCTGGGCATGGGGACAATGGACTGCATCTTCCTGGGCTGCATGCTCTCCATCTCGTCCACCACCATCATCATCAAATCCTTCGACGACCTGAAGCTGAAACAGCAACGTTTCACCGGGACGGTGACCGCCGTGCTGGTGGTGGAGGACCTGGTGGCGGTGCTGCTGCTGGTGGTGCTGAGCACGCTGAGCGTGGGTAAGAGTTTCAACGGAGGCCAGCTGGCGCTGAGCATGGTGAAGCTTGTGTTCTTCCTGATAGTGTGGTTCTCCTTCGGCATATTCCTGGTGCCCACCTTCCTGCGGTGGATGCGCCGTTGGATGACCGAGGAGACACTTTGCATCGTGGCCGTGGGACTGTGTTTCGGCATGGTGGTCATGGCCGATTTTGCGGGATTCTCGACTGCACTGGGTGCCTTTGTGATGGGTGCCATCCTGAGCGAGACCATCGAGGCGGACGTCATTCACCGCATCATCACCCCGTTGAAGAACCTTTTCGGCGCGGTGTTTTTCGTGTCGGTGGGCATGCTGGTCAACCCCGAGGTGCTGGTGAAGCACTGGGTTCCCATTCTGGTGATTGCCGCCGTGGTGGTGATTATCAAGTCGAGCGCTGCCACGCTGGGCATCCTGCTGAGCGGCCGCCCGCTACGCAGTGCCATGCAGGGAGGCTTCTGCTTCTGCCAGATAGGTGAGTTCAGCTTTATCATTGCCGGGCTTGGTCTCAGTTTCAAGGTTATCCACCCGTCGCTTTACCCCATTATCGTCTCAGTCTCCATCCTCACGACATTCATCACCCCCTATATGATCAAGGCAGGGCTGCCGGCCTACGAGTGGGTGTGGCCGCGGCTGCCTAACAAACTGAAGCAGGCTCTGGAGCGGTACAGTACCAGCGGTCGCGTTACCATCCACGAGAAGAAGCTGGGCACCTTCGTCCGCAAGCAGTTGACCTCCATTCTGTTCTACAGTGCCATACTGGCAGCCCTGGGATTGCTGAGTTTCCTGTTGCTGCGGCCGCTGCTCGACGGACTCTTTGCCGGATGGGGCATTCCCCAAGTGTGGGGACGCATTGTGGGCATGATTGTCACACTTGTGTGCATGGCCCCGTTCCTGTGGGCGCTGGCCGTGAAGAACGTCAGCCGCGAGCGCATCCGCAAAATGCTCCACACCTATAACCACAGCCAGGTGGCAGTAATCCCCCTGCTGGCCCTGCGCTATTTTGTGGCATTGTTCATGGTGGGATGGGTCATCTCGCGCTACGTCCATCTGGCGGTGGGTCTCGTGGTGGTGGTGGCCATCGTGGTGGTGGCCGTGGTGCTGCTGTCGCGCCGTGCCACCGATTTCTACAACCGCATAGAGGGCCACTTTGTGACCAACTTCTATCAACGCCAAGCCCAGAACTCGTTCAAGATACCTGAATCGCTGGAGAAGAACTTCATCATGGAGCGCATGACCGTGACCCCCTATTCGCCGCTCTCCGGATTGCGGCTGATGGACTCGAACTTGAGGAAAGACTATGGGGTGAACGTCGTGACGATTGAGCGTGCAGGAAAAGTGTATGACCTGCCCGACAAAGAGATGCTCATCATGCCCGGCGACCGGCTCACCTTCCTCGGCAGCGAGGAGCAGCTGGCGCGAGTGAGAAGCGCCGTGGACGTGGAGCCCGACATGCTTATCCACGACCATTCCGACAACGAGATAAACACCTACCGCCTCGAGGTGGGCACCGACAGCAAGCTGACGGGCAAGTCCATTCTGAACTCGCATCTCATGGACAATTACCAGTCGATGGTCATCGCCATCGAGCGCGGCAAAGACTATATGATCAACCCACCCGCCGACACCGTGTTCCACTTGGGCGACGTGGTGTGGATGGTGTCACCCCTCGAGTTGAAGATTAACGACCTGCGCGTCGAGAGTATTCCCTCGTGACGCCCCACCGACAATCACACGAATAAAATACAACACAGATACATGAAAAAAAGACTGTCACTGCTACTGTTCATCGGACTGGCCTTTGGCGCCACGGCCCAGAACGACAAAGGTTTTGAAATCTCAAAGAATCTGGAGATTTTCGCCAATGTATACAAGAACCTGCACACCAACTACGTCGACGATGTGGACCCAGGCAAGACCATGAAGGTGGCCATCGATGCCATGCTTGCATCCATGGACCCCTACACCAACTACTATGCCGAGAGCGACATGGAGGACGTGAAGATGCAGGTGCTGGGCCAGTATGGCGGCATCGGGTCGCTCATCCATCAGGAGGGCGCCAACATCTATGTCGCTGAGCCATACGAGGGTCTGCCCGCCGACAAGGCTGGACTGAAGATTGGCGACCGCATCCTTGCCGTGAACGGCGAGAGCACCGAGGGCAAGAACAACGCCGAGGTGAGTGCCGCCATGCGCGGACAGGCTGGCACCAAGGTCATCCTCCGCCTCGAGCGCGAGGGGAAAACCTTCGACGTCACCATCACCCGTGCCGAAATCCGCCTGCCCAACGTCTCCTACAGCGGGATTGTCAACGGCAACATCGGATATATCCGCCTGGACGAATTCACCCAGAACGCCGCGAAGAACGTGCGCGAAGCCTTCAAACGGCTGAAACGCGACAACCCCGGCCTCAAAGGGGTCATCCTCGACCTCCGCGGCAACGGCGGCGGACTGATGGGCGAGGCTGTGGACATTGTCAACATCTGGGTGCCGCAGAACGAGCTGGTGGTGGAGACCAAAGGGAAAGTGGCTTCCAAAAACATCAAGTCGCGCACACGCATGCCCGCCGAGGATGTCGACATCCCTGTGGCCGTACTCATCAACGGCCAGAGCGCCTCGGCCAGCGAGATTGTCAGTGGCAGCCTGCAAGACCTGGACCGCGCCGTGATCATCGGCGAGCGGTCATACGGCAAAGGGCTTGTGCAGAACATCCTCCCCATGCCCTACAACAGCCAGATGAAAGTCACCGTGTCCAAATACTTTATCCCCTCGGGCCGCTGCATCCAAGCCATTGACTACAAGCATCGCGACGAGAACGGACGCGCCATCAAGGTGCCCGACTCGCTCAAAACAGCCTTCTCCACCCGCCATGGGCGCACCGTGTATGACGGTTTCGGCATCGAACCCGACATCGAAGTGGAGCACCCCACCTCTTCGCTCCTCTCAGTGGCGCTGTACAACCGCTTCCACTTCTTCAACTACGCGCTCAAATTCCACCGCGAACACGACACCATCCCCTCGCCCAAAGACTTTGTCATCACCGAAGAGATATACCAGGACTTTATCAATTACCTCTCCGACAAGACATACGACTACACCACCTACACCGAGAACATCCTCTCCGACCTCCGCAAGGTGGCCGAAGAGGAGGACTACATGGACAACCTGAAGCAACAGATAGACCAACTGGAAAAGACCTACAAGGAGGCCAAGAAGGACGACCTGATGCGCCACCGCGACGAGGTAAGCCAACTGCTCAAAGATGCCATACTGGTCCACTACTATTACCGTAAAGGTTGTATCGAGGGCGCACTGAGCGACGACCCCGACGTGAAGAAAGCCGTCGAGATACTCTCCTCCACAGCCGAATACAACCGCATTCTGAACAAATAACACCACCAACCCGCCTCCGCCATCCGCGCAACAGTTCATAGAACGCTCTACATCACCCTGCTCATGGGGTTGGTAGTCAGCATGACCACCTCGGTCTTTGCCACCAATCTCCTGTGGGTGTTGCTGCTGGCCAACTGGGTGGTCGAATGGAACTGGAAAGAGAAATTCAGCCAATTCCGCCAATACCATCTGCTGCATGCGTTCCTCGTCATGGCAGCCGTGCATATCGTGTGGCTTCTCGGCACCAGCAACCTCTCCTACGGCCTCTTCGACCTGCAGAAGAAACTCCCTCTGCTGGCCATTCCGCTGGTGGTGCTCACCTCCAAGCCCTTGGGACGCAAAGAGCTGTTCCCTGTGGCTGCAGCCTACTGCCTCACAGTGATAACGGTCTCCTTTGTCGCACTGGGGCGCTACCTCACCATCCCCGACCTGCCCTACCGCAACCTCGTGCCGCACATCTCCCACATCCGCTTCAGCCTCAACGTCTGCCTCGTTGTCTTCATCATCCTCTACGCCATGTTCCGCCACCGCCGCCCGTGGCTCTATGCTGTCGGCATTGCAGTCATCCTGTGGTTCCTACTCTTCCTCATGCTCATCCATTCCTACACCGCCTACATCATCCTGGTCGTCACCTCCGTGGTGCTCCTCATCGCCTACGGACGGCGAATGCCGCGCCGCCTGCGTCGCACCGCCACTGCCGCCCTGACCGTCATCCTCCTGTCGGCGGGAGCCCTCGCGGCATACTACCTCCACGACTACTACCGTCTCCGTCCCCTCTCCGCCGGTCCGCTGCCGGCAACCACCGCCAACGGAAACTCCTACCTCCACCGTCACGACGGCCTTATCGAAAACGGCAACTACGTCCATCTGTATGTATGTGAAAAAGAGTTGCGCCAAGAGTGGAGCAAAGTCAGCGACTATCCCTTCGACTCCGTCACCCCCACGGGCTACACCGTCTATCCCGCCCTGCTGCGCTACCTCGGTGCCATGGGGTACACCAAAGACAGCCTCGGCATGACCCACCTTGGACCCACCGACATCGCCGCCATTGAGAAAGGCATCGCCAACCCCGTCTACCTCCATGCCGGCCCCCGAAAGCTCTTCTACGTCCTCTTCTACGAGTTCGAGAACTTCCGCTGCTACCGCAGTGTGAGCAACTTCTCCGTCCTCCAGCGACTGGAGCTGTGGCGCAACGCCTGGCAGGTCTTCCTGCGCCATCCCCTCTTCGGAGTGGGCACTGGCGATGTGGCCGACCAATGCCGCCTGCAGATGGAAGCCACCCACTCCCCCCTGGCCGACAGCGGCATGCACACCCACTGCCAGTACCTCAACTTCTTGCTAGCCTTCGGTCTCGTGGGCTTCCTCCTCATCCTGCTGTCTTTCGTCCGCGCCATTCGCATGGAGCGGCTCTGCCGGAGCGTCCTCTTCACCGCGCTGCTCTGCATTGTCCTCATCTCCTTCATCTCCGAGGACACCCTCGAGACCCTCGCGGGCATCACCTTTGTGGCCCTCGGTCTCTCCACCCTTAAACCCTGCAATAATCCATGTACCAATACCATACCTTAGACAACGGCATCCGCATCGTCTTCCGTCAAACCGACTCCATCGTCACCCACGCCGGTGTATACATCGGTGTCGGCTCGCGCCACGAACAGGGGAGTGAGGAAGGCATTGCCCACTTCATCGAGCACTCCATCTTCAAAGGCACCGAACGCCGACGCTCCTGGCACATCCGCAACCGCATCGACGGCGTAGGTGGCGAACTCGACGCCTTCACCACCAAGGAGGAGACCTGTGTCTATGCCTCCGCCCTCTCGCAGCACCTAGACCGCAGTCTCGAGCTCTTTGCCGACATCCTCTTTCATTCCACCTTCCCCGCCCGCGAGATTGAGAAGGAGAAAGACGTCGTCATCGAAGAAATCAACCTCTACCGCGACAGTCCCGCCGAGCTCATTTTCGAC
>Ga0247611_10007307_pt1 | contig 13914 bp, 9 predicted proteins | sample 177DNAGHGhighgp2_FD_192422 | JGI IMG/M metagenome (GOLD analysis project Ga0247611, IMG submission 192422) | Sheep rumen microbial communities from Palmerston North, Manawatu-Wanganui, New Zealand - 1770 DNA GHGhigh gp2 | ecosystem: Host-associated > Mammals > Digestive system > Stomach > Rumen ...
CATCTGCTCCTCCACCTCGCCCTTGACGCTCACCGAGAGCGACAGCTCCATCAGGTAGTCCTGCCCGTCCCAGGGCGGCAGGTGGTCCAGGTAGTAGCGGAAGGGGTGGTACGCCTCCACGAAGTCCGACTCGATGACGCGGTACATGTCCTGCACGTTCACCCGCTTCTTGCGCGACAGGGCCGACCACAGCGAGTTCACGACGCGGTCGGAGAGCGGCTGCCACTCCCGGGACCAGTTTTCCTTCATTCCCAGATTCCTCAGACAGAACGCGTCTGCCTCCGGAATCCTGCACTCCACCCGCTTCGTGATCACATTGTGTCGCAGGAACACGTGGTCCTCGAGGAACGTCTTGATGTCGTCCACCGTCGCCGCTGTCTCCTGCCACGCCTTACGATGCTCGCCGTGGCCGTCTGCCTTTCGTCCTTTTTTCTTACTGTCTTTGTAGTCCTTTCTCTCTGTCATCATAATTTGTCCTCCTGTACTCTTGTCTAAAAAACAGTTCTCCTGTACTCTTGTCTAAAAAACAGTACTCCTGTCTTTAGCCACAAAGGTACGAAAAACAAAGGATAAACACCTCTATACCGCATCACCTGAACTATACGAAAAGTATACTTTTATATCGAAATTTCACATTTTATTGTGATTTTCCTTGGAAGTTTCATTCCTTTTTCCTATCTTTGCAGCGAAATCACAACTTATTGTGAATTATGAATAGGAGCAATGATGAACATGAAAGAAATCGGAAATATCATCAAGGAAAGGCGGAAGCATCTGGGCGTGAATCAGCAGACGCTTGCCGATCTGGCAGGTGTAGGATTGAACACACTAGTGGCTATCGAGCGAGGTGAGGGCAATCCCCAGCTCAGCACACTGTTATGCATTCTCGACACGCTTGGATTACATATGGATATCAAGCTAAAGACTCTGGATTATGAGACAGTGTAAGGTCTTTGTTCACGACGTGGAGGCTGGCATCCTGCAAGAAACGGATGACCGCCACTACATCTTTACTTATCTAGATGGGTATTCGGGTGCTCCCGTTTGTATTGCTATGCCCGTTCGGACAGAGCCATATCACAGTCCCCATCTGTTTCCCTATTTTTTCAACATGCTCTCTGAGGGCGCCAACCGCCAGACACAGTCTATGCTATTGCATATTGACGAGAACGATGACTTCGGCATCCTCCTGGCAACGGCTCAGGAGGATACGATAGGTGCCGTAACCATTAAACCCGTTGGCTGATGGAAACACTGAATGTTTGTCCATCCACGCTGGCAGAAGGTTTTGATACCTATTCGCCTGCTGCCCGCAAATTGTTGTTTGATAGCAAAGTCGTTTCACATATTCTAAGTTTTGACAGTCCTAACAACGAAAGTGCTGACACTGAAGAGTATGCCCGTCATGTGGGACGGATATCTCTTTCCGGCGTACAGCCCAAGGCAAGCCTGTTGCTTAATTTACAAAACGAACTCGTCAGGCCCTCAGACGGAGAGCGCGGTCAGTTCATCCTGAAGCCAGCCCCTTCATCATATACGCTGATGGAACGGAAATACTGTCCTGCCAATGAGCATCTGAGCATGCAGATAGCCTCACAGGTCTATCATATCGAGACAGCCGCTAATGGGCTCTGCTTTTTTCGCGATGGCGAGGCAGCTTATCTGACACGTCGTTTCGATGTAGCCCCCGATGGTGGCAAGTACCAGCAGGAAGACCTGGCTTCGCTAGCGGGACTGACCAAGGCCAATGGTGGTAGCGAATATAAATACAACAACTTGAGCTATGAGGAGTGCGCAGAAATCATCCGAAAGTACACGAAAGCAGCTCCTGTTGAAGTACTGAAGTTCTTCCGCCTCGTGGTGTTCAACTATTTGATATTAAACGACGATGCCCATCTGAAGAATTTCTCGCTGATGAATCGCGGCAATGCAGAATATCATTTAACACCTGCCTACGACTTGATTAACACGAGCCTGCATCTGTATGAGCCTCGCATCTTTGCGCTCGACAAAGGGCTGTTCCGCGAGGGGATGGAGTTCTCAGATACCCATACCGTCAGCCGTAAGGACTTTGAAGAGTTCGGACACCGCATCGGCCTCTCTCCTCGTCTCGTCAATCGTGAACTGGATTTCTTCGCTACTGAGCATCCCCTCGCCCAAGAACTTATAAGTCGCTCTTTCCTCTCTGAACAGCTGAAGCGGTATTATTGGCAATCATACAATTACCGTAGGACGACACTGACATCTCATTAAGGTGAATATGCGACATATTCGCTACGATAGTTTTTTAATTGTTGATAAAGCGTAGCGTAGCTGCGGCTCAGGTTGGAATGATCTGCAAGATAATGGGCCAACTGGCTCAACGGAACTTGCAAAGCACCGAGGGCATCAAGCTCACATAGGTCGCGATAGACCTTGTTGGAGTATATCCGGTCCTTGTCGAACTCAAAACGGATCATGGCAAGCGCATCGACGCTCTGGTCATTGCCGATAAGATACGGCCGCCACGACTCAATGACTTTTCTCACCTCCTCGTGATGATTCTCACGGAATAAGGCTGAGAGGGGCGCGTCAGCCTTGAAAGAGTTCTCCGTTTCTTTCACTTTTCCTATTCCCCTCCCTACGGGGGAGGGGTCAGGGGTGAGGCTTATATATTGTGTCTCCACATGCTGCGCCCCGGGCGCTACATATACCAGATGATAATGGCTGCCGTGGTTGGCCATGTCTGCCTGATGCAGCCGCTCAAGCAGACGGTTAAAGAAGTCGATGGCTTCTTCGTCGTTGTTAAAGTTCATGATTTCTCGTTTCCGTTTTTATGGTTATTGATAAATACATCTGTGCCACATGAGGTGGCAAAAAAAAACGGAGACGTGGGTTAATTGGATTTCTCAACATATCCTTCTCAGGTCCGCTAAAACCTATCTGCGTATGCTGATACAGCCAATGCCCACGTCTCCGTGTGAGACGTGAGCTGGCAGCATCTTCGCAGATAAATCTTTTTGAATTAGCGGTTCGAGAAAGATAATCAAGAAGCTGCAATGCTCTGGGTGCGAAGGTACACATTTTTCTCCAAACGCCCAAATTTTATGCAGAATTTATTTATGGACTCATAGCAACTACCTTGTTTTCTTCATGATGGATAAAAGCTTATTGCATAGATATTATTATCACTTAGTCACAACCTTCCGTCCGCTTTCGGTATACACGCCCTTGCTGGGCTTTCCGTTTAAGCGACGGCCTTGGAGGTCGAAGATTCCAGAGGGATTTTCTGTCATTTATAGGTTACGAATGATCAGAAGAACCGACACCTTGATAATGCGATCTTCCCTGATCTACCATTTGAATGATCAGAAGAACCGGCCCCGTGATCATGATCAACCTGATCAAACGGCGGTTTCATATAGAAAGTCCTCATTGTTTCTGTTGGAGGAAAACTGACATGGAAATTAATTTTTCGTAGATCTTCTTTTGATAAATAATATCTAACAAGGAAGCATTCAGTATCTTTTTTTTCAGGGTTCTCTGCATCGAACACACATACCACAATGGTATCTCCGTCTTCAAGATCAGTTTCATAATAACTTCTACGTTCTAGAAATTCGACAGTGCACCCTGATGGGATCTTATCATACCACTCTGTCTCTTGAATTGGCTTTTCATAAAAAAATGGAGTATCCTTGTCGAAAGGATTATCATTCCAATACCTATCAATAGCATACCAAATTGTTACAGACTTATCCCAGTTATTTTTGAAATATATTTTGTAATGATGGTTTTCATCTTCATGAAGTTTGATGCATGAAGTGACCAAAGAGACGGTCGCAATTAATGTCAATAAAACTTTTGAAAGATTCCTCATGACTTTAAATTTGGTTTAACATTCATAATTAATTGATGTTCGATTTTGAATTAAGTTTAATTTAAGCTGTCATAATTATCGTTTAATATAGATTAAGTATACTATTGATGTAGTGAAATAACATCTATAATCCCAGGAAAGATTATCGATGTACCGAATGTACAATCTGCCCAGCCTAAATTCAACGTATTATGCAATGCAGCCTGATTTGTCGGATCGTAGTAACTCAAGCCTATTTTATAACCAAGAATTTCGTTTGTATACATATCCCACCCCTTGCTTTTTGGGGCTGTTTTTATACCATATCCAATTATTTTTTCACTGAAGTACTTAAAAGCACGAATATTAGCATCTTGTTCAACAGGATGATTATTATGCCTCTTATTTCCAAAAGTATCAAACAAGCTAGGTAAAGCACATCGTTGTATGTAGAAAGGCCCGAAACTTTGACTCTGTAAATAGTGCCCATATTCATGTTGAAACAATATGTTATCTGGGTCTGCATGAAGTCCACGATGTCCCATTATGTAATTACCCAATGTAAAGCCTCCCCATTTTTCACCATAGGTTTCAACAGCTGTTGCACCACCATAGTAAGATACACTTTTTACACCATTAAAAGTGTTTTGAATAGTCGCAATAGTATGCCCCAAAAACGTTTGTGGTGCTTCCCATGTAAAGCGAGATAGTATTTGCTTAAGATTTCCTCTAAACAAACCTGTATCAATTTTCCATGACATATATGTCGAATGCCAATTCTCTTTATTAGTCCATGCATTTATACCCTGTTCCCATACGTTTACAAAAGTATTTATAACAAAATCTTTTACGCCATTAATTATAGTCCCCAGGAAAAATTCTCCGCTCGGATCATTATACTTCAGCGGATTGTTCAGACAGTAGGAGTATCGGTTGAAACTCTGCGTACTATTAGGTTCCTGAACGAAGTTGTCGGTAGAGAGGAAGCGGCCAAGCAGCGGGTCGTAGACGCGGCCGTTCATGTTGATGAGACCGAATTCCGCCAGCATCTCATGGCCTGTGTAACCACGGATGAGTCCAATCTCGTTGAGTGTAACCGTCTGATGCCCCCATGCATCATAAGTGGCAGAGAAGCGTTCTGTGCCGTTTGAATCTACAACTTTCAGGATACTGCCCACCTGGTCGGTGAAGGTGTAGTAGTAGCTGAAGCTGCCATTGTCAACCTTCCTGCTGATGACATGGTCATCGACATAGTAGAACCACTGCTTGCTACCTGTATTGCTGATGACAATATCCAAGTTGTCAAGACAGACCGTCTCCTTTTTCAGAGTTCCGTTGGCATATTTTAGCTTGGTACAGAATCTCTCTTCGTCCGGCCCATAGAAGATTTCCATATTAAGACCATCAGCAAAGTCCGTAATATGGCTTATTTTCCCCAACTCGTTGAACTCTGTATCCAACTGGGACATGGCCATCAGACGGGCAGTGTTTTCAATACCCGTTACGGCGTGAGGCTTTGCCGAGTTGTATGTATAGTGACCTATTCCTGTCTTATATGTAATGTTTCCATTGTCGGCATAAGTGAATGTATTGCCGTCGGCGCTGGTTAAACGGTCAAGGTTGTCGTAGGTGTAATACTCGTCACTTCCCGAATTGTTTCCGCGAGACAAGAGATTTCCTGTTGAGGTGTCATACGTGAATGACAAGTGTCCTGGCAGATCATTTCCATTCATCAAGGCCAGTTCCGAAAGAACGCCATTCGAATTAAGGGCGATGCCACTGCTTATCTGACTTGTATGATCGGCGACAGTGGCCATACCGTCATAATAAGACAATTCCCAAACCGTGGTTTCTGCTGCAGTAGTGCGTATCTTGTTGCCATAACTGTCGTAAGCGTATGTCACATTAAGACCGCCCGGGTAGGATAATCCGCTTAACAGGCCGTTAGTACCGTAAGAGTAATTGTATTGCAACGACTGATTAAGACTTGTCCCTGTCAGCGTATAGGTCTTTGAAGACAGACGGTCGCAAGTGTCGTAGCCATAGTTGATGGTTGATCCCCCTGCCGACTCGCTCAGAAGAAGCCCAGCCGTGGAACCCGTGTAAGACCAAGTATATGAGGCATAAGGCTGACCGTTGACGGCCTTGGCCGTAAGGTTGCCGAAACCATCGTAGGTAAATGTTGTTGTGTTGTTGCGGGCGTCAGTCTGCGATATGATGCGGCCCAGCGCATCATAGGCATAGGTCATCGTCCCTGCATCGGGGTCTACGAGACTTGTCCGATTGCCACGTTCGTCATAACCGATGGTGACAACAGAATTATTTGTGGATATTGACAATGGCTTCCCATCCGCATCATATGTGTAAGAAACAGTGCCACTGGGATCTGATGAGGTCAGCACATTACCTCTCGGATTGTAAGTTTTTGTGTAGTTCCTACCAGCGCCATCTGTGGAATTTACAACCCTATTGCCATAGGTATATGTCAATTGCCTACCCTCAGAATTATGGAAGGTATGGACACGATTCCTATTGTCGTAAGTATAGCTTTCCGCCTGCGTGAGATTGCCTGTAGTTTGTATGTCATTTGTCAGATTTCCCCGATTGTCATACTGCCAAGTGTGAACTGACTGTACATCAAGGGCGGTATATGACTCTGAGCTAGTCTTGCGCCCCTTGCAATCAAACCATGTCTTAATCCATGGGGTCGCAGTTCCTTGTTCTAGGAAATAGTAACATTGGGAAGAGGAGCTGCCCCATCCCCGCTTATATGTGGAGACTTGTCCTGTGGGGTATTCTGTACGAGTGCGGAACCCCCATCCGTCATAGGAATGGCAAGTAATCTGAGGGTTATTTCCAGATGCACGTTTTTTCTCCGTGAGCAAATTTCCCCATGTATCATATGTGAAACTGTTATAAAGGCTATGTCCGTTAGCGGCTTCCGTAATGCTTGTAACAAATCTTTTGGAGATATCATATCCGTAAGTCTTTGTGTTAGAGGTTACACCACTACCAGAAACCGTTTCTGTAAGTAGATTCCCACCTTCATCGTATGTATATTGATGTGTAAGTGGCTTGTCGGAGCCGTCATTATCAATTTGCAGGGTCTTTTGGCCTTGCGAGTTGTATTCTATCCACGTCCATGTTAATAAGTCGGGACCATTAGGTACATATTTTTCACATACGATAGTGGATGGCAATCGTTGTCCGTTGTAATAATAATAGTCCATATAGGTAGTAATCCAGGAAGCGCCATCGTCCCACCGTTCTGTCTTCTCATAGAGATCACCAGTTCCCTGTATGTAGTCCGTGACTGTCGTAGAAGAGTTCCCGTCCATATCGGTCGTATATATAGTTTCTGGATGAGTGAACCAAGCTTTCTGCAAATAGGGTTTTTCAGAAGAGAACCATATTTCACAACACGACGAGTCATTACCTAGGAATGTCCTTTCATAGGTCCTCTCCGGCATTAAACTCTCCGAATTCCATTTCTTGACTCCAGTCTTCTTTGAAGTCCCCTGTGTGGAATTACTGACTTTGAAATATGACATTCCAAGTAGTCCCTTCCCCTTCAGGTTTGCTTTCAGCCCTCCATATTGATAGTTCTCTGTTTGTGAACCTAAGACACCATCATTGTATAAAATAGAAGACACGACGTGTAGCATTGGTGGACAATCGACAATAGAAGCATCGGTAGTAAGGGTTTCCGTCCTTTTTGAATAGATGCTATTATTGGACAATGGCTTGTATGTTATACTGGTTGTGGAACCATAGCCATCTGTTATTGTACTGATTTTGTTTGCAGAAACATCGTAGGCTGTGTTTTGATAGATGTGCCACGTTGGTGAGACATTGGCATTGTTACCATTATAGCAATCGTATCCATTGTTTACCAGTTCTGGAAGTCCGTCGCCATTGAAATCCCCAAGAAGATAATATTGTTGTGAAGCGTCAGTTGCCCTTGTTGAAGAAGAAGTTTTTTCCAATTGCAACGACTCACCTTTAGAGCGTAACCAATAAGTATATGTTTTGTCAAAACGATAAGAAGTTCGCTCGAATAGCGTTCCCCCGTGTCTACTATACATGGCTTTGCAAATGACAGCATCCGATTTCCCGTCACCATCCATATCATAAACATAGCATGCTAATTCATTATCGTCTTTTGATGTTCCACCTTGGTTGTATACATCTATCGTACAAGCAGTTTTATGCGTCACGCCACCATTGCCCGTGCCCAATTCCAGATACCAATTACTATCATCTGTTACTGCGACCAAAAAATCTGTTATACCATCACCATTGAAATCACCGGGGTATGTTTTCCAAGGAGTTATTGAGAGGGGATATGCCGTATAAGAAGGTATGCAGGTCGTTGTATGACTGTCAAGCCATGTACCATCATTCCAGTAGACAGAATAACCGCCAGAGTGGAAAACGACGACATCCGACAACCCGTCTAGGTTCATGTCCGTAACACAGATGTCTCTTGGTTCGTTGGCAAGAGTAAAATGTAGCGGCCGACAAAATGTGTTGTCGAGTGTTTCGGCTCCCAGAATTCCACCAACATAGTAAGATGATTCCTGATGCTTTTCTATAACGACGACCTCGGTACTCCCATCATTATTCAGATCACCAACGGCGTAGCAATAATTATTATTGCCTGAAGTAGACAAGTTAAATTGCAGTCCAGACTTGTAGCCGTAGCTTCCATAGAAACGAAAAGCAATAAAGTTTGCATCTGGCGTTTCTTTTCGTTCCGGCACAATCATCTCATTGATGCCGTCGCCATCCACATCAATGGAAGTCGGTGTATAATAGGATTGATAGAAATCAGAGTCGAAATAATATTCTTGGGGTAAGTGCATTTCATTCCCCTTGTTATATGCGATATTGCCATTGTTGTTCAGATATGCTGTATGAATACGGAAAAAGTGATAATTGTTGCTGTTCCCAAAAGGACTGACAACATATCCATTCTCAAAAATATCTGTCAGTCCATCACCGTTCAAGTCTCCACATGAATAATAACTATTATCGTAATCAACGGTACCATTGACAGAGGTTGTTGAGACTGGTAGCGACTGCTCTTGCACAGACATTGCTGGTAAGCCCTGCCATGAAAGTTGGATAGGCTCCATTGACTCATTATTTCCGTTTACTACGTTTACTGAGACGAGACGAGAGACATGAGTGGGATTAGTGTCTAAACCTGTGCTGTAGTTTAACGTGTATTCTCTGTAGATTGATCCATTTGTTTTGGTTGTAACTGTCTTCAACCTGCGAACAATATAACCTGACGTGCCTTCAAGAGAAAAAGATATAGTGTCCGGACGGTTTTCATAGGAAAACTCCACCTGATTTACCAAAACTGCATTATTGTTATTGTTTTGACCATAGGTTATTATATGAGGATATGGGTAGTAGTTGCTATTCGAATAATAATAGGTCATGTAGTTGCCCCTATTGTCTGTACTTTTTGTGACATACCATGCTTTTACTCGACATATCCCAGAATGGTAATACAACTGTTGGCCGTTATCATGTCCATATTCGTAGTTGACACCGTTTCTATCTAGAACGCTAAACCATATGTCGCTTTGTGAGGAACTGGTAAGTCCATGTAGAACAACACGTGTAAACGGACTGTTCTCTAAACAGTAGACGGCCGAATCACCACCAGTTGTATATTCTTTTAATACAAGACGTTGCCCGTCTAAATAAAAAGCGTCATCGTTGTTGAAATTTATGGCACCAGCCTTGCCATCAGCATAGACGGTTTTGGGTCCACGCGTGATAGCAGAAAAACCAAAAAGGTTTGCGCCCCAACCAACAATTCCGTTCCCTGACTGGCTATTGTATACAATCGAGATGTCTGGTAGAACTGTAGCCTGCCCTATCGGGGCCTCTATCCCGATTGTATAACATGCTCCGCCAAGTGGTGATACACTGAAACTGCCTACAGGAGATCCAACAGTGGTGTTCTTGGCACTTGTAATATTGGGTGGCACGGAATAGTTAAATTCGTTACTACCTGTCTGCGCCATTGCTATTGTCGGCAATAGTGTTACATAAGAAATCGCCAGTATGTAATTCCGTAGAATCGGAATGTTCATGGAAAGGACATTCATTATAAAAGTATATTAATTTTGATAGAATCTATTACGTCTTATTCTATTGCCAGAGGCATCATAAGTGAATACAATCCCATACTGGAGTCCACCGTTCATCTGCAATTTTCCTCCTAATACAACCTCAAAGTCCTTCGGAATATACACCCCCTGTGGACCATTCAGTTTCAGGTCTCCGGTATTAGTTATAGTTACGTCTTGTGAGCTTAAGACTGTCCTGCCTTGTACTATGACATCAGTAGTTACTATTTGATTGTTGAAAGTGTCTACACTATCAGGAACCTCCTCCGCATGAATGCAGATAATCGAGAACACCCCAGCAAAGGTTGTGACTATTCTTTTTAATTTCATATCGCTATGCGTGTTTGTTATTGTCGTGTTATAATCATCCGTTTCGTATCAATCTCCTTGCCGTTGACAATGAGCGTATAGAGGAACATGCCTTCACCAAGCTCCCAGCCGTTGAGGCTGACACTGGTGTCACCCGTTGAGACGGGGATGTTCTTGAGCATCTTTCCTGTCATGTCGAAGATACAGATAGAGGCGCTTTGTGTATCATCGGCCAACGAGAAGCGGATGGCGGTCTGCTCCTTGAAGGGGTTAGGGGTATTCTGATAGAGCACGTTCTTTGAGAGAGACAATGATTCAATGTCTGTTGCAACGCGGGCTGCTTTAACAGCTCCTTCCGGTATTTGAGCCTCTAAGATTTCTATCTTTTCATTCAGTTCATTGATGCTCTGCACCAGCAATGGTATCATTTCCATATAATTGATAGCCTTACTACCATCTTTCCTAACATAGACCAAATCAGGGAACGCTTCCTCTAGGCGCTCTGCATCAAGAGCATAATGATTCTTGGCGTAGAACTGCTCATCGATAATATTAGGTTCAATGATCTCATTTCTTTGGAGAGTATCGTTGACAGGATTAGAGACTTCCGGAAGTGCTGGGCGCGCTTTCTGATAGGCCGTAACACTGAGGCCAGACAAGCCTTGGGATACGGATGCTGTCCTCAAAGACAAACCGTTGACTGACGAACCAGATTCGCTGGAAGACTCGCCAAGCAAAGCACCCTGAATAGTTGTGCCAACAGTTATGCTGCCTGTTGTCTTTACATCGCCATGGAAAAAGCCTGCATATCTTCCTGTGTCCAGTGCACTGCCTAAATCATCATAAGACGAACCATAGATGGCTGCACCCGAATTGGTATAATAGATACCGCCATACACGCCAAATGCGACAGATGTGCAGTCGGCTGTTGCCATCAAGCCGAAACAAGTATTACTAGTGCTTGCTTTTGTCTTCAATCCTACTGCACGGTTCGCGGAAGATGCCAGGAAATCACCGCCATAAAGATTGCCGCTGTTATTCCCACTCGAAGTTAAGCGTATTCCATTCTTGGCAGATGCATTACAATTAATATAGTAATCGGCATTTCCTGTGCCGTTGATGGATATCGGAGACAAGGCCGTGCTATTGGTATGGACAGCAATCTTTCCATCACTTTGTACCCTAAACTGGGCATTGGCATTGATGGCCGTTAGAGCCATCAATGCGCAAAGGATTATAGTCTTTTTCATCATTATAAGGATTTTAGTTAATAATTTGTTTTACAGCTCAATCTCACTATAGAAATAGTATTGTCCACCGTTGTACAAATCCAGCTCGAAGGTGCCAGTGAGCGTGGCGGGCAGGTAAACAACGCCGACGTTGGCAGGAACATAGACATGATAGACTACATCGGGTTCTTCGCCGCTGTTGTCAACTAAATACAGCATGTAGGCCGGATGCTCACCTTCTATATATAAGGTGTGGTCATCGAGACTTGCCGAGGGCGGGGTGATGGGACCACGAGGAAGTTCGCCATGTGAAATTGACGGATCACGCCAACCCACCTGAAAAAGAACAGGATCAATACCTGGCGAAGGATCTGCATTTGAGAATGATACGCCACTAAAGATGACCAAAGTCACCATAAACACTCGCATAATCTTGTTAATCTTTTCCATAATTGTATTTGTTTAAGAATCGGTGACAAAGATAGGTCTACGATACTACAATTACAAAATATGGTCAAGATAATAGTACACGGAAAAATACACAATTCGCCTATTAGTGAATTGTGTTACAGAAAGTTGCGGTTTGTTTTACACAAAATTACACAAGGGGTATCTTCTTCAGATTTTGTGCAAGATTTGAGGCTTTGGGTTCTCCAAAGAGTTTCTCGTTTATGCGTGCTCTGATGTTCGTCATACCTTGGGAAGAGATATCAAGCAGTGAGATAATCTCTCCATTCGAAAACTTCAACAATAGAAGTATGCATGCTTTCAGTTCCTGCGCAGACAAGGTCAGGTCTCTTCCAATGGCGACATAGGCTTCTGGTTGTATTGTCGCAAATAAACTGACCAGTTGTTCCCATTCTTTTCTATTGGGTAAAGACATGTTCTTTTTCCTTGTAGCCTTACCATGGAAATCCTCAACGAGAAGATCTAACTGAGGACGATTGCCGACATTTTTTGAGGTATGTAGTAAGCGTCCTGCATATTCACGAATCTTCTCGTTTAGTTCAGCAATCTCCCTCTCTTTTGTTTTTAATAGCTGGTTGTTATTGGCATTGACAACCTCAATCATGCTTTTTGCCTCTTGCTCGGAGGTCTTCAACTGCTCATGGTTAACTTTTAGTATCTCCATTTCAACGGCCAGTTGTTCTTTCTTGGCAACAGCTTCAGAATAGTCTTTTTTTAGTCTTTCCGTCTCTTTTGCCAATGATTTCCTTTTATGAGCCTGAATAATGCCTATGAGAATACCTGCAAATATGACAACAGACACAAAGAAGATGCTTAACAAGAAGTAATATTTTAGGCGAGCGGCTCTTTTGCTTTCAGCATCTGCTTCCTTCAAGAAACGCTGATAGTTATAAAGAGATGACATCTGATGGACTGTCTGTGTCCGCAATGTTTCCTGTTCATGATTGACAGCTTCTTCATAGAGCTGTGCATATTTAACGATGGAGTCGGTATTCATCCGGCCTTTATACACAGAAAAAAGTCCCCTATACGCATCGGTCACCAAATTATACTCTAATGTTTTGCGATAATAATATTCTGCAGAGTCATAGTTGTGTGTGTGTATGTAGTAAAAACCTTTCAGCTCATAATAGTTCTCTCGCCCAGCGCTGATGTTGCCTTTTGCGTCAAACAAACCGCTCTTGGTCTCAAAAACATCCATTAACTTCCTGGCTGCCTCCAAACTGTCTCGGGCTATATATATGTCAATAATAAGTGGATAGACACTTGCAGATTCTTCTGCATAACCATGCTTAAGATAGAGCTGTTGTGCCTGATGTAAGGCGCGTAGCATTGATGCGGTGTCATGAAGCAGAAAATAGGGTCTTACCTTTAGTTCTATGCATCGGATATATGTTAGCGTGTCTTTTAGTTTTTCTGCACAACTTTGGGCACAATCATTTGCTTCCAGTTCATCGGTTGGCAAATTCTGATAATGGAACAGAGTTGCCATCTGTCCGTAGACACTCATCAGCCGCTTCATGTCGCAGTCGGTGCTCGTGGTGTCGGCGCGGTCGACAGCATCCTGATAGCTCTGAAGGGCGGCGGGAGCCTCGCCCATGTCGCGGTAGGCGCAGCCAAGCAGGTAGTGCGCACGCATCTGCTCATTAGCAGAGCCGTGGTGGTCGTAATAGTCAGCGGCATCGCGCAGCAGGGAGTCGAGGCCGCCGGTCATGGGCACGTAGGCACGGTTCAGACTGTCGGCCCTGTCGAGCAGTGCCGACATCTCGCGGCCACGCTCACCGTCGCAAGCGGTGAGCAGGAGCAGCAGAAAGAGCAGAATACAGCCAAACTCTCGTTTCATGCCTGCAAAGATAGTGCAAACCGAGCGAAATACCAAATTAATTTGAGTATTTCCGAGGTGCCGCCTATTTTCGACCGA
>Ga0247611_10007308_pt1 | contig 13914 bp, 10 predicted proteins | sample 177DNAGHGhighgp2_FD_192422 | JGI IMG/M metagenome (GOLD analysis project Ga0247611, IMG submission 192422) | Sheep rumen microbial communities from Palmerston North, Manawatu-Wanganui, New Zealand - 1770 DNA GHGhigh gp2 | ecosystem: Host-associated > Mammals > Digestive system > Stomach > Rumen...
CGTTATGGAAGAAAAAAAAGAATGGTATGTTGTTAATACTTACTCTGGTCATGAAAATAAAGTTAAAGAAGATTTAGAGATGAGAGCTGAATCTATGGGAATGCAAGATAATATTATTCGTGTTATCGTTCCTGAAGAAAAGATCATTGAAGAAAAAAATGGAGTAAAAAAAGAAAAAGTTAAGAAATTATTTCCAGGATATATATTAGTTGAAATGGTTATGAGTGATGAAGCTTGGTATGTTGTACGTAATACTCAAGGTGTTACAGGTTTCATTGGATCAAGTGGAAAAGGTGCTAAACCTACACCTCTACAACCTGAAGAAGTTCAAAAGATTTTAGATACTATGGGTCTAAATAAAATCGATGTTCAAACTGAACTTGAAGTTGGTATGAAGGTAAAAGTAGTAGGTGGACCATTCAATGGTATGGTTGGTACTGTTGATACTATCGATTTAGATAATAGTGTTGTTGATCTAACAATTGATTTGTTTGGACAAGATACACAAGTTGAAGTTGAATTAAATCAAATTCAAAAAGCAGATTAAAAGTTGTAAAATATTTAATTATGTGTTATTATTTAATGGCTATATTTTTATTGATATAGATAAGTGGGAGGCAGATTTCGATTTTAAGCGGTAATCGCTATTATGACCACTCGCGAAAACTATTATAGGAGGTGTTTTTCGTGGCAAAGGAATTAATTAAACAAATTAAAATCAATATTCCTGCTGGCAAAGCTACACCAGCACCACCAGTTGGAACTGTTTTAGGTCCAGTTGGAATTAATCTAGGAGATTTTTGTTCTCAATTTAACGATGCTACTAGAGATAAGATGGGTGATGTTTTACCTGTAGTTATATCTGTTTATGCAGATAAGAGTTTTGATTTTGTTATTAAGACTCCACCTGCATCATTCTTATTAAAGAAGTATGCTAAGATTCAAAAAGGTGGCGCTAATGGTAGTAAAGATAGTGTTGCTACTATTACAAAAGATCAATTAAGAGAAATTGCTGAAATTAAATTACCTGATTTAAATGCTTACGATGTAGAAGCTGCAATGAAAATTGTTGCTGGTACAGCTAAGAATATGGGTATTAATATTCAAGAATAATTTATTCATATAGGTTTTACCTACGTGGAAGGAATTAAATCCGCTTAAACCACATAAGGAGGAAAAATTAAATGAAAAGAAGTAAAAAATATACTGAAGCTTTATCTAAAATAGATAAAACTAAAGTTTATGCTAAAGAAGAAGCTGTAAAATTAGTTAAAGAAACTTCTATTAGTTCTTTTGATGGATCTGTTGATGTTGCTATTAGATTAAACTTAGATACTAAGAAAGCAGATCAACAATTAAGAGGTGCTATTGTACTTCCTAAAGGAACTGGTAAGACAGCAAAAGTATTAGTTATTGCTAAAGGACCAAAAGCTACTGAAGCTAAAGAAGCTGGAGCTGATTATGTTGGAGATACTGATATGTTAGATAAAATCGAAAAAGAAAATTGGTTCGATTTTGATACAATTATTGCTACTCCTGATATGATGCCTGCTTTAGGTAAATTAGGAAAAGTTTTAGGACCAAAAGGTTTAATGCCAAATCCAAAAACTGGAACAGTAACTATGGATGTTAAAAAAGCTGTAGAAGATGTTAAATCTGGTAAAGTTGAATATAGAACTGATTCATTTGGTATTATTCATTCTATTATTGGAAAAGTATCTTTCAGTGAAGAAGATTTACTTGCTAATTTAAATGCTTTTGTTTCAACTATCTTAAAAATTAAACCTGCATCTGTTAAGGGTGATTATGTTAAGAGTATATCAATTAGTTCTACAATGGGACCTGGTATAAAAGTTGAAAATAATTTTGACAAATAATAATTATTAAGTTATAATAATTGAAGTTTATGAGTGCCATAGACAGTAGGTTTTTAAATCCTACCGAGGAACTTTAACAAATATACGTTATTGTATTTAAAGTCCTCGGTAATTCGAGGACTTTTTTGGTATTCATAGAAGGAGGTGTTTTATGGCAAATTCTAAAATATTAGAACAGAAACAAATGATTATCGATGAAATAAAAGATAGAGTTAATTCATCTAAATCTGTAATTTTATTTGATTATCATGGTGTAACTGATGCTGATATTAAAGATCTTAGAACTAAACTAAGAGAAGCTGGAGCTGATTTTAAAGTATATAAAAACACTTTAATGAACAGAGCTTTCAATGATATGGAAATTGATTTTTCTGAACAATTAACAGGTCCTAGTGCCTTAGCATTTAGTGAAGATCAAATCGCACCTATTAAAGTTTTATCTACATTTGCTAAAGATCATCCTTCTCTAGTTATGAAGGTTGGATTAGTAGATGGAGAAATGGCTGATAGTGCTGCATTAAATGAGTATGCTACATTACCATCTAGAGATGGATTACTAACTATGTTAGCTGGTGGTATGATTGGTATAGTCAGAGACTTATCTATTTGTTTAGATTTATATAGTCAACAAAAAGAAGAAAATTAATTTTATTATAAATAAGGAGGAAAAATAAAATGGCTAAATTAAATAAAGAAGATTTTATCAATAGTTTAAAAGAAATGAATTTACTTGAAATTAAAGAATTAGTAGATGCTATGAAAGAAGAATTTGGAGTTGATCCTAGCGCTGTTGCAGTTGCTGCACCTGCTGCTGGAGCTGCTGGAGCTGGAGACGCTGCACCTAGTACAGTAACAGTTTCTATCGCTGATGGTGGAGCTGCTAAAGTTCAAGTAATTAAAGTTGTTAAAGATATTACTGGATTAGGATTAAAAGAATCTAAAGATATCGTTGATAACAAAGGAGTAGTTAAGGAAAATATTCCTGCTGCTGAAGCTGATGAAATCAAAGCTAAGCTTGAAGAAGCTGGAGCTACAGTAGAAGTTAAGTAATTAACTTCTTTTTTATATAAAATTTTTGTAAAATTTTAAAAAATCGATTGACAATTCGTTTTATATAGTGTATTATACAATTTCGAAAGGGAGAAAACTAGTTATTAAATTATAGTTTTCTCCTTCTTTTTTTCTCAAAAAGAAGGGGGTTAAATGGGACAATATTTTAATAATGAAAATTTACCTAGTAATATAACTAAGATTGATTGTTTTATAAGAGGTAAAAAATTTACTTTTAACAGTGATAATGGCGTTTTTTCTAAGAACGGTGTGGATTTTGGCAGTAGACTTCTTCTTGATTTCATCCCCCTTGAGGAAGTTGGAGGCAGAATTCTTGATTTGGGATGTGGATATGGAGTTATTGGCATAGTACTTAATAAGCTTACTGGAGCAAGTGTTGATATGGTTGATGTTAATTTGAGAGCACTTCATTTAACTGAGATGAATGTTGCGGCAAATAAATGTCAAAATATTAATGTTTTTGAAAGCAATGTTTATGAAAATATTAATACTAAATATACTTCAATTGTTACTAATCCGCCTATTAGAGCTGGTAAGAAAGTAATATATGATATGTTGTTTAATGCTAAAGACTATCTAACTGATGATGGTAATCTTTACTTTGTCATTAGAAAACAACAAGGAGCTAAATCAATGATGAGTGATTTAGAAGAGGAGTATAATCTTGAAATTATTGAGAAGAAAAAAGGATACTTTATTATTAAGTGTTCAAAAAAAAGTTAGTGGGGTGAAATTTTAGTGTCATATAAAGTTGTTAAATATGGTGATTTTAGAAAAAGAAGAAATTATTCTAGTATTAGAAATACTTATGAATTAAAAGACTTATTAGAAATTCAAAAGAAAAGTTATAATTGGTTTATTCATGAAGGTATAAAAGGAGTATTTGAAGATTTATTTCCTGTAGAAAATTTTAGTGGTACTTTATCATTAGAATTTGGTGATTATCATTTTGATGAACCAAAATACTCTATTAAAGAAAGTAAAGATAGAGAAACTACATATGCTGCTCCATTAAGAGTTAATGTAAGACTATTTAATCGTGAATCAGGTGAAGTCAAAGAACAAGAAATATTCTTAGGTGATATGCCTATAATGACTGATAGTGCTACATTTATTATTAATGGTGCTGAACGTGTAATTGTATCACAATTAGTTAGATCTCCTTCTGTATATTACAATAGAGAGATTGACAAAAATGGTAGAGAATTAATTACTTCTCAAATTATTCCTACTCGTGGTACATGGTTAGAATATGAAACTGATGCAAGAGATGTTGTTTATGTTAGAATTGATAGAACTAGAAAAGTTCCTCTAACAACTCTTTTACGTGCGTTTGGACTTTCTAGCGATCAAGATATCCTAGATTTATTTGGTGATGATGAATATATTAAGAATACTATTGAAAAAGATAGTACTAAAAATACTGATGAAGCTTTAATTGAAATATATGAAAAGCTAAGACCTGGAGAACCAGCTACTTTAGATTCATCTAAAAACCAAATTATTACTCATTTCTTTGATGAATTTAGATATGATTTAGCTAAAGTTGGTAGATATAAATATAATAAGAAATTAAATATCGTTGATAGATTATTAGATCAAACTTTAGCAGAAGACATTAAAGTAAATGGTGAAGTTAAATATGCAAAGGGTACTAAAATAGATAAAACTATTTTAGATGATTTATCTGAATTATTTGCTGATGGATATGGATTAAAACAAGTAAAAGCTAATCTTGAATTAGATGATTATGATAAAGTTCAAGAAGTTAAGATTGTTGATCCTAATGATAAGAAAAACAAATTAATAGTTATTGGTAATGATCAATCTATAGATGTTAAGAGATTAACTATTAGTGATGTTTATGCTGCTACATCATATTATTTAAATTTATTACATGGTGTTGGTAACTATGATGAAATTGACCATTTAGGAAATCGTAGAATTAGACAAGTAGGGGAATTATTACAAAATCAATTTAGAATTGGTGTTGCTAGAATGGAAAGAGTTATTCGTGAAAGAATGACTACTCAAGAAATGGATGAAGTTACACCTAAAACATTAATTAATATTAGACCTGTAACTGCTGCTATGAAGGAATTCTTTGGTTCATCACAATTATCACAATTCATGGATCAAACAAACCCAATTGCAGAATTAACTAATAAACGTAGACTTTCTGCTTTAGGACCTGGTGGACTATCTCGTGAGAGAACTGGAGTAGAAGTACGTGACGTTAATGTTTCTCACTATGGTAGAATTTGTCCTATTGAATCTCCAGAAGGACCTAATATTGGACTTATTACTACACTTGCTAGTTATGCAAAAGTTAATGAATATGGATTTATCATGAGTCCATATAGAAAAGTTGTTAATGGTAAGATTACTGATGAAGTTAAATATATGACTGCTGATGAAGAAGAAAATTATATTATTTCTCAATCTTCTATTAATACTAATGAAGAAAATGAAATTATTGATGAATTCGTTAACTCTAGATATAGAGGTGAAAACGTTTTATCAAAACCTGAAAATGTTGATTATATAGATGTTAGTCCACAACAAGTTGTTTCTATTACAACAAGTTGTATACCTTTCTTAGAACATGATGATGCTCACCGTGCGTTGATGGGTGCTAACATGCAAAGACAAGCTATGCCACTTATTAGAACTGAAGCACCATTTATTGGAACTGGTGTTGAGTATATTGCTGCAAAAGACTCTGGCGTTGAAGTTATAGCTAAACAAGATGGTGTAGTTAAATATGTTGATGGTAGAAAAGTAGTTGTTACTACTAAAGATGGAGAAGATGTAGAATACAGATTATCTAATTTCGAATTAGCTAACTCAAGTATTTGTTTCCATCATAGACCTATAGTTCAAGTTGGAGATAAAGTTAAGAAAGATGTAACTATTCTTGCTGATGGTAACTCTACTGATAAGGGAGAATTAGCATTAGGTAAGAATATGACAGTTGCTTTCATGACTTTCCAAGGATATAACTATGAAGATGCTGTTATTTTAAATGAAAATTTAGTTAAAGATGATAAATTCACTTCATTACATTTAGAAGATTATGAAATGCAATGTCGTCAAACTAAATTAGGGGATGAAGAAATTACTAGAGATATTCCTAACGTTAGTGAAGAAGCTCGTCGTAATTTAGATGCTAATGGTATTGTTACTATTGGTACTGAAGTTAGAGAAGGAGATATCTTAGTTGGTAAGGTTACTCCTAAAGGAATGGCTGAATTAACTTCAGAAGAAAAATTATTACATGCTATTTTCGGTGAGAAAACAAGAGAAGTTAGAGATACTTCACTTCGTGTACCTCATGGTGGAGATGGTATTGTTCATGATATTAAGATTTATTCTAGAAAAGATAATGATGAATTACCAGCTGGAGTAAATAAAATAATTAGAGTTTATGTTATTCAAAAGAGAAAAATCCAAGTTGGAGATAAAATGTCAGGACGTCATGGTAACAAGGGTGTTATTTCACTTATTCTTCCTCAAGAAGATATGCCATTTACTGCTGATGGTACTCCTATTGATATTATGTTAAATCCACAAGGTGTTCCTTCACGTATGAACTTCGGACAAGTATTAGAGATGCATATGGGTATGGCAGCTAAGAAATTAGGTGTTCATATAGCAACTCCAGTATTTGATGGTGCTAAGACAGAAGACATCAAAGCTATTATGAAAGAAGCTAAGATGGATGAAGATGGTAAGACTGTATTATATGATGGTCGTACTGGTGAAGCTTTTGATAATAGAATTTCTGTTGGTGTTATGTATATGATTAAACTACATCATATGGTTGATGATAAATTACATGCTCGTTCTACAGGACCATACTCTTTAGTTACTCAACAACCTTTAGGTGGTAAAGCACAACTTGGTGGACAAAGATTTGGAGAAATGGAAGTTTGGGCATTATATGCATATGGTGCAGCTCATACATTACAAGAAATGTTAACAGTTAAGTCTGATGACGTTGTTGGACGTGTTAAGATTTATGAAGATATTATTAAAGGTAGAGAAATAAATAGAGCTGGTGTTCCTGAATCATTTAGAGTTATGATGAAAGAATTCCAAGCTTTAGGATTAGATATTTCAATTATTGATGAAAATGGTGAAAACCACGATTTGAAAGAAATTGAAGAAGATACAGAAGATTATGATACTTCATTATCAGATGTTGAAAAATCTGCTGATAATATGATTAAAGAAAAAGAAAATGAAGCTAAGGAAGTAGCTGAAGCCGAAATGTTTGATGATAATAATGAAGAAGAAAACGATGAAGAGGATTTACCAAATGAGGATGATCTCGAATTGATTTCTGCAGAAGAGGAAGGAGCTGATTTTTAATGATAGATATTAATAAAATAAGTGCTTTAAAAATTGGTATAGCATCTCCTGATAAAATTCGTGAATGGTCTTATGGTGAGGTTACTAAACCTGAAACTATTAATTATCGTACTTTAAGACCTGAAAGAGATGGACTTTTCTGTGAAAAAATCTTTGGACCTACTAAAGATTATGAATGTGCTTGTGGAAAATACAAGAGAGTTCGTTATAAAAATATAGTATGTGATAGATGTGGTGTTGAAGTTACTAGTTCTTCTGTTAGACGTGAAAGAATGGGTCATATTGAACTTGCTACACCTGTATCTCATATTTGGTTCTTTAAAGGTGTTCCTTCTCGTATGGGATTAGTTCTTGATATGAGCCCTAGAGATTTAGAAGAAGTTTTATACTTTGTTAGTTATGTTGTTATTGATAAAGGAAATACTCCTTTAGAAAATAAGCAAACATTAAGCGAAAGAGAATATAGAGCTTATTATGAAAAATATGGTACATCATTCAAAGTAGGAATGGGTGCTGAAGCTATAAAAGAATTATTAAAAAAAGTTGATTTAAAGAAAGAAATAGATGAATTAACTGAAGAATTAAAAGATGCAACAGGACAAAAGAGAGTTAGATTATTAAAGAGATTAGATGTATTAGATGCTTTCTATTCATCTAATCAAAAACCTGAATGGATGATTCTTGATTGTATTCCTGTAATTCCACCTGAATTAAGACCAATGATTCAATTAGATGGTGGTAGATTTGCTACTAGTGATTTAAATGATTTATATAGAAGAGTTATTAATAGAAATAATCGTTTAAAAAGATTAATTGATTTAGGAGCTCCTGGTATCATTATTCAAAATGAAAAACGTATGTTACAAGAAGCTGTTGATGCATTATTCGATAATGGTCGTCGTGGTAGAAACGTTACTGGTGCCGGAAATCGTCCTCTTAAGTCACTTTCTAGTATGTTAAAAGGAAAGCAAGGACGCTTTAGACAAAACTTATTAGGAAAACGTGTAGATTATTCTGGACGTTCAGTTATCGTAATTGGACCTTCATTAAAGATGTATCAATGTGGTATTCCTAAAGAGATGGCACTTGAGTTATTTAAACCTCATGTTATTCATGGTTTAGTTGAAAAAGAATTAGCTCACAATATTAAAGCAGCTAAGAAAATGATAGATACTCAAGATCCTGCTGTATGGGATATTGTTGATGAAGCTATTAAAGAACATCCAGTTCTATTAAACCGTGCACCTACATTACATAGATTAGGTATTCAAGCATTTGAACCTGTTCTAATTGGTGGTAAAGCTATTCGTTTACACCCATTAGTATGTGCTGCATTTAATGCTGACTTCGATGGTGACCAAATGGCTGTTCATATTCCACTTAGTGAAGAAGCTCAAGCTGAAGCTAGATTATTAATGCTAGGTTCTAACAATATTCTTCATCCTAAGAGCGGAGATCCTATTGTTACTCCAGGACAAGATATAGTTATTGGTAATTATTACATAACTATGGAAAAAGAAGGAGATTTAGGAGAAGGTAGAGTATTCAAAAATTCTGATGAAGCGTGAATGGGTTATGAGAGAAAAGAAATTTCTCTACATAGTAGAATTGCTCTTCCTGTAAATAGTTTTAAACATAAATTGTTTACAAGTAATCAAAAAGATAAGTATTTAATTACTACTGTTGGTAAGATTAAATTTAATGAAATATTACCTGATTCATTTACTTATATTAATGAACCTTCTACTGATAATATTAGTGGAATTACTCCAAACAAATTCTTCTTACCTATGGGATCTAATATTCCTGAAGAAATTAAGAAGATGCCTTTAGTTTCTGCTTTTAATAAGAGTACTTTAGAGAAAATAATTGCTCAAGTATTTAAACGTTATAAAACTACAGAAACATCTATAATGTTAGATAATCTTAAAGATTTAGGATTTAAATATTCTACAATTTCAGGTTTAACTGTTAGTATGTTTGATGTTGTTACTAGTAAAACTAAAGATGCAGTAATTGAAGAAACTCAAAAAATTGTTGATAAGATTAATAAACAATATAAACGTGGTCTTATTACTGATGAAGAAAGATATTCTAAAGTAATAGATTGTTGGTTAGGAGCAACTTCTAAGATTCAAGATGAATTAAAAGAAATATCTAATAAATCATTAGATAATCCTATCTTCTTGATGATGAATTCTAAAGCTCGTGGTAACATTTCAAACTTCTCACAAGTTGCAGGTATTCGTGGAGTTATGACTAAGCCAAATGGTAGTTTCGTTGAAATTCCAGTCCTTTCAAACTTTATTGAAGGAATGAGTGTATCTGACTTCTTCTTATCTACACATGCTGCTAGAAAAGGTCTTGCTGATACAGCACTTAAGACTGCAGACTCTGGTTACTTAACACGTAGACTTGTTGATGTTTCTCAAGATATTATTATTCGTGAGGAAGATTGTGGTACTGATCAAGGTATTGTTGTTAAAGATTTCGTTAATGAAAAAACTGGATCAGTAATTGAAAGTTTAAGAGATAGAATTGTTGGTAGATATGCTAATAAAAAAGTTATTAATCCTGAAACAAAAGAAATTATTGTTGATAGATTAGAAATGATTACTGATTCTCTTGCTGATAAAATTGTTAAAGCTGGAGTTAAAGAAGTTGAAATTAGATCTATATTAACTTGTAGTTGTGATAATGGTATTTGCCAAAAATGTTATGGTAGAAACTTAGCTACAGGTAACTTAGTTGAGATTGGTGAAGCTGTAGGTGTTATGGCTGCTCAATCTATCGGTGAACCTGGTACTCAGTTAACAATGAGAACTTTCCACTCTGGTGGAGTTGCTGGTGTTGAAGATATTACTCAAGGTTTACCTCGTGTTCAAGAGTTATTCGAAGCACGTAATCCTAAAGGTAAAGCTACTATTGCTGAAATTGAAGGAACTGTTTCTAAGATTAAAGAAGAACGTGGTAAATATGATATTTCAGTTACAAATAAAGCTGAAACTAAAGTTCATGTTACTAATTATGGAGCTAAATTATGTATTGAGAAAGGTGATAAGGTTAAACCTGGTGATAAATTAACTGAAGGTGCAATTAGTCCTAAAGAATTACTTGCAGTAACTGACCCTATTACTACTCAACAATATATTCTAAAAGAAATCCAAGATACATATCGTTCTCAAGGTGTTGAAATTAGTGATAAACATGTTGAAGTTATTGCTAAACGTATGATTAATAAGATTAGAATCATAGATGGAGGAGATACTTCATTTATAACTGGAGCAGTTGTTAACTTTAATCAATTTACTGCTGGTAATAGAGATGCTATTATTAATGGTAAAAAGCCTGCTATTGGTAAACCTATATTATTAGGAATTACTAAGGCTGCTTTAGGAACTAACTCATTCTTATCAGCTGCATCATTCCAAGAAACTACTAGAGTGTTAACAGATGCTGCTATTAAGGGTAAAGTTGATCCTTTAGCTGGATTAAAAGAAAATGTAATTTTAGGTAAATTAATTCCTGCTGGTACTGGTTCTAAAGCATATAAAGATGTTGATTATGAACTAAAGAAACAGTTTATTGATGAAGAACCTTTAGAAAAATTAGAAGATCAATTTATGGAATAAGAAGCTTAAGGCTTCTTTTTCTTTACTTTTTAAGTCTTTTGTGATATAATTTGTGTCATTAAAGGGGGATATTATGAAGAAGATTACGTATGATATGTTACCTACTGAATTTAGAGAATTATATACTAAAGCATTAGATAGTAGTTTGGGTTTAGCATCTTTACAAGTTGAGGGATATACTTTAAATGGTGATGAGAGAACTGTATCAAATTTGATGAGACAAGACTCTGCATTAGAGTATGCTAAAAGTATAATTGATCCTAGTAAAAATAAAGAATTTACTTATAAATTTGACCTGTTATATGGTACTTTAGAAATTGGTAAGAGGATTTCTGATTATGAAATAGCTGATTTTAGAAAAAGACCAATTGAAGTTATTGGTTCTAATGTTCATAGAACTGACGCTTATTTAATAAAATCTGAGTTGTTAGCTGCTTATGATAATTATTTATACTTTTTAAATAGTTTAAATGATAGAAAAGATACTATTTCAGAAGAATTATATGAAAGAGAATTTTTTGAAAATGAGGCTCGTCTTCATATTAGACTTTTGCATATCCATCCTTTTGAAGACTTCAATGGTAGAACTATGAGAACTATTCTTACTGCGAATTTATTGAAAAGTGGTCATGCTCCTGCTATTATTACTTCTGATACTAAAAAAGAATATAATAATTATATAGAAAATAGTGATGCTGTTGGATTAGGTAACTTTTTTAGAAGGTGTTCATTAAAAGAATATACAAATATGGTAGTTTTATATGATGACTATAAAAAACAAACAGAAAAAGAATCTGGTAAAAAAATAGGACAAAAAAAGTCAACTAAATAATTAGTTGCTTTTTTTGTTGACTTTAACTATTAGTGGTGATATATTATTAATGCTGATTAAATGACTTTGTATTTATACGAAGTTTTATTTAGAGGTTAAAATGATACACTAGGGTATGTGTTAAGAAAGGAGATTGATTTTATGCCTACTATAAACCAATTAGTTCACAATAAACGTAAAAACAAAGTAAGAAAACCAAAAAGTCCTATTCTTAGATATAGATTTAATTCTATCAAGAATAAACAAATAGATGGTAATTCTCCACAAATGCGTGGTGTTTGTACACGTGTTGGTACTAAGACTCCAAAGAAACCAAACTCTGCATTACGTAAGTATGCTCGTGTTCGTCTTTCTAATGGTAGAGAAGTAGATACTTATATTCCAGGTATTGGTCATAATTTACAAGAACATAGCGTTGTATTAATTCGTGGTGGTCGTGTAAAAGACTTAATCGGTGTTAGATATCACATTATTCGTGGTACTTTAGATACTGCTGGAGTTAATGATCGTAAAAGAGGTCGTAGTAAATACGGTACTAAAAAACCAAAAGAATAATTTTTAATTTTTTATAATAAGTGAAGGGAGGATTAAAAAATGCGTAAAAGACGTGCAACAAAAAGAGAAATTTTAGCTGATCCTATATATAATTCAAAAGTTATAGCTAAATTAATTAATATCATCATGATTGATGGTAAAAAAGGAACAGCTCAAACTATTGTTTATGATGCTTTTGAGCAAATAAAAGAAAAAACAGGTAAAGATCCTATCGAAGTGTTCAATGCTTGTTTAGAAAATATAAAACCTCAATTAGAAGTTAAGTCTCGTCGTGTTGGTGGTTCTAACTATCAAGTTCCAATTGAAGTTACACCAGCTAGAGCACAAGCACTTGCTTTAAAATGGTTAACTACATATTCTCGTGAGAGAAATGGAAGAAGTATGGCTGATAATTTAGCCAATGAAATTATCGATGCATCAAATGGAACTGGTGCAACTGTTAAGAAGCGTGAAGATACTCATCGTATGGCAGAAGCTAATAAGGCTTATGCACATTATAGATGGTAGGAAGGAGAAAAAATGGCAAGAGATACGTCTTTAGAAAAGACAAGAAATATCGGAATAATGGCTCATATTGATGCAGGTAAAACTACTTGTACTGAAAGAATCTTATTCCATACAGGGGTAACTCATAAAATCGGTGAAACTCATGATGGGGAATCTCAAATGGACTGGATGGCTCAAGAACAAGAACGTGGTATTACTATCACTTCTGCTGCTACTACAGCTCATTGGAAGGGTTATCGTTTAAATATTATAGATACTCCTGGACATGTTGATTTTACAATTGAAGTTTCTCGTTCATTACGTGTATTAGATGGAGCAGTAGCTTTATTAGATGCACAAGCTGGTGTTGAACCTCAAACTGAAACTGTTTGGAGACAAGCATCAGAATTCAAAGTTCCTAGAATTATTTTTGCAAATAAGATGGATAAGATGGGAGCTAATTTTGAATATAGTTTAAAAACTATTAAAGATCGTTTAGGAGTTAATGCTAAACCTATCGAATGGCCAATTGGTTCTGAAGATACATTTAGAGGTGTTATTGATCTTGTTACTATGAAAGCATTAGAATTTGATGGTAAACAAGATGAAAATGCTAAAGAAATAGAAATTCCTAGCGAATTAAAAGATATTGCTGAAGAAAAGAGAGCAGAATTAATTGAAGCTGTAGCTGAATTTGATGATGAAATGATGATGGTTTATCTAGATGGTGGAGAAGTTACAGAAGAAATGATTAAATCTGCTATTAGAAAAGGTACATTACAAGCTGAATTTTTCCCAGTTATGTGTGGAACTGCTTTAGGTAATATGGGTATTAAACCTTTATTAGATGCAGTTATTGATTATTTACCAAGTCCATTAGATATCGATTCTGTTAAAGGAACTGATTTAAATGGAAATGAAACAGAAAGAAAACCTAGTGATTCTGAACCTTTTGCTTCATTAGCATTTAAGGTTATGACAGATCCATTTGTTGGACGTTTAACTTTCTTTAGAGTTTATTCAGGACATTTAACTAGTGGATCATATGTATTAAACTCAACTAAAGATACTAAAGAAAGAATCGGTC
>Ga0247611_10007309_pt1 | contig 13914 bp, 19 predicted proteins | sample 177DNAGHGhighgp2_FD_192422 | JGI IMG/M metagenome (GOLD analysis project Ga0247611, IMG submission 192422) | Sheep rumen microbial communities from Palmerston North, Manawatu-Wanganui, New Zealand - 1770 DNA GHGhigh gp2 | ecosystem: Host-associated > Mammals > Digestive system > Stomach > Rumen...
CGTTTTAAAGTAGTTTGAGTGCGAGTGAGAGCATTATCCAGACTACTTAGCCGAAAAGGCTTTTTAAAGTAGTTAAAAGTGTTTTAAAATGCTCTAGGATAAAGTGAGAGCAAATAGAAATAAACATAAATAAGAATAAATCAGAGTAGTTTTAATATCCCTTAATTAAAACAGGTATGGCACTCTTAAAACAAAACAGGAAAATCACATTTCAATTTTTTTGTTTCCTGTTTTCTGATCCTATATAAGATTTTTTTGAAATAACATTTGTAAAGGAGTTTTTTTATCATGGGAAAGAAAAGAGATAGTAAGGTAGACTATTGGATCACAGAAGATGGTTTAGATTTAATCAGAAGTTGGAGTAGAGACACATTTACTAAAAGTGAAATAGCAAATAGGATGGGTGTATCTCCTAGTACATTAAATGAGTGGTGTGAGAAATATGAAGAAATAGATGAAGCAATCAGAACTACAAAAGAGATTGTAGATTATCAAGTTGAAAATGCTCTGTTAAAAGCAGCACTTGGGTATAAAACAAAAGAGATCAAAGTTACTGTAGGTAAAAAAGTAATCAATGGTGAAACTGTAGAACTTTTAAAAGAAACTACCACAAAAGAAGTTGCTCCTAATGTAAATGCAGCTATTTTCTGGTTGAACAACAGAAAGTTCGATGAATGGAAAAGAAATAGGGATAAAATTGTGGAAATTGATCCAGACGATAACCAAGTCACTATTACAATCAACCGGGGTGCAAAAAAAGCAATCGAAGTTCTGGATGATGAAGAAATTGAAGTTAATAATTCTGCTACATTTACAAGGGATCAGATAGAAGAAGCGGAAGAAAATGATCCAGATGATGATAGTGATGAATTTGGTGATAGTGATGAATGGGATGATTGGGAAGAAGAAGAGGGAGAATAAAACCAATTTTATACTCGATTTTTTGTAAAAATATTTAAAAAATTTTCGTTTTTGTATTGACTTTGAGCAGGATATAATGCTATTATGTATGGGTAGGGCATATTATACCTTACTTCTTGTTAAATAGTATTTCTGTAAATATTCTATTGTAAATATTCTTTATGTATTTCCTATGTATATCTATAAATATAATATATTATATAATATATATTATATATATAAATATATATAATATTATATATTATAATAATTATAATTATATTTATCTGTGTATCTATAAAAGAAAAAAGAAAAGTAAGAAAGAGAGAAATATATAAAGAGAGAAAGAACGAAAAGAAAAAAGAAAAAATCGGCTAATGTGTAGCGAATGAAAAGGATGGTGTAAAATGCCAAAAGCAACTATGTGTATAAATCCTGCTTTTGATAATTACATTTTCGATTGGGATTATGAAAAATATTTGGTGATCGGTGGTTATGGTTCAAGTAAATCACATAGTACAGTACAGAAAATAATCTTGAAACTGTTTGAAGAAAAAAGAAAGTGCTGTGTATTCCGTGATGTGTATGATACACATAAAGAGAGTACATTCGATTTGATTAAACAGGTTCTGGATGATATGGGTTTACTTGCTGATGTTGGTGTAAGACAACATAAAACCAGAGTGTGTTTTAAAAATGCACCACTTGAATTTAAATTCCCAAATGGTAGCAGGATAATCTTTAAAGGTATGGATAGCACAGAAAAACTGAAATCATTAAATGGTGTCAGTATTGTATGGATAGAGGAATGTTCAGAAGTAAGTTTGGATGCCTATTTGGAAATTCTAGGAAGAATTAGAACAAATGGTATTTCAATGCACTTTATTCTGACTTGTAACCCTATCAGTAAAAATAATTGGGTTTACCAACAGTTTTTTGAGAAAACAGAAAGTGATGGTGAAACTACAGTTATTTTGAAACCAGAAGTTTTGTATAAGAAAAAGGTGTTGGTTAAAAATGGTGTGTATTATCACCATAGTACCTGTGATGATAACCAATTCTTACCACCTGCTTATATAAGACGATTGGATGAAATGAAAACCTATGATAAGGAATTATGGACTATTGCAAGACTAGGACAGTTTGGTGCTACAGGTTTGCGAGTATTACCTAATTTTGAGGTTATGTCTGCAAAACTTGTAGATAAGGCTGTTATGGGTATTCCTGCTAATTTCCATAGAACTGGCATGGATTTTGGTTTTGAAACAAGTTATAACGCTGTAATCAAGTGTGCTGTGGATGATGTGAATAAATGGCTGTATATTTATGATGAATATTACAGAAACCACATGAGTGATGATGAAACAGCGATTGCACTTGAAAAGTGGGATAAAGGTATTAAAGATGAAGTGATCCGGGCTGATTGTGCTGAACCCAAATCCATTAAATATTATCGGAAACAAGGTTTTCAAATGCGCCCTTGTTTGAAAAAGTGTGATAAAAAGACAGAGGGTAGCAGAATTGCAAATACAAAAAAGATGAAGCGTTTTAAACGTATAATTTGCAGTAGTAATTGTCATAATACAATTAGGGAATGGAAAGACCTTACTTATAAAAAGAAACCAGATGGCAGTTTGGACTATGGTAATTTCAACATAGATCCCCACACCTTTAGTTTGCACTTAGGGGTGTATAAATCGTTGGAATATCTGGGAAGTCTGAAATGACAATCAGAAGGGAAGTCAGATTGTGGTAAAAGCAACTGACACACGCAACGAGTAGCGATTGAGGAAACAAAAATATCGCCAAGAGCCAATGAAACTTAGGAGGGAATAATAATGTATGCAAGAACTAGAGTAAATACATTACCCGGTTACGAAAATGTACTTGATGTTTATGAAGTTGACCGTTATGGAAATGTGTATGGCACAAATGGAATTGAACTTGTAAAAAGGTATAATTCAAAAGGTTATTTACAAGTTTCTTTAAAAATTAAAAATGAGCGTAGATGGAAAAAAACCTTTATTCACAGACTTGTAGGTTTAGCGTTTGTAAAAGGCTATTCGGAAGAATTTAATGAAATAGACCATATAGATACAAATAAGTTAAACAATAATGATTGGAATTTACATTGGACTAATCATAGCGGTAATATGAGAAATCCACTAACTGTAGAAAAAATAAGTACATCAAAAGGTGTTAAATGTTTTGTTTATGACTTTAGGTTGAATTATGTAGGCTGTTTTAATTCTTTGTTAGAAGCAGAAAATTTTATTGGTTATACAATAAGATCTGTTGATGTTAGAATAGAAAGATTTTACATTCTTTCAAAGCCATATTTAAAATTAGTGCTTTCTATAAATCGCAAATACAAAATTCAATCTGTTGTGATTACTGACATTTTTACAAATGAGAAAAAGTATTTTTATTCCAATCGTGAAGCAAGAAGGTTTTTTGATGGTAAAATAAATATTACGCAAGCAATTCAAAAGAATTGGACGGTCAAAGGTAAATATAAAGTTCGTAACCTTAATTATAAAAAGTTAATAGGTACTCTGGACTTATGAGAATACAAATCATAAGAAATAAGGATAAAGAGCCTTATGATAACATAATTGAAGTGCAGTATGGTATGCGTTAGATGATTATTATGTTGCAGATTTGAAAGAACGCAAAAATAACAGTAAAAAGGGTAGATAAAATGGAAAAGATGAAGTCAAATGTAAAAATAAAAATTGATATGTTACCACCAGAGGAAGAAGTTGAAAATCAACCTACGGAGTGGATAGATGGTTTTACAGAAAATTGGTATGATGCTTGTGATAAAATAAAAAAGCAGATCAAAAGAGAAAAAGCATCAAAAATAAAGTTTCATAGAAAAGTTGTAAGAACAAGTGGAAGTTTAAGTTATTTATAACAGATTGGAGGTTTAAATGGCTAACATAGAACGTTATATAGTCACAGGAAATAATATTCCTACATGGCTAAAAGATTACATGAATAAAGGTATTGTTCGTGTAATTAAAAATGAAGATGATGAATTTGAAAAGATGCAGTTTGAGTTGCCTACAGGCAGAAAGTTTGCTAAGTATGGTGATGTTGTTTTAAAACAGAAAAGTGGTCTGTGTGTTCTTACAGGAGAACAGGCTAAAAAATATAAGGTTATTCCTAGAGAAATTGCTAAAGAAAATAAAAGGAGTGACAGAAAGGAGAATGAAGATGGAAAAGTGGAAGAGTAGAAAGTTTTGGATTTGTGTTGCAGCTGCTTTGGCAAGTATCGGAACTAGCATTTCTGGTATTGCAACCGGGAGTGATGTTATTGCAGGTTTTGGTATTGTCTGTACTGTAATCAGTTCCGCTATCTATGCTTTCTGTGAAGCATGGGTTGATGGAAAGGCTGTAAATGGTCAGTAAGCGTTTCTAACTCGTTAGATAGTAAAATATATGTTGAAAAGTTTAATGCCCCTATTTGGTCAAATTTGAGCCTTACAGGGGCATTATATTTTGGAGGGTTGTGAAGATGTATAGAGGAACTACCCCAACTCTCTATTTGGAGTTGGAAACCGAAATTGATTTATCCGATGTTACAGAATTATTTGTAACAATTAAATCTCCAAGGGTTGAAATAAATAAATCCCTTTCAGATGTGCAAATTGATAATGAATTAAAAGTTATCACAGTATCATTTACACAGGAAGAAACTTTGAAATTGTTTAAAGGAATTGCAGATGTTCAAGTTCGTTTCAAACTTTCAAATGGTCTTGCTTACGCTACAACCATTGAGAGTATTGAAATTGAACGCATTTTGAAAGATGGGGTGATTTGATGTACCCACTTGAAATTAGAATACCTTTAAAAATAAAACAAGATCAAAGAATAAAATTGAAAATTACAGATGGTGGTGGAGGTTTGTTACCTGTTTATACAGGTGAAACAGAAATTACACCTAAAACTGTTCCGCAAATAGTAGAAACAAAAAACAAATCTGTTTTGAGTGACATAAATGTTTTGGGAATACCTTATTTTGAAACAAGTAACCCAAAGGGAATGACAGCAATTATAGGAGGAAATGGCTAATATGGCTAACAATCAGTATATTAACAAAGTTATTTTTGGTAACGACACTTTAATTGATTTGACAAGTGATACAATTACAGCTGCTGATCTTGCAAATGGTGTTACAGCACATGATGCGTCTGGTGCGCCAATTACAGGTACAAATACTTATGATAGTGATACAAGTGATGATACCGCTGTTGTAGGTGAAATCCTTTCTGGTAAAACAGCACATGCTAGGGGTAGCCGTTTAACAGGTACTATGCCTAATAATGGTGCTGTTGCAGGTGTAATTACTACAAAAGCACAGGAGTATAGTGTAGCGCAAGGTTACCATGATGGTTCTGGTAAGGTAAAAATTGACCCTACAGAACAGGCAAAAATTATTGCAGGAAATATTAAAGCAGGTGTAGAAATTCTTGGTGTAGAAGGTGAATATACAGGTGAAGCAATTACTGCACAGAGCAAATCTGCAACACCTTATACAACACAACAGGTAGTTCTTCCAGATGCAGGTTATGATTATTTGTCACAGGTAACTGTAGCTGCTATTGCTTATACTGAAACTGATAATGCTGCTGGAGGTAAAACTTGCACGATTGGCAGTTTAGCACCTACACCTTGATTTTATAGTAATACAATAAAATAAATTCAGTAGAAGTCCAACCTAAAAGATGGCAGAAAAGGTATATATAAAAAGGTGGCGAAAATGGTAATTAAATAGAGCCTATATGGCATTAAATAATCGTGTTATGAAAGTTTGTGTGATTTTTAACCTGTGGGTTGCCCTTATAAGGGCAACCCCTATGTTCGATATTGAGTTTAAAGTGGTTTTTAATAAAATTCAAAAATAAGTATGAAAATATTATCCATGCTTTTAAATTGTTTTTATTTCAATATAGGAGAATATTATGACTAATAATGAGAATATAAATAAAGTTGTTTATGGTAATACAACTCTTATTGATTTAACGCAAGATAGTGTAACACCACAAACACTTTTAGAGGGTGAAACGGCACATGATAAAAGTGGAGCACTTATAGTAGGCATAGCAAAACTTCAACCCTCTATTCCGAATGGAAAAACCGTAACACCTATCAATGATGTAACCATTTGGCAAAAATGTGCAGGAATTTCAAATCCGACATACACAACACTTGCCGAGGTTCTTGCTGATACAGGTATTTTACAGACTTTGATAGCAAGTGACAATGCGGTTGACTACATGGTAAGGTCAAAAGACTTCATCGGTAATGAAGCACTTGTGCCGAAAATGACTAGCGATACAACTCCGAGTGGTGAGTGCATAGGAACACAAGAAAGCGCATCCTTTCCCTTATGGCATGCATTCGATGGATCTACCAATAATAATTATCCATGGTCGGTATATTCATCAAATGTTCCTTACCCTCATTACATTGGGTATCAATTCCAGACACCAAAAAAAGTAAACAAAATAAAGGTATTTCAGCGATATGAAAATGATGCAACCGGGACACAAACAGAAGTTGATCTTGAAGCGTCTTTGGACGGTGTCACTTTTTCAAAGATTGAAACGATAAATCTTCCATCAGACCTTCAACATTGGGGAACTATCACGTTATCGAACGACACAGCTTATCTTGCATACCGTCTGAAGTTTACAACATCGAACGTATATGCAAGCCGTGGTTATTATTCACAGATGCAAGAAATGCAATTCATATATGACGGCATCTGCCAAAACTCCAATGCCATGACCTACATCGGTCAGAACAACTATGCATCCAACACACTATTGGCTGATAGTGATTGGAGAGAAGCAATTTGCAACTCCACGTACTTTGAAAGTGTATTGAACGTCAAAGTGCCTACAATGACAAGTGATACAACACCTAGTGGAACAGTATTTTACAATCCTAGTGGAGTTACATTTTGGCAAGTATTTGACGGAAATGATTCAACGGATGGTGCATTTCCCAATAGCGTTGGCAACTATGGTGGTTATGACTATGGAAAATCAGTTCGCTTTATGTGTGCGAGGATAAAATATACATCAGGTTCCTCAACAGACAAATTCAAGGTAAAAGGTTCAAATGATGGAAATACATGGGATGAATTAACGAATGAATTTTCAAACGAACAACTTGTTGTTGCGAATACTGTGATTGGAACGTATCAGAAAATAGCTCTTGTAGAAACTACAAAAGTATCTGGAAGTACAAATTTGTTTTTCTATACAATCCAATTCTACGGCAGAGAAGATGTATAAGTAGTCAACTAAATAGGACTATTGTTCATTAAAAAGGAGTTATATATGATAGGTCAAGCAAGCCAAGATGAAAATAAACAATATCATGCAGGTAAAGCAGGAGATCAAACCGGGAAAGAGGTATTTACCAGAAGTTTTTATATTTATTCTGGTGGTTGGTCTGGTGTTTTAAGATGCAAAAGTGATGTAATGAGAGAAAAGATTGCTGTTGCTATGGAAAGAGCCTGTGCAAATCCTAATATTGGTTATGACCAATGGCAAAGAATGACACTTTGGAGTCAAGTAAAATTAAAATGTTTTGATCCGAAACTTGCTACAACTCCATGCGAAACTGATTGTACTGCACTTACCTGTGTATGTCTTGCTTATGCAGGAGTGCCAACAAAGTTTTTGTTAATCGGTAATAATTCTCTTACAAGTTATACAATGAAAAAATATCTGTTAAATAGTGGTTATTTTGAATGGATCACAAAAAAAGAATATCTCAATTCAGATAAGTATTTAATGCGTGGAGATATTCTTTTGAAAGAAAAGCACCATGCAGCTGTAAACCTTACAAATGGTTCTATGGTTAAAGCAAAGCCTGTTGTAGTGGAAAGTGTCACAAAGAAAACTGATATAATGAATAATATTTACGAGGGTATTGATTATTCACCTGTTTATAACAGAGATTTTTACTACAACAGATACAAAGATATTGATTTTGATAATGCAGGTGTTAAAACCCCGGAACTTCTTTTAAAGCATTTTGTTTTATTCGGTATGGATGAAGCAAGAATTGCAAGTATTCATTTTGATGTTACAAAATATCGTGAAACAATGAGTGATCTTAACGCATTATATGGCGCACATTGGAGAAGATATTATGAACATTATTTGAAGTGCGGAAAAGAAGAAATTGAAGCAGGAAAAAGACAGAAATTCATGTAAAGAGGTATTGGTATGTCAGAAGAAAAGTTGATGGCTATTCAAGAAGGTGATGTTACAACAGGAACACCACTTGACGATTTTGAAGCATATTTTAGAACATTTCCAACAATTCCTTGGGCTATGATGCAAAAGGATTTTGATGTGAATATGTGTAAAAGTTTTCAAAATGAATTTGTGCAAATTTTGAGATATTATTATGTTTACAAACAAGGTATGGATTTTTCTGTTGAAGGTTCAAATGGTGACTATACACCTTCTAAATTGCGTTATAAAAAAGCAGCTATGTTGTTAAATAAAGAAGCACGTTTTTGTTTTGCAAATCCACCTACATTTAGTGTAAACATTGATGATATTTCAGAAGAAAATGCAGAAGATTATGCAATAATTCAAAATTATCTTGATAAAGTTTTTGAAAAGACAAAGTTTTTCGGAAAACTTTTAAAAGGAATTAAAGATAGTTTTATTGGTAAGAGGGTTGGTATTGTTGTAAATTTTACATCAAAGAATACAATTACAATTACCTTTTTAAAATCAACAAATTTTATTTATGAGTTTGATGAAAATGATGAACTTAGCAAGTTTATTTCATTTTATGAGATAACAGGTAGTGAGTATTTATCAGAACAAAAATGGCATAGAAAAGTATATGAAAAAGATGAAAATGAAAAGGTGTGGTTTAAAGAAGAAATCTATGATGGTGTTGGTGAGGTTATAGAGGTTGTAAGCGAAAGAACTGAAATAAAATTAGATTATATTCCTGCCGTTGTTGTTTTGAATGATGGTTTGTCTGGTGATAAACGTGGTGTTTCTGAATTGACTTATTTGATGGACTACGAAGAGTATTACAGTAAATTAGCCAATTCTGATATGGACTCTGAAAGAAAGACAATGCACCCTATCAGATACACTATTGATGCAAGCCAAGACAGCACCAAAAACCTTTCAACTTCTCCCGGTAGTTATTGGGATATTCAGACAGATACAGATAAACCAACAGATACTTCACAAACAGCAAAAGTTGGTATTATTGAAACTGCTATGAATTATTCAGAGCCTTTAAAGACTACTCTGGAAAGAATTGAAAATGAAATGTACTCCGCTGTTGATGTTCCAAATATTACATCGGATCAGTTGGCAGGTGTAATTACCTCTGGAAAGACCATACAAGCCTTATATTGGGGTCTTACGGTACGTTGTGATGAAAAGATGCTACAATCTTGGTCAGATGCCCTTATTCGGATTGCTAACGCTGTTATAGATGGTGGTAGGAAATATAAGTCATGTGCAAAGAGATATTCTAAAGAAGCAATCCCGGATATTGAATATGAGGTTTTTGTTGAAAACAACTATCCAATTCCAGAAGATGTAAAAGAAGAAAAAGAAACAGATTTACTAGAAATTGACGCAAAAGTTATGTCTAGGAAGTCTTATTTGAAAAAATGGAGAGGGCTTACTTCTTTACAGGCAGATGAAGAACTTGAACAAATTAAAATGGAGTCAGAAATGCTTGATAATACATATCTGAATTATAGCACAGATAATGTAAAAAGTATTGATGAAGAAGAAAATGATGATGTTCAAAATGAAAATTCTGATGAAGAGCAAAATGATGGTCAAAAAAATGGTACTTATACACAGTTAAAGGAAAACGAAAGCCCTAACGCTAGAAATGTTGAATAATGGTGTGAATTATGGGAATGAAAAATCCTTTTGAAGATGCTGAAAGATACAGAACAAACATCATTATTACAACTGTACGCAGCATTAGGAAATTTTACAAAGATTTATTTAAAGATATAAAAAAAGATACTGATAGGTTAGACCCAAGATCAGATAAAACTGATAGAATATGGCTAAATAATTTCAGTATTGAGGTTGAAAAGAAATTGCTACTTGTTGGTAATAAAATTGAACCTTTGATAAAGATAAATTCACAGAGTACAGTTGAAAGAGTTTTAGATAACAATAGATTATTTTTAAACAATCTTGGGTTTTACAATTACCGTGTAGATCCCAAGATTGTTTCTAATATGGTTGATATGGTTATCACCGGGAGATTGTACAATGGTAGATTTTCTTTAAGTAGTTCTATTTGGGGAAACAATCAGAGGGTTATGCGAGATATAAACAGGATTGTTTCTAGGGGAATTGCAAAAGGTCAATCAACTTATGAGATAGCAAAAAATCTGGAAAAGTATGTAAATCCAGATTATGCAAAAACAATTTATGGTTCACAAGGTTCTGTAGACTACAATGCAGAGCGTTTAGCAAGAACAATGGTACAACACGCTTATCAAGAAGCGTTTGTGTCAGCAACAATAAACAACCCTTTTATAGAAGCATACAGGTGGGTAACATCTGGCGCACACAATGTTTGTGCTGTATGTATTGAACGTGAAACAATGGATGATTATGGGCTTGGTGAGGGTATATATCCGAAAGACCAATTACCATTAGATCATCCAAATGGAAATTGTACATTTGAAATTGTAACATCTTGGGATGAAGAAAGCGCAAGACAAGCGGTCATGGATTGGGCTGTTGGAGACGGTGATCCAGAACTGAATGATGAACTTGATTATTTTGCTGAAACACTAAGGTAATGCTTGACAAAAAGGGTTGTTTGATTTAATATAATAACAAGGGATATTTTACCCATTTATGGGAAAACTACCACAGTTTAGTGGATTTTAGAAAGGAAAATTAAAATGAAAAAAACAAAAAATCTTATTCCGTTAAATTTACAGTTTTTTGCAGATGATAATGCAGGAAATGATAATAACGGAGGAAATCAAAATCAGAATGACTCTGGAAATCAAAATAATAATAATGGTGGTTCTAATAATCAAAATGATAATCAGAACAACCAGAATAATCAGAATAATTCCAAAACGTTTACACAGGAACAGGTTAATTCCATGATGGCAAAAGAAAAACGTGAAGGGAAACAATCTGTATTAAATTCACTTGGTTTTAAAACAGAGGAAGAAGCCAAAAATGCTTTTAACCTGCTAAAAGCATTTACAGAGTCACAGAAAACGGAAGAACAGAAGCAGGAAGAAGCAAAAAACAATGCTTTGAAAGATAAAGCAGAGGTTGAAAAGAGGGCAGTTTTAGCAGAAGCAAAATTGACCTGTTTTACAAACGGAGTTAATAAAGACTCTATTGATGATGTATTGACTATTGCTATGTCAAAAGTATCTGATGATAAAAAACTTGAAGATGTAATTGAAGAAATGAAAAAGGAAAATAGATATTCTAGTTTCTTTGAGAGCAATTCAAATGATAATACAGGTGGAACACCCGGTAATAATAAGGGTGGTGACAATGGTGATGGTAATACAAATGACTATGGTAAATCACTTGCAGAAAGATTTGCATGTGGTAGTAAAGAAAAGAAAAGTAATTTTTTCTAAGGAGGAATGAAAAATGTTGAACCAAACAGGAGTTGAAACTAGAACTTATGGTGCGCCGGAAAAAAACATTCTTGTAGATGAAAAGAACAGTACCGCTGTTTCTATCAAAATTTCAAATACGGGTGTTTCCGCAGATAGTGATGGTAAGAAGATTGTAAAGGCAGGTACACCTGTTTATGGTAGTCTTACTGCAAGAGAAACCGCTTTTACCATTTCTGGTAGCGCAGGTGCAAAACCTGTAGGTGTTATCCTGCATGATGTTGATGTAACAAGTGGCACTAAGAACAGCCAGATTGTTATTTCTGGTATCATTGATGTAAGCAAGGTTGAAACCGCTGTTGCTACTGCACTTACAAGTGCTGTTGCAGATTTGAAGATGATCCAGATTATTAAGTAATTTTTTTGAAAAAAGAACATGGAGGAAAAAATAAATGCCTAAGACAATTTTTGATTATGTTACAGCAAAAAACATCACTTCTTATTGGAATGTGAGAAATGAGCAGGAAACTGAAAATCTGCTCGGTGAGGAACTTTTTGATGATAAGCAGAAACTTGGTCTTAATCTTGAATGGATCAAGGGTGCATCTGGACTTCCCGTTGTTCTGAAACCTAGTGCTTATGATGTAGCAGCTTTGAAGCGTGATAGAATTGGTTTCCAAGAGGTTAGAACAAAAATGCCGTTCTTCAAAGAGTCTACGATGATTGATGAAGAAAATAGACAGCAGCTGAATATGGTTCTGGAAACGGGAAATCAAGCGTACATTGATGCTGTTGTAAATCGTATTTTTGATGATGAAATGTCTCTGTTGCGTGGTGCTAGAGCGCAGAGAGAGCGTATGAGAATGTCTCTGCTTACCACAGGTGCTATTTCAATTAGCGCAAACGGACAGGACTATGAGTATGATTATGGTCTTGACTCTAGTTATCAGACCCCTTCTGATAAGGATTGGACTGATTTTGCAAATTCTGATCCTGTTGCTGATATTCGTGCTTGGCAGGATGAAGTTGAACAGAGAACAGGTAGCAGACCTACTAGAGCGATTTGTTCCCAGAAAACCATGGGTTATCTGTACAACAATCAGTTGATTAAAAATGCAATTTGGGGTAATGACTCTATTGCACCTGTTTCTTATGAGAGAGTTAGACAGTATCTGCTTTCTGAACTTGGTATTACTATTGCTGTATATACCAAGAAGTTTGTAAATGAAGCAGGTAATGTAACTTCTTATGTTCCAGATGATCTGTTTGTACTTATCCCCGAAGGTAAGTTGGGTAATGGTTGGTTTGGTACTACCCCGGAACAGAGCGATTTACTTACTTCAAAGGTAGCAAATGTTTCTATTGTTGATACAGGTGTTGCTGTTACCACTTCTCACAAGGTAGATCCTGTAAACGTAGATACCAAGGTTTCTATGATTTATCTGCCTAGTTTTGAGCGTATCAATGAAATTTGTATTGCAGATGTAGGTAAATAAAAAGGGGTAAAAGTATGTTAGTTACGATTAAGAAAAATGATTTAAAAAAAGTTGTTTCTTTTTCTGCTTTTCGTAACTTCTTTAAAGACTCTGGTTGGGAAATTGTGGGGGAAGAAAAATCCCCCACTTCCCATATTGAGGAAGAAGTTAAGGAAGAAGTAATTGAACCTGTTGAAGAAGAAAATACTTCTGATGAAGTTGTAGAAGATACAGAAGATGATGAAGTAGCAGATGAAGAGTGGGATGAAGCGATTGCAGAAGAAGAAGTTGAAAAACCTCTTTCTGAAATGAACCATGATGAACTTGTTTTAAAAGCAGAAAGTCTTGGTTTAAATGCAAGCGGTAAAAACAATAGTCAGTTGCGGAAAATGATTAAAGAAGTTATGTAAAGGTTGGTGTCGAAAAATGGATGAAAATGTTTTAGAGCGTCTTAAAATTGTTTTGCGTGAAAGAGATTGTCCGTTTTTCGAGGATGAAGAATTGGACTTTTATTATAACGAAAACAATGGTGATTTTAATGATACAGCATATCAATGTTTAATTTTGAAATCACAAGATACTTCTTTAGTGTTATCTGGACTTGAAAGTTCTGATACTTCAAAGTATTTTAGGAGAATTGCTCAAAAGTACAGAAGAAATAACTCTGGTATTTTAAAGGGGGATTGATAATGGGTAAAATGTTATCAGAAACCTTTTTAAAGGAAAGAGTGAAAAGAAGAATTTTATGGGATGGTAGAGATTTTACATTCACAAGGTATGCTGTAAATGAATACCATGAAAAAACAAAAGAAATTGAAAAACAATATACAATAAAAGGTATTTACCATGATGGCGGTGGTTATGGTGGAATGTTAAACATTGAATTGCTAGAGCGTGAAGGTTCTA
>Ga0247611_10007310_pt1 | contig 13912 bp, 34 predicted proteins | sample 177DNAGHGhighgp2_FD_192422 | JGI IMG/M metagenome (GOLD analysis project Ga0247611, IMG submission 192422) | Sheep rumen microbial communities from Palmerston North, Manawatu-Wanganui, New Zealand - 1770 DNA GHGhigh gp2 | ecosystem: Host-associated > Mammals > Digestive system > Stomach > Rumen...
AAATTTTAACCGATTGGAATTCCAATCGGTTAGACTTCTCGACATTATGTCGATAAGTTGTATATATTATTTCTCCGTCTTTTCAACAGGAGCAACCTTATTTAGATATTCTTCAAGAGCAAGTTCAACAATAACAGTTTTGGGAATATGACTCAACTCTGAATAATCGTCAAGTCTTGTCCCTAAATCTTTACGAATTCTGAATGACCTTGCCTCTGCATCTTTTACTTTAGGTCTTGCCATATTAATCACGCTCCAATCTGCAAATCAGATAAAATTTGCTCTGATTTATCCATTATCTGTTTCATATAATCTTCCATATACTGCCAGTCAGGTTCACCTATTGATGTGGTAGGAAGCCATATCATAGTATCAACAAGTTTATCCTTATTACCCATATTGGAATATTCCCAATCACTGCAAGCCTTGCGAATTAAAGTGCAAATATATTTCCCGTTTAATTCATTAAGGTTATCATTCCTTAACATCATTATAGATGAACCTGCACCGCCACGACCAAGGAATTTATCCTCTTGATAGAAAGCGTAACCATCAACAGCACTCACAGTAATACAACCACATTCATCGTAATCATTATCATCTTTTGGCTTTAAATAAGCTGTAACTCCATTATTGAAATTCCCAGAGGCTACAAAAGGCATATCACCTTCATCATAATTTCGTGAACTTCTTGAAGCAGGTCTGCTTACATCAAACAAATCACCAATTCTGAACTCACCCCATCCACTTACATCAATCAGATGCTTTGTATTATCGGCTTTTTTCAGATTTTCAAGGCTTTTTTCAGATTCTTCCATTACAGCCTTCATATAGGATTCCATATAATCCCAATCAGGCTGGCCATCTGATGTGGCGGGGAGTGAAATACTGTCATTGCTAACACGTTCCTTAAAAGCCTTTACTTTGAATGAATATTTCCATTTATTCTGTCTAATAGCAGACGCAATAAATAATCCAGACAACTCATTCATCTTTTCGTGGTGTAATATCGTAATTTCATCACTCGCTGTAAAATCACCTTTTGCATAAAAAGCATCACCAAAAGTTGTTACAACCAAAGCATCATTATCAACAAATAAAGGATTACTAATATAATCAGTAACTCCGTTATTATCTAAAGAAGCAGAATAATAAGGTAAATTACCATCTTCGTGATTACCGACTACGTGTCTCTGACCTCGGCTAACAATAAACAAATCTTCAATCTTAAATTTTGTCCAAGCACTTGTATCAATCATTTGAACCACCGCCTATCTTGATATTAACGCCAGTATCATCAGATGTTACTTCACTACTATACAGAGCAGCGTTGAGCAGCTTCTCACCAAACTCTTTGGTATCAATGCCTTTCTTGAAGCAGATATAATCCATAGCAGTCTTCTTAAAGTCTTCCTCTGAAATCTCAAAAGGCTTTTCAGGCATCTGGTATGACAGATGTTCAGAAGGATTTATCCATTGTGCTGTATTATGCTTTGTATCACGAAGTTTACTGATACTATCAATCCAATAATCTTCGATAGCTTTCCACTTATGTTTAATGTCCTGTCTACCCTCATTCTTAACGGTTTCAAGACCATCATCTTCAATATAGCATCCAAAAATTTCCTGTCCGTCTTGAGGCTGTCCTGTCTTAAATACAAAGATAGAAGTAGTAACACCTACATTAAAGAATAAATTTTCAGGCAGCTTGATAATCTTCGTAAGCGTATGATTTTCAAGAATACGCTTAATCTGTTTTTTAGATGCTTTTTCCAACTTCTTATCAGGCAAGATAAATGCACAATCTGTTCCTGCCTTAACAGAATCAAGAACATTCTCAACAATGAGCATACAACCATATTTGTTCTCATAAGGTGGGTTCATCAGAACCTTTGTGATAGGCTTTGATTTAATCCACTCACACGCTGAATCTGTTCTCATATCATTTTGCTCAAGATTTGTCTTACCGTCTTTATGAATCAGCATATTAGCACAGGCAAGAGCATAAATTTCTTTGTCGAACTCAATGCCGAATAGATGCTCTTTACGGATTTTCTTTGCCTTGTTGGTATTATAACCACCTGCCTCACGCATCATATTAGACATACCCTTAACAAGAAAAGCACCCGAACCACAAGTAAAATCTCCAAGATAATCATTCTGTGTCACACCAATAAGACGATACATAAATGATGTGATGTGTTCAGGAGTAAAGACCTGACCTGCTTCAGATTTCTTTTTATATCTATTGAACTCATTGAAGAAAATACCCATGACATCTTCACCACGCCATTCATTAGAATTGACGCAATCAGATATAGTACAGACATCATCAATAAAATCATTGATAGCTTTCTGATTTTCAATATAGTTCATTTCAATCTTCTGATAAACATCTTCCAAAATATGTAACTTCATATTCTGCTGTTTACTATCTTCCAAAGATTTATTGATGGTACTTAAAATCTGACCGTGAAGCATTGAGAAATCTCTATCTTTTAGACTTTCAAGCCTTGCTCCGTATCTTTGAGCAACCAATGCACAGGCTGTGAAAATCATACGGTGATACAAGTTCTTAACGCCAAAATTTACATGAAGATTATTATTGATACTACGAGTAACATCATAAATCTTCTGTGTTGGGATTCCCTGCTCATTTACCAAATCAATATAAAATTTCTTAGGCTGAATTTCATTCGGAATATCAATAGGCTCATTATTAAAAAAACCAGCAGTTTTGTATCCATTGTGAAGGATACCAACGACTTTCTTCCATCCTGCATCCATAAGAATCTGACAGTTCTTCTTGATTTCATCAACAATCTTTTTAGTGCCGATGTCCTCATTACTATTTTTAGTTTCAAGCAGAATAGCGACAGCATTTTTGTTATCAGGAATATACCATCCATCGGGCTTATCTGATACACCCTTAATGCCCAACTGATTAAAGGTGGTAATCTGCCCTGTTCCCTGCTGAATACCTTTTTCCTTTTTATTGAAGCCAAGAGCAATCTTATCAGCGTCTCTAACTTCATCTTCGGTTAAAAACTGTGCCATATAATCAAAGTCCTTTCATACAAAATTAAGCAGATAATATCTACTTCTTGTAATATATCAGAAAAAAATAATTAATGCAATACAAAACAATAAATAAATTATTAAGTATTGCATTTATAATTATTGTCTATATTCGCATATATTTCTGTGAGGGCACAAAACATTACAATAATATGTTTCAGAATTGTCTGGCAACCATACACTCGTTTTGTCGATTAAATTAATCGTATCCTCAGCCCACTTAATAGTATCTTTATAATCATCTTCATTCCATGGAATAACAATTTCATCATTTTGCTTAAACAGATTCCATCGCAATTTATTAACTTTCCCATATTCTGCAATTATAGGCTTAGAGTACATATATAGTTGCTTTTTAAATTCTTCAAAATGACTAGCAGATTGTTTGCTAATTTCTCCATTTTTCTTTTTCTTGATTGTTGAGCTCTTATGATCCGAGATAATTATGTTGCCATTTTCTTTATCTCTTAATAATAAATCTATATAGCCTACAAAAGGTTTATCCAAGATTTCAAAATGAATCTCTTTTTCAACTCCTAGTATTTCATATCTATCAAAGTCAAAATTGATGTTTTGGAAATATGACAAGCCTTGCTCATAATAAGTTTCTGCTAAATCTACATACTTATTCCTTGGAAATTCATCTACAACAATTTCCTTCCATAATTCTGTAAATTTATCCTCTAAATCCCATATAGCTAAATTCCCTTTTAAATACTCTTCTAAAACTTTATGGCAAACTGTTCCATATTCAGTAAAAGAAGAGTTAGCTCCACGATTATCTTCGATATAAGTTAGATACCATTCATAAGGACAATGATAATAAGAATTAAGTCTGCTAAAGCTCCACTGCATATTATCTAATATAAAATCTAATTCATTTTCCATATACCCCCCTATTAAAAAAATGTTTCTCTCATATTGATTATATTTCTTTTTTCTATCATAAGTTTTTTGTCGTTGATTATAGAAGCAGGTTCATTGCACTTAAAAGACCTGCATATCTGAGGTCTAACTTCATATATTTTACATTTATCTGTAGCTTTTGTTATGTCAAGAAATGGACAAGTTAATTCATACGCTGTGTTTGTCATAGGAAAAGATGTCTTTTGTTCCTGGATATTATGCTCTTTAATATATGACTTAATTTTCTCTATTTCTGTTGTGGATAGTGGTAAAAGATTCCCACAACATTCTCCACACTTTTTACATTGCTTCATTATCTGTTCCTCCAACAATTAATACAGTAATTACTTTTTATATTCATTTCTAGCTTTAAATCCCTCTATGATTCTTTCCTCCATTGCATCCGCCTCTTCTTTGTTTAATGATGATAAATCATAACATTCTTTTACTTTATAAGGATTTAATATTCTTGCAAGCGGGTTTTTACTGCAACTCTCAACAGTTTTTAAAATGGGCATTACCCTTTCATTATCCTCTGGCATAATTTGTAAAATAGCGCATACCCTATCTATATCACTCAAATATTCAGAACTATTTATACAGTTTAGAAGACTACATAAATCGTTCATAATTGTTTCGTGATTTCCAGTAATAATTCCATTATTATTTTTTGAATCGCTTTTAATCATTTTCTTTTTCTTTCCTCATCTTTCATTTTTTACTGTTTATAAATCTACTATTTACATTAAATATTAAATCTTGGAACTTCTGATTCTTCCCCTATTTCTTCAATCTTTGAAATTCCTGCTGTTGGAAATATTTCTCTTTTCTTATATCCACTTTGGGGAAAGCTATAAATTGAAACCCACAATCCATTAGATTCCAAAAATGTTTTCTCCACCTTATTAATTGTAATCTTTTGTCCATTTGAGTAATAAATTGTTACCTTTCTCATACTTATCCTCTCTTCTCTATCTAAAAAATTCATTTTCTACCAAAACAATTCGATACGTCTCTTTTTTGTTATTTCTGGCCAATTCTATATATGCTTTAGCAGGATTATTACACATAAAATATTTGCATATATCCGGTCTCACTTCGTATATATTGCACTTGTGAGTCCTCTTAGTTAAGTCGCAAAAAGGGCATACTAGCATTAAACATTTTGTTCTTGTTGGGAAAAAATTTGCTGCTTTTTTTATATTGTGTGCTTTTATATACGCCTTAATTCTCTTAATTTCAGACTCGCTCATTATTAATTTATGTCCACAACATTCCCCACATTCTGAACATTTGCCATTGCATGTATTATCAACTATATCATTTAATCCATTCTTTTCATGTTGTTCATAATCGCCTAAACTTGAAACAATAAAACTCATACTTTTAAACCGAGAATTACCTTATAATATACTAGGTACATCCTTTATCCTTTTAATTATTAATGATTTAGCTTCAAAATTATCAAGGTTTAAATAACAATTTGATAGAATATCTATAACTGTTTCTTTGTATATAATTTCATTACATTTATCAGATACTTCATTGGTAATTATATTACTAATATTTAATAGCTTTTCTTCTGCAGTATTATCCTTATTTTGTAATTCATATAATATATTTGCAAACATTCTTTCATAATTTGCATTCACAATTGTTACTGTAGGAGCAAAGCACTCCATTACCGCCTTAACAATTTCAGCCTCATTTACCAACTCTTTTTGGTAATTGCATTTTTTATATCTCTTCTCCATTACATCATTTAATTTGTCTGCATCTATAATTCTTCCCATAAAATTTTTATCCCCCCTATTAAGCTATTTTATCTACCTGAAGAACCGAAACCGTCTACCCCTCGTTCAGTAACTTCATTAAAATCCTCAACTAAACATAGTTCTTCATATAAATACGGTGTAATCACTATTTGAGAAATTTTATCCCCTCTGTTAAACATATAATCGTTATCCCCATGATTATATAACTTAACTCTTATTGATCCTTGATATCCGCTATCAATCAATCCTGTACTAGTAATATCATGCTTAACGTTTAAACCTGATTTAGATATCAAAACTCCGCAATAACCTACCGGAATTTTAAAACAAACCCCAGTATCAATAACTGCCGTATCGCGTCCTTTAATTAAAAAATCTATTGGTGTATATAAATCAAAACCAGCATCATTTAAATGTGCTTTTGTTGGCATGTACGCTCCCTTATTTAATTTAATTTCAATTGCCATTATTTCCCTCCACTTAAAAAATAATCATCTAATTCGCATGTGAATCCTATTTCTTCTTCCATTGCTTCTTTAACATCTGCCCAATTCAAGTCCTTTGATAAAAGTTGTTTTGAGTTTTCTATGTATTTATCAGTGAATCGCTTGACTCTCTCTTTACCGAAGCCAAATTCATCACGCAAAACGAATACACTCATTAGCATTATTGTTGATAGCATATTATCTTGAATTTCCTTTAATGCTTCGCTGACATCTTTCATATCGCACGCCAATGGAATTTTGTATTTACATCTGAATTCAACTTCTTCTCTTAGAGCTTCTATTCCTTTATTTTCTGCAATTTCCAACCCCCTTTGTATTCCTGATAATCTAGCTTGTTCTTCTTTACTTATTTTACTCATATTTCCCACCTTATTTTTGCTTTGTTATTGACATTAGGAATCAAAACAGCTATATTATACATGTATTTATATATTTCTTTTATTGCTGTGATTCACATTCCCCCCGTGGCTCACAGCTTTTCTCTTGTTTCACGTGACACATATTTTTACTCTATTAAATCACTATATTTAGATATTATATTATATATTGAAGAAAAACAAGTGTCATTACATCTTTTACATCGAATATCATCATTAGACATATTTACGCATTTCTCGTATTCCTTTATATCGTTTATAATTTTCTTCCAGGCTGTTAGGCTCTTCACTGCAACAGTTAACATTTCTAACTCTTCCATATCTGTTAATCTATTTTCACATTCATGACAATTAGTATCACAAACAGTACTAATACACTCCATTTGTTTGTAAATATTCCTTATAATTTTATTAACATCACTCATTGTTATATCTCTCTCCTTTATTAATTAGATTGCATTTGAATCTTTGCAATACTTTATTATTTTTTCTGTACAGTTATGGCAAACATCTAGTTTAGTACACCCAGATTCATATATCTTGATTTTTAGACTTGTTTTTCTTGGGTGATATCCACTATCACCTAGATACATGATTTGTGGTGAAAAAACCTGTCCGCATATATCACAAACTATTGCTCTCATTTAATTATATCCCCATTTGCTTTATAATTCATTCTGTTCTGCTAACCATTTCATATAAATGTCTGTTGCTATCTTTTCTGCGTGTTCTTCGTCTTTTGCTTCCACAAAGACTTCTGCTCTACCGCTCCACTTATCTCTGTAAACTTTACTTATTTACCCCTTTCATTTAATGACGACTAGGCACCTGGTGCCATTTTGAGCTATAGCTATGTTCTAATCTATCTAAATCATTTTCAATCTTCTCTATCTGCTCATTTTGGGCTGTAATTCCATCAGCGATTATTGCCAATGATTTAGCAATATCAAGAAGTGCCGCTGTTCTAGTTCGCTCTTTTATGGCATCTTCGTTAAATGGCCCTGGTTCACGAATTATTTCTTTTACAGACTTAAACATTTTACTTGTTTTTTCTAATTCATTTATATTCTCAATCATTTTATTTGTCTCTTCTAATTTACTCATTATTTACTTATCCTCGCTTTCTCTCTTATATGGTGCGTTCCACCAACCCTTATAAAAATATGCTGGAAAAATAGACTTTCCATTACAAAACGTAAACATATGTAATATTTCTGTTTCCCCCTCTCTTATAGGACTACCAAACATAGTCTTTATCATATCTCCATTTGTTGCCCCATCTGGAATTCTAATTGTTGGACTTTCTCGCACCATTTCCTCAAAGATGTTATCAACTAAGGCTGTTCCTTCTATTTTTGCTAATATCTCGTCTACATGCTCTTTGACTTGCATAGGCGTATCAGTATTTGATGTATATACACAAGTTTTATCTCCATCTTCTGTTAATTGTATAATAGTATCTGCTCTAACATATGTTTTAGTATCACTACCATAAGTTAGTGGTACAAATTTAATTTTCTCCATCTGAATCCACCTCTTCCGTTTCATACATCCAAGCCTCAAAGCCAACAATACTAAATTTCTTTCCGCATTTGTCACACTTTACAATCTGAATATCGCCCGTGTAACAATCTATTATTTCATCTCCAATCCAAGTATCTTCAAACGTTGGTTCATATTCCTTATAGCAATAAGGACATACTATATTTTGATCTATCATTCTTCTAACACCCCGCAATCTTTTAATGCTCTGTTGTAGCCTGCTCTTTCCCAAAAGTCCTCTACTGCAATTCTTTTTAGCTTACCTCTTGGTTCTGGTGCTTTCATAATGTTTTCGATTGTAAAACTATACTTTGCATTTTCATTACTAGGATATTCTTCATATCCTGCAAATATTGTATCTTTCATTTTTTCGATTATATCTTCTGATAGTTCATCATCACTTTCAATTATTGCTACATATTTCATGTTTCTAGTTCAAATCCCCCTTAATCTTTTTACGTTTTTCCTCGTCAGTATCAAAAATAAAATGCATAGCGTCATTCCAACCTCGCGTATATTGTTCTGCTTTCTTGTATTCCTCATAATCTCGCATTGTTGGAACACTCTTATATATTGGTTCTGTCTGCATTTATCCCTCACTTCTTAAACCATGTAATATCCGTTTGTACTTTCTCTATATCTTCTTTCTCTACGTATTTCATCAACAAGAGATATTAATCTCTCATTGCAAAATGCAGCTTCCATAGCGTCCAACTCTTCATCTGAAAATGCACTAAATCTTGTCATTCTTCTACCTCACTTTCTGTAATCAGCTCATTTAGGATTGTTAAAGCTAAATCCAAACCAATTTTCATATATATGTCTGTCATTGTGTCATTACCGATTTTATCAATAGCTTTTTGTATTTCCTCTCCAACTTTTTTAACCCTATCTAGTGATACAACCTTTATTGGCTCTGCCTCTAATAATCTATTGATACAACAATCAACACCATGATTAAATTCTTTATTTCCATCTACTTTAAGAAATTCAATTTGTTCTAAATCTATATATCTGCTCATTCTATCACCTGCTTTTTATATGGTGCGTTCCACCAATTTTCATCATACTTATTTACTGCCATACTATCCCACAAATGCACAAAATGCACTTCATATACTTCTCCGTCTTCTTCAAACCTTGCTTTCCTATCTTGACACTTAGGAAACATAGCTTTTATCATATCCCCATTTGTAGCACCTTCAGGAATTGGGATTACATTTGCTGTTGGTGTTTCTCCCACCATTTCTTCAACAATATCATTAACTAAAGTTGCAAGTTTCCCATATTCCATTTTTCTTTTTGTCACTACGTTGTGTAAATCTCCTGTACTTATCACTCTACTCATTTATTTTCTCCTATATTTCTTCAAATAATTTTGTTATTTGGTCTATAATATCAAGTACATCATCTGGTTCATAACAACCATTAGCATATAACACATCCTTACGTATTTTGTACACTTCATCAATAGCCTTATCAATTTTCTCACGTTCTACTACATCTGCGGTAGGTCTTTCCGCTACAACCTTTATTACATCATCTATTGCGATAAACGTGAAACCGTCTATTAATAGCTTTCTAGGTTGTTTAAGATGACATAAAAACCTTATTAAATCATATTTGTCTGTATATTCTGCCATTTACTCTCCCCTTTCATACTTTGCTTAAATTAAATATACCAACATAGTTACATAATGAATAACTTGGTCTTGCACATAATTAATCTTCTTATATCGTGCTTTTAATGGGTCTACAATTAGATGTGCTACAAGTATTATGATTAATTGCCAATTAAACCCGAAGCTCACATAAAATGGCAAACAATAAAGCATACAATGAACAAATAAGTGATACCAATTTTCGCCTTTTGTTTTAGCAATAAAATCAGTTTGCAATACATAATCGCCTACTAAATGGCATAAGATTAATTTAAAAATAGTTTCAATCATTTTTATCCCCTTTCTAAAAAGTCCAAATCATTCCAAAAATACTAATCACTGTACATACACATGCGATATAAAAAAGAATAGTTAAAATCAAAAAATCATATATATCTGTTAATAACGATAGTATCCAAACGCTTAAAAGACCACTAACGAATAATCTAACAAAAAATCCAAATGTAAACATTTACTCTTTCCTTTCAAAAAATCTAATACTGCAAGTTACTCTATATTCTCTGCCGCAACTTTCACATTTTAATTTAACATCACTAGTACCTGTTCCTGTTGCCATTGAAACTAACTTGCCCCAATTGGTATTAAAAGGTGACGTGTTACAATGTGTAATTCCACAGTAAGGACATCTTGGCATTGATATTTTTCTATAATCTGACATTTACTCTTTCCTTTCTGCATCTGCACAATAGTAATCTTCTGAAGTATTTAAATCTATCATAGGACAAAAATGATACTCTTTGGTGTCGGGAACTCGTGGAGTTAAATCTTTTATCCAATGTTTACAATCTTTACAAGTTATGATTTCTACTAAAGGACAATTTGGGTGTCTACTGTATTTGTATTCAATAACGTTATTTCCTGTCGTTCTGCATAAGCCAAACCACGGACTATCAACATTATTTAGCATACATTCTTTGCAACTTGTAGGCATTTCCATTCCTTTAATTGCTATCATTCTTCTAACACCCCACAATCTTTTAACGCTGAATTATAACCCTCTTGGAAATTACCGACCACATAGCTGCCCATCGGCTCTGGTGCTTCTTTAATGCTTGTGATTTCACAATAATACATTGCATTTTCATCACCTAAGAACAGAATTTCTTCTGAATTTTTGATTGCATCTTCTGATAGTTCATCATCACTATCAATTATTACTACATATTTCATTTTTCTCTCCTCTCAACTCCTGTGAATACTCCGCCAATTTCTTAAAATGACCTCTCATATGTTCTCCCATCGGATTGTGTGTTCTCCTTGCATCATGTTCTAAATATAAACAAATAGATGCAAGCGTTTCACAAATTTCAAATAGTAAACCTTTATAAAAAAATATCTTATTTTTCAATTTCATTCTTTACACTTCTTTCTAGGATCCTCAGGCTTTACAGCATTTTCAGGAATAAGCCATGTCTTCCCTTTAAATTCTGCCCCAGGTATTCTTCCATCCCTGCAATACAAAGATACTCTTCTTTGTGAAATATTCCATTTTTTTGCCATTTGTGCTGTAGTCAAATATTGCATTGTATAACTACTTAAAAAGAATTCCACTAGTGGACAATGCTCTGGTCTTTCAGTTTCATTAAAATCAATATTTTTTAGATTGATTGAGCATACATAGTTCCAAGGTTCGTCTTCACCTTTGCAAGCTGTTAGATTACAACACGCACAGTTTTTTGGCATTTTCATTCCTTCAATTCCTATCATCTGTTTACCTCACTTCTTATCAATTAAATAATCAATAAAATCAATTACAATAATCAAAAATAGCCCTATTAAAACTGCAATTACACCCTGTGTAGCTGTCATTTCTACCACAATAAAGCTATTAACCATTTTTACTCCTTTTCTTCCTCACTTTCCACTTTATATGCTTCTGGTAATGGTTGCCATGCTACAACATCATATTCAAAAGCTCCTATAGTGTGTATCGGAATCCATCCACGATTTGTATATGCGGCAACTTGCATATCTCCAAATTCGTCTTGAATGAGATAGTGCTTATCTACATTACCTACATACTCATTTTTTCTTGGTAGTTTCTCACTTGTGGAGATCCACTTTTGTGTAGGTGTTACGGATGGTAACTCCTTGATGTATTTTTTAAATCTTTCTCCATCATCATATGAACAAAAGATTCCTTTTAGTCCATCACTACTACAATCGTCTATGGTTTCAAATACAGCTTCTCTGCTTATGCTATCTTCACAAGGTTCTTGTTCTAAGCTTTTTGCCTTGTATTCTTTTTCCCAATTAAACTCGTATAAAGGGCATTCCCAACATTTTTTCACTTTATCACAATCAATGATTGCGCACATCTGTTTCTCTGTATTTATCTTACTATCATCAGGTATCCCAAACACTTCTTTAAACTTTTCCCAATTAGTCATGTTCCCCCTTACTTTCCTGTGGTTCAACCAATTCCCATTCATCACCATTTGCTCTGACAATTCCTAATTTTGCCAACTTACGACAAGCGAGTTCATCAAAAGCGTCTTTGTTAAGCTCCCACATATCGCTAAATATTTCATTCGCTACCCATCTTGCGAATTGAATCGCTTCTGATTCTTGCATTTGCTCTCTCAACTGTTTTAATTCTTTAAGCCATTCAGCAAGTTGTCTGTGCTCTTCGGCGCATTTCAGACATTTCTCATGCCCCAAAGTTATGGAACTTTTCGGATTTCCATAATCTTTGAAACTCTCATATGTATTAGCGAGTTTCTCTTTTTCTTCTGCTACTTCCTCTGCATGTTTAATTGCTTCATCAAGTTTCATTCTTTTCTCTCCTTCTCTTCTTTGTATGGCTCTGGTAACGGCAACCATGCTGTAACAACGTTGTTATACGCAAATGCTTTATCACGAAACGCATACCATTGAAGTTCTGTCTTATCAACAAAAAACCTACCCTCAAATACTCTATCTGTCTTTGTGCTAAATAATACTAATTCTCCATTTTTCGGTAGTCTTTCGCTAACTGGAATCCACTTGTTCGGATTTTCCGAATCACTCATTTGCTCTTCAAGTGTATTCATGTAATTTAACAAAAATCGACACATTGAAGTTACATCTTCATATTCAAACTCATTGTTGTCACGCATTTCAATAATAGTTTCTTTTAGCTCTTGCCATTGTTCTTTCATTCTTCCACCTCCTGCATTTCCGCCCCGCAATTAGGACAATAGTCCCCTTCTTCAAGACTTTCTTCACCGCAACAAGAGCACTTAACATAATCTATATGTCCATAAGCTGTTGTGATATAGTCATTTGTATCTATCCAAAATCCTTTCTTACGTTCTACTGTTAATTCTTTAAATTTCTCGTCTACAATTTCTTGCATATCTTCTTTACTGAATCTAAATTCAGCAATACACGTAACGGGTGTTACGGATGGCATTGCCTTTATTTGTTCTTCAAACAACATCCACATATTTAACATATCAATTGAGTATGTATTAGCATACAGTTCCACGCTTTCTTTTATCCATTCAAGAATCGCCTGTCTACTCACTGCATCTTTACAAGTTTGTTCTATAGCCTTGATAATTTCATCTATTTCTTCATAATCATCAATTGACAAATAATCAGTTAAATAAACTCTAACTTTATTTATTGCTTCTTCTCTTGTCATTTCTCCCCTCACTTTCTGCACAATCAAATAAACACTCGTCACATTTATTATAAGGTTTTGGTAGCGGCAACCAGGCTATAACATCATCAGTAATACGAAAATCCCATCCTAATTTTTCACCTTCATACCAAATTGCCTCTACACGTTTTCCATATTTTTTATCATCAATAGTCACTAGATAAATATCTGCTTCTTCGGGTAATCTCTCGCTACAAGGAATCCAGTTTGTTGTAGGTGCTACAGATGGCATATTTTTTATTACTTCTAAATCAACAACCTTCCTATAACCGACAGGGGTTTCTACTCCGTTATAATTATCCATTAATCTTTTTCTGCTCACACAATCCTCACAAGGCACCGGCTTTAACGATAATAACCTTGTAACATCTTCTTCTGTATGTCCATCCCATTCTTTTCC
>Ga0247611_10007311_pt1 | contig 13910 bp, 10 predicted proteins | sample 177DNAGHGhighgp2_FD_192422 | JGI IMG/M metagenome (GOLD analysis project Ga0247611, IMG submission 192422) | Sheep rumen microbial communities from Palmerston North, Manawatu-Wanganui, New Zealand - 1770 DNA GHGhigh gp2 | ecosystem: Host-associated > Mammals > Digestive system > Stomach > Rumen...
AGCCTGCGGCGTACATGTCAGCGTCAACAACATGATGCGCCTGCGCACCGTTGAGCAGTCGTTCGCCGCTGAGTCCCCCGTAGGCTACTGGTTCAACCCCTATAGCCCGGCTAAGCCGGTACTGGTGGTTCCCCACGGCATTGTGCCCGCCATCAGTATGACCGAGAAGTTCCGGCAGTGGCAGGATCACTTCTCCATCTACACCTTTGAGCCCACCGACGAGCATGCCTCCCGACTCTCACCCGGCCTGGACTACGACCGGCTGGTCACTGCCTACGCCGACTTGCTCGACCGTGACATTCCTGCCGATGCCCGCGTGTTCGGCTTCCTCGGCTATTCGTGGGGTGGAGAAGTGGGCTACTCGGTAGCAGCCCTCTGGCAGCAGCGCCATGGCGGCACTCCCCACGTCTACCTCTGCGACACCATCTTCTCCGGCCCCGACACGCCCAAGCTGACCGAGACACAGATTACACAGAGCATCATCCAGTACCTCATGACCCATGCCGCCGACTTCGACATGAGCGGTCTGCAGTCATCTGGAAGCGAAGCCGACGGCGGTGTGCTCGGCATGGCCTTGATGAAGTGCGGCAAGGATGCCGGTTTTGCCGGTGAGGTGCTGAAGATAGCCACCAGGAAATTCTATCATGGCGAACTGTACCGCCGAAGCGGTCCATTGCCAACGATCGACTGCCACATGACCTACTTCCTTGCCACGCGCGAGAATCCGCATCAGGCAGAACACCTGTCTGGATGGAGAAAAGTAGTACCTACGATGGAGGTGGTCAATGTGGATGACAACCACATGAACTTCTCGCTCCGTAATGACAACACTTACCTGGTGACGCAACGTCTGCTGGGCGACCTGGAAGAAGAAGTTAAGGACGCTAAGAAGTTAAGAAGTTAAGAATGAGGGATCTGCTGACCGAGGTGTTTGCCGCCATGAGGGGCAACAAGATGCGCATCGCGCTGACAGGATTTTCCATTGGATGGGGAATCTTCATCCTGATTGTGCTCATCAGTTCGGGACGCGGACTCATCAATGGTATGCACCTCAATTTCAGGGCTTTCAATATTGGCGTAGTCACTGTGACACCGGGGCAGACGTCGCAGTCCTTCGAAGGCCACAACCGAGGGCGCACCATTCGTTTCTATGAAGACGATGCCACAGCCTTGAAAGAGCTGTTTGGCGACACCGTGGTCAAGGCCATCCCTGTGATAAGCCACGCCGTGCAGGCTTGCCGCGGCAAGGAGCACACCCATACGGTGGTCGACGGCTATGCACCGGGCTATGCCGTGGCTCCCAACATCCGCATCGTTGCCGGTCGCGACATCAATGACCTTGACATGCTCCAGCAACGCAAGGTGTGCGTGATACCCCGACTGCTACAAAAGGTATTCTTCCGAAACGACACTACGGTAGCCGTCGGCGGGCAGGTCCTGCTGGGCGGCATCAGTTTTCAGGTCATCGGCATCTATGAGCCATTGATGTCGACCAACACCACGAGGGCCATCGTCGCCCCACTGAGCACCGTCAAGCGGATATGGCGCCCTGACGGCCAGCTAAGCCGCATTTTCCTGCAGACATCCCTGCTGAACACGGCCGATCTGAACCGGCAGTTCAACGACCACGTGGTCAGCCATCTGGCTGCAAGAAAGGGTTTCGCGCCGACCGACAGGCACGCTGTCAAGATTGACAATATCTACGACCTGCCCGTGCTGATCAGCAACATCGTAGCCGGACTCCTCATCTTTGTCGTCATCGTGGGCCTGGCAACGCTCATATCGGGCATCGTGGGCGTGTCGAACATCATGCTGATTTCCGTCAGGGAGCGTACCCGCGAGATCGGCATCCGGCGGGCCATGGGTGCAAGGGCTAGTCAGATTGTCCAGCTGGTGCTGACCGAGTCGGTGGTCATTGCCGTCATCTTCGGCTATCTGGGGATGATGGTGGGCGTAGGGCTGATGGAGCTCACGACGCGGATAGTGAAACAGACTGGCAACAGCAACATCTTCTCCAACCCCAACATCGACGTGAGCCATGCGCTTGCTATAACCCTCATCATGATCGTGGTAGGCCTGATTGCCGGCTACGTGCCAGCCAAGCAGGCGGCGGGCATCAGGCTGACCGTGGCCATGGAGATGAGAAGCAGCCAGACGGGCCGCCGCCTGCTGACGGCCTTCGGCGTGTTCTGGGGCATCCTGTTGCTCATCCTGCTCTTGGGCAGCGGCACAGGTCTGGGCAATGGCATCGTGAACAAACTGAAGGACTTGCCCCCCAACGAAGTGTTTATTCATGTTCATGAAACATCCATGCCCTATCGCGGTTTCGGACGAGGCCGCAAATGGCTGATGAACTCACGCGACGAGGAGCTGATACGAGGACGCTTCGGAAGTATGGTGACATCGTACAATCCAGTCAATTATGCCGGCTACCAGAACGTTGTCCGAGATGAGCAAAACTACCAGTACCAGGTGTCGGGCGTCAATCCCCAGTTTGTCACGCTGATGCCGCAGCGAGTCGTTGCGGGCCGTTTCATCAACGACATCGACATGCGCGAGCACCGCAAGGTGTGCGTCATCGGCGAGCGGGTGGCCGACGCGTTGTTTTCCAGCTACGGCGAGGCCATCGGCAGCCAGATTACCGCAGCTGGCATATCGCTGACGGTGGTGGGCATCACCCGCAGCACCAATCCCCACATCGTCATCGGCATCGACCTCGCCGAAAGCATCCTCATGCCCCTGCCCACTCAGCAGGCGGCCTATGGCCGGGGCGACGAGATAGACTTTTGCTCGGTCATCATGGACGACGACTTCCCCATGGAGCAGCAAAAAGACCAGATGGTGGCGCTCATCAAGGAAAACCATGCCATACACCCCGACGACGAGCTGGCCATCACGGCACCGACGGTGAGCGAACAGACTGCCATGTACCACAACTTGTTCACAGGCATGGATATCTTGATTTGGATTGTGGGATTGGGAACACTGGCAGCAGGACTGATAGGCATCGCCAACATCATGCTCGTCAGCGTCAGGGAACGCACACAGGAGATAGGCATCCGACGGGCCATCGGTGCCAAGCCCCGCGACATCATCATGGGCATCATGTCTGAGAGCCTCCTGCTGACCATCTGTGCCGGCGTAGCCGGACTGTGTGCTGCCGTGTGGCTGCTGCATGGCGCGGACAACATGTTGCCTCAAGGCGACGACAGTATATTCTCGCGGCTTACCATACCGTTCTGGACGGCCATCGTTTCCCTGCTCATCCTCGTGGCAGGCGGACTGCTGGCAGGTTGGATTCCCACCCGGCGGGCACTCGCCATCAAACCCATTGAAGCACTCAGGGAAGAGAATTAAAGAGTTAATAATCAATCGATTAAACGTTTAAACGTTAAATCGTATAATCGTTAAAACGAAAAAAATAATAATGAAAAAAGCGCTTAGAGTAATCGGTTTATGCCTCCTGGCACTATTTGTGGGCTACACGCTCTACTTCCTCTGGCAGAAGTCGCTGCCAGTGCCCACAGTCTACGAATTGGTCAGCCCGGAGCAGCGCACCCTTGTGAAACGAACCACCGTGGCTGGCAGCATGGAGGCCCGCCGGCAGGTGGCCGTAAAGCCACAGGCCACAGGTGTCATCAGCCGCCTGCTGGTGGAACCCGGCGACAAGGTGAAGGCAGGCGACGTGATTGCCACCGTGAAGATCATCCCCGACATGGCGCAGCTCAACGAGGCGAAAAGCCGCGTGGAGTCTGCCCGTATCAGTCTGGCTGAGGTTCAGCGCGAGTACGACCGCGTGCAGTCGCTCTATAAGGATGGCGTTGTGAGCCGCGAGGAGTACGAGATGAAGAGCAGCCAACTGGCATCGGCCCGCGAGGGTGTCACCGCTGCAGAAACGCAGGTACAGGTCATCACCCGCGGACAGTCGTCGCGCTCGGGCGGTATCAGCATCACCGACCTGCGCTCCACTATCACGGGCGTGGTGCTCAGCGTCCCCGTCAAGGAGGGGGCCTCCGTGTCAGGCACCAGTGCCTTTACCGAGGGCACGACGGTGGCCAAGATTGCCGACATGACCGACATCATTTTCCGCGGCTTCATCGACGAGAGCGAGGTGGCCCTACTCAAAGTGGGCATGGATATGGAGCTGAACCTCGGTTCCATGCAGGAGGTAACAATCCCCGCCAAGCTCGACTACATAGCGCCCGAAGGCGAGATGCAGAACGGCGCGAAGATGTTCGAGCTGAAGGCCACCGCAAGCATTCCCGACGACATGACCATCCGTTCAGGCTACAGTGCCAATGCCAGCATCGTGCTGGGAACGGCCTGCGACGTGCTGTCGTGCGACGAGAAAGCCATCACGTTCGAGGATGGCAAGCCTTATGTCTATGTGCTCACCTCACGCCCCGACGACACCGCCCACCAACAGTTTGAGCGCCGTGCCGTCGCCATCGGCCTGTCCGACGGGCTGTCCATTGAACTGAAGAGCGGCGTCAAGGCTGGTGAACTGCTCAGGGGAAACCAGAAGTGAACGGGCCTGACAGCGCCTCGTCCCGAAAACAAACAGTGAATCGAAAAAAAGATATGCGGTCGATTATCATCTTCATTCTGTTTTTATCAAGTAGCCATGCAGTGGCACAGCAGCGGTGGACGCTCACCGAGTGCATGGATTATGCCATTGGTCACAATATTGAACTGATGCACCTGCTGAACGAGCAGAAACGACGCGAGGTGCAGGCACAGGCCAGCAAGGACGCGCGCCTGCCACAGGTCAGTGGCGAAATGGGCGGCTATACCGGCACCCTGCGCCACCGGGGCGACGGCAACCGCTTCGACGCCGACGTGTCGCTGATAGACATGGGGCTCCGTGGTGCACTACCCCTCTATACCGGCAACCGCCTGTCGAGCCAGATCAAGGCTGACCGCTACTCGCACCTGGCCGCTGTCGAGAATGTACGCACGGCCGACAAGCAGCTCAAGATACAGGTGGCCGCAGCCTACCTGCAGCTGCTCTACGACAAAGGCGAGGCCGACATTGCGCGACAGCGGTTAGAGGTGTCGAAGCTGCAGCTGACCAAGGCCCGCTCGCTGCACGACAAGGGCAAGCGGCCTGAGAGCGAGGTGGCCGAGGCAATGGCCATAGTAAGCAGCGACGAGGCGCTGCTGGCAGCCGCTGAGGGCAACATATCCCTGGCGAAGCTCGACCTGATGCAGCTGATGAACCTGCCCGACACCATCGCCTTCGACGTCTGCGAACCCGACGACAGCGTGGCTGCACCTGGCGACGCACCCGCCCTGGCCGATACTCACCCAGCCATTCGGTCGGCCAACTACAGTGTGCTACAGGCCGAACAGGGAGTGACGACGGCTCGCAGCGGATACCTCCCCTCCCTTTCACTCGTGGGCGAGGTAGGCACATCCTGGATCAGCATCGATGCAGATGCGTCGCACAACGGGAATATTCCCCTGTTTCTGTCGTTGGAAACGTCCGAGGGCTACAGCTACCGGCTCAACGGCGACTGGAACTGGAAGAACAAGAACCTCATCAACGCCTACGTGGGCCTAAAACTCCAACTGCCAGTGTTTGACGCCTTTGGCACAAAGGCACGCATACGCATGGCCAAGCTCAGTCTGGACGATGCCCGGCTGCGCCTCTTCGAGACACAGCACCGGGTACGGAAGGAAATGCACCAGGCATGGCAAGGAGCAGTCACTGCCTACAGGCGCTATGAAGCCGAGCAGCAGTCAGAGGCTGCCAACGCCCTGGCCTATAGCTATGCCCTGAAGCGCTACGATGCCGGCATGGCCACCCTCTTCGACCTCAACCAGAGTCGCCGGCAGTGGTTTATCGCCTCTGAGAATGTGCTGCGCCTGAAGTATGAGTATATCATCAGGAAAAAGATATTAGACATACAAACCGAGGAAGAATGACGTCTTCCCATATTATCACTACACCCATGATTAAGAAAACCCTTACCATTGCAGGCTGCTGCCTCCTATCGCTGGGAAGCCACGCGGCCGCCATACACGACGGCGAAACGGCTCTGACCGACAACCAGCAGGCCCAGCAGCAGACATCCAAGACCATCAGGAACGGAGAACTTTGGCCTGACGACAACGGCCGCCACATCAACGCCCACGGAGGCGGCATCATGAAATACGGCGACACCTTCTACTGGTTTGGCGAGCACAAGGACGACCACACGTGCGATGCGCTGGTGGGCGTGATGTGCTATGCCTCGAAAGACCTGCGGAACTGGCACTGCTGCGGCGTGGCACTGAGCGTTGTTGACGAGAAAGGCCATGACATTGAGCGCGGCTGCATACTGGAGCGCCCGAAGGTCATATACAATCCCACAACGAAGAAGTTCTGCATGTGGTTCCATCTGGAACTGAAGGGACAGGGCTACAATGCCGCCCGCTATGGCGTGGCCGTGGCCGACCGCCCCGAAGGCCCCTACCGCTTCCTCTACTCGCAGCGGGCCAATGCCGCCACGTGGCCCGTAGAGGGCTCGCCCATGAACTACGACAAATTCCTGAAGCGCGACTACGCCACGGGACAGATGGCACGCGACATGACCCTCTACGTTGACGACGACGGCAAGGCCTACCACATCTTCTCGTCGGAGGAGAACATGACGCTGCACATCGCCGAACTGACGGGCGACTACCTGCACCACACCGGACGATACACGCGCATGGCTCCCGGTGGACAGAACGAGGCCCCCGCCATATTCAAGCACAACGGCACCTACTGGATGATTACCAGCGGATGCACCGGATGGGCCCCCAACGAGGCCCGCATGTTCTCGGCACCCAGCATCTGGGGACCGTGGACGCAACACCCCAACCCCTGCGTGGGGCCCAATGCGGCGAAAACCTTCAACGGACAGTCTACGTTTGTGCTTGCCCTCGGCAGCGACAAACCATCAGACGGCCAGTCAGCCAAACCATCAGACAGGCCGGCATTCATCTTCATGGCCGACATCTGGAGGCCGCAACACCCGAGCGACTCACGCTACTTCTGGCTGCCCATTGAGTTCGAGAAGGGCGTGCCCGTCCTACGCTGGCGGGACAAATGGACGCCATAAAAGCAAAATAATACGCAAATATTTTCTCTGTTACGGCTTTTTTTCGTATTTTTGCCCGCAGTTAACACCTATTCTATAAATAAAGGAACTTCAATTAAACAATAATCATGATTATGAAAAAAGTATTTATCATCGCAACGGCTGCCATGGCCTTGACACTGGCCTCATGCGGAAACAAGAATACCAGCGAGGCTCCCGCAGAACAGACCGAACTGTCGGCTGCCGATGCCGAACTGGAGAACGCAACGGCCGAACTGGCAGCCCAGATCGAGACTGGCGACGCCAGCAAACTGCAGGCCGCTGTAGAGTCGACCAAGACCAAGGTGGCACAGCTGCTGAAGGACAACCCCGAAGCCGCCAAGGAGTATCTGACAAAGGTGCAGGACTACTTGAAGGAGAATGCCGACAAAATCAAGACCATCGTGGGCGACAACGCCGCCGTGCAGACGGCCGTAGCGGCTCTGGCCGACATGCCTGCCGAAACCATTATCAGCACGCTTCAGGCGCAACTCGATGCCGCCGGACAGACCGGGCAGGAGGCCGTCGACGCCATGCAGGCTGCCGGAGAGGATGCCATAGACGCTGCCAAGAATGCCGCCCAGGAACAGGTGGACCAGGCCAAGGAAGAAGCCCAGAAGGCCGTAAACAATGCTGCCGAAGAAGCCAAGAAAAAGGCCAACGAGCAGGTGGACAAAGCTGCCGACAAGGCCCTGAAGCAATTAGGACTGTGAGCTTTTCGCTGAATGAAACGGGGCGTTCGTTGAATGAATTTGCCCCGTTTCGTCGCTTACGTTACCTTTGCAGTACCACAATTCAAAAAAAAGAAAGGATATGATAATGAAAAAGGTAATGTATTTGGCAATGTGCCTAATGGCTATGACGGCCATGCAGGGCTGCTCGACCACCGACGACGACAACGATGTCTGGGGCGTCTACCCCCCGGCGGGCGACGCTCCCGGCGGCAACAACATGGGTGGCGGCATGGCCAGCGACGGCAACAGCGAGCTGACCACCTTCACCGTGAGCATTGACAAGGACACGGCTGAGCCACAGACGGCGGTGGCCGAGTTTTTCCCAGATGAAGAGGACAACCTGGACAACAACTCCTTTGCCACTGAAGTGAAGATCGTCTTCAGCGACGGCAGCGCAAGTTATGACACCACGGAAGGCGTGACCATCACGGCCAACGGCGCCCACGTCGTGGCTGACCACGGCTCGGCGAAAGGCATCTGCTACGTGGTCAGCGGCTCGACAACAAACGGTTCGCTGACCATTCTGGGCGAGAAGAAGTACGAACTGAAGCTGAACGGCGCCGACATCACCAACCCCGACTCGGCTGCCGTGAACTTGCTGAGCAAGAAGCGGGCCTACATCGTACTGGCCGAAGGCACGGAGAACCGCGTGGCCGACGGCAGCACGCCCAAAGGCGAAGCACAGAAGGGAGCCTTCTACGCCAAGGGAAAAATGCTGTTCAACGGCACAGGACGTCTGGAGGTCTACGGCAACTGCAACAACGGCGTGCACTGTGCCGACTACATCGTGCTACGACGGGGAAGCAACATCTACGTCAGCTCGACGGCCAACCACGGCATCAAGGCCAACGACGGCATCTACGTCAACGGAGGCATCCTGAACGTGGAGGTTTCGGCCACGGCCGCAAAGGGCATTAACTGCGAAAGCAACATCGTTTTCAACGGCGGCCGAACCACGATTGTCACCACCGGCGGGGGAACATTTGAGGACGGGGAGGCCAAGGCGGCGGCAGCCGTCAAAGCCGACTCGACCATCACCGTGAACGGAGGCGAGCTCTGGCTGAAGAGCACCGGCGCCGGAGGCAAAGGGCTGAAGGCCGACTGGGAAATCTACCTGAACGGGGGCAGTGTCTACGCAATTACTGAAGGAACAAAATATTCGGCTAACGGCGACACCTCGTCGCCCAAGGGCATCAAGGCGGGCACCAAGAACGTGCACGGCGTACTGGAAATAGCAGGCGCCAGCGTCATGGTACGCACGAACGGGCAGAACGGCGAGGGCATTGAGAGCAAGGGCACGCTGACCGTGAGCGACGGCACCATTCAGGTCTTGGCCTACGACGATGCCGTGAACTCCAGCGGAAACATGTATGTGAAGGGCGGCTCGCTGACCGCAATCGGACAGAACAGCGACGGTCTTGATGCCAATGGCAACATGTATATCTCAGGAGGAACCATCGTGGCCTTCGGAGCCAGCGGGGCCGAGACGGGCATTGACGTGGGCGAGCAATACAAGCTATACATCTCCGGAGGAAACATCTTCGGCATTGGCGGACGCAACGACGCCACACTCGGCAACACAACGCAGGGCATCATCTCGGCCACGGCCTCGGTCTCGGCCAACAGTACCGTCACCGTGAGCGACGGCAGCCAGACGCTGGCCACCCTGCAGATGCCGGCCTTCAACTACAGCAGCGGCACAATGATGCTCAGCACCGAAGGCATGCAGGCAGGCAGCAGCTACACCGTTGGCCTGGGCAGCACGACGCAGACACTCAGCGCCTCAAGCACCCTCAGCAGCGATATGGGAGGCGGCATGGGAGGCGGCGGTGGAGGCCCCGGACGCAGATAAGAAACACTTCGATTATCAAACCCTTACAAATAAAAAACAACAGAACATGAAAAGAACGCTTCTCCTCATCACGGCCTTGCTGGCAACAATGACCGCGGTCAAGGCCATAGACAAGAACACGGTGGAAATCACCTACAACGGTACAACGGCCACCGTGAGCATCGCCCCGAACATCAGCAGCTACGTCACCGTGCAAAGCGGAACATCATCGCACGTCAAGATTGTGCAGAGCGACAACTTTGCCGGGGTGGACAAGAACACCGACAACGAAGACGGCGAAATCATCTACGTGCTCGCAGGATCATCGACCGACGGCGAGTTCTATATGGAAGGCTCCTATAAGGCTACTGTGGAACTCAACGGACTAACGCTGACCAACCCATCGGGACCGGCACTGGCCATCATGGACGGCAAGCGCATCGAGGTCAGTGCAAAGAAGGGCACCTACAGCACCATCACCGACGGTGCCAACGACACCTACAACGGCTGCCTGCACTGCAAAGGGCACCTGAAGCTCAAGGGCAAGGGCGTGCTCAACGTGCAGGGCAATGCAAAGCACGCCATCTACAGCAAAGAATACATGGAGGTGAAGAACTGCACCGTGAACATCACTGCCGCCGCCAAGGACGGCATTCACTGCAAGGAATACTTCCTGCAGGAAAGCGGAACCATCAACATCTCCGGCACGGCCGACGACGGGATACAGGTGGAGGTTGACAATTCCATCACCAAGACCGGACAGCTGACAGACCACGAGGATGAGAACTCCGGCAACTGCTACCAGACGGGAGGCACGCTGAGCATCAGCAAATTTGCAGGAGCAGCCATCAAGGCCGACGGCACGGTGAAGCTGAGCGGAAAGACCAGCGGCTTCAGCAGCAGCGATGTGGTAGAGAACGCAGCCAACGGTGTGCAGGCCATCACCACCCCTACAGCCACCGCAGCCACCCTCTACGACCTGAACGGACGCCTGCTGCCCGCGACGACGACACGCACCAAAGGCATCTACCTGCAGAAAAACGGGCGCCAGGCTCGCAAAGTAATCATCAACTAAGGCCGACTTATGAATCTGCGCAACCGGCAATGGCACGAAACCGTCGTCTACGTCATTCTGTGGGCCATCCTCTTTGCCATCCCCGTAGCCGTTATACAGTTCCACCACAAGAACGACTCGGGGGGCTATCCCTGGCACGAACTGTTCGAGCTGTGGAGGCAGTTTGCCGTGTTCCTCGTCGTCTTCCTGCTGCATAACTACCTGCTGGCACCGCTCATCGTGTTCAAGCGGCGCCCCAAAGCCTACATCCTCTGCATCACACTGCTACTGGCATGTTTCGTGACCGTGCAGTGCATGCACAGGCCTGACCACGGCGGCCCCAAACACGGAAGGGGCGCTCCCATGGAAGACCGCCACCGCCCGCTGCCCCCGGACGAAAGAAAACATGGCGAAGAAGGCATGGCACGCTTTGAAGAGAACGGGTTCAGGCAGCCGCCAAAGGACATGAGTGGACACAGACCCGACGGTCCGCACGGCCCCGCTATCGTAGGGCAGCACGACATCATTGCCACCATCATACTCATTCTGATGCTCGGTATGAACCTCGGCGTGAAGTTCTATTTCCGACAGCGCGACAACGAACAGCGCTTGGCCACGCTGGAACGGCAGAACCTGGAGCAGCAGCTGGAGTTTCTGCGCTACCAGATTAACCCACACTTCCTGATGAACACGCTGAACAACATCCACGCACTGGTCGACATCGACCCCGAAGAGGCGAAGCAGACCATTGTGGGATTCTCAAAAATACTGCGTTTCGTGCTCTACGACGGATCTAAGCAGCTGGTGCCCCTCGACCGCGAGCTGGCCTTCCTCAGCAACTACATTGAACTGATGGGCATGCGCTTGTCCGAACAGGTGGACCTCGTCATCGACCTGCCCACAACGCCCCCCGACGCCCATGTGCCGCCACTGCTGTTCATCACCTACGTAGAGAATGCCTTCAAGCACGGTGTCAGCTACCAGCAACACTCGTTCATCGACATACACATCAGCATTGAGGGCAACACCCTGCTCTTTGTATGCAAGAACAGCCGCGTCCCTGCTACCAATGCCACCAACACCGGCGGCGTGGGACTCAAGAACGCACGCAGACGCCTGAACCTGATCTATGGCGAGGACTACCGGCTCGACATCAACGAGGGTGAAAACGCATACTGCGTCACACTGCGCATCCCGCTTAACCCAGAAACCGACCAACTAACAAGCCCACAACAATGATCCGAGTATTAGCCATCGACGACGAACCCCTGGCACTGCGCCAGCTGGCAGCCTACATACAGAAAATTCCTTTCCTGGAGCTGGTGGGATCGTGCCGCAGCGCACTGGAGGCACGCAACATCATGCAGCAGGAGATGGTCGACGCCATTTTCTGCGACATCAACATGCCCGACCTCTCGGGCATGGACTTCGTCAGGCAACTGGCCGTCCGACCACTGATCGTCTTCACCACCGCCTATTCCGAGTATGCAGTCGAAGGCTACAAGGTCGACGCCGTGGACTACCTGCTCAAGCCCTTCGGACTGAACGATTTCCAGCGGGCAGCCAACAAGGTGAAAGAACGCTTTGAACTCATGAGCCGCCAGGACTCTCCGGCACAGGACCAGGAGTCCGCACCAGGCAGTATGAACGCCAAAGACAATCAGTCGGCCAACAGCGACGACACCCTGTTCGTCAAATCAGACTACCGCGTGGTGCGCATACAGACCAGCGACATTCGCTATGTAGAGGGCATGAGCGAATACCTGCGCCTCTATCTCGATTCGCAGCCACGCCCCATCATCACCCTGCTCTCCATGAAAAAACTCGAGGAACGGCTGCCCTCACAATTCATGCGCATACACCGCTCTTATATCGTGAACCTGAACAAGATTCAAGAGGTCAGCAAAAACAGGGTCATCCTGGACGCTGACACCAGCCTGCCCATCGGCGAACTCTACAAGGAGCAGTTCAACGACTACCTGAACACCAAATTCTTAGGAAAATAAAAAGAAACGCAGAATCATGAAAAGAAATGTCACGCTGCTCTGCATGCTGCTGGCCGTCGTCACGGCATGCGCACAAACAAAGACCGTATCTGTCCTTGGCGATTCCTATAGCACCTTCGAGGGCTATCTGACGCCACAGGATAATGCCATCTGGTATTTCGAGAAAAACAACCCGGAACTGACCGACGTGAAGGATGTCGCACAGACATGGTGGCACCAGCTCATCACACAGCAGGGATGGCAGCTATGCATGAACAACTCGTTTAGCGGAGCCACCATCTGCAACACGGGCTACAACAAGGAAAACTTCACCGACCGCTCGTTTGTCACCCGCATGAAGAACCTGGGCTGTCCCGACATCATCTTCATCTTCGGGGCCACCAACGACAGCTGGGCTCACTCACCCATTGGCGAGTTCAAATACGAAAATATTACTCAGGAGGATCTGTGGTCGTTCCGCCCTGCCATGGCACGCATGCTGCAATGGATGAAGAACCGCTACATCGGCACTGACATCTACTTCATCCTGAACGACGGTCTCTCGGCCGAGATTACTTCGTCGGCCACAGCCATCTGCGAGCACTACGGAGTGACCTGCATCGCACTGAAAGGCATCGACAAGAAAGCCGGCCATCCGTCAGTCAAGGGCATGCAGCAGATTGCAGAACAAATCACGGAAAAGATAAGAAAAGTGTACAAGGCGCATTAGCGAAGCACCCTCACTTCGACAACCACAAGCCGTCGGCCGTCGACGCGGAAACGCACGTCACGCCCGGCAAACGGCATGCCGTACACCCGCTGCGGGTTGTCATGATAGCGGGGACGGGGATCAAGCGACAGCACTTCCACAAGTGCCTGTCGCTCTTCATTGCTAAAAAGCTGGGCCAGCTGTTCCGGCATCTCGACCGCTAAGCGCTCCCACTTCGTCTGATCCACGAATCCCCCAAGGGCATCGGGATGCGCATCGGCGTAGGCCACGTAGGGCTTCAGGTCGTAGATGGGGGTTCCGTCCATCAGATCAGCACCCTCCACGTGAATCACCGGCCCCAGCGTGGGGCTATGCTCTATGTGACTCAGCTTCACAGCCGACAGCCCCAGCGGATTGGGTCGGAAGGGCGAGCGCGAGGCAAAGACCCCGATGCGCTCATTGCCACCCAGGCGAGGCGGCCGCACTGTAAG
>Ga0247611_10007312_pt1 | contig 13907 bp, 14 predicted proteins | sample 177DNAGHGhighgp2_FD_192422 | JGI IMG/M metagenome (GOLD analysis project Ga0247611, IMG submission 192422) | Sheep rumen microbial communities from Palmerston North, Manawatu-Wanganui, New Zealand - 1770 DNA GHGhigh gp2 | ecosystem: Host-associated > Mammals > Digestive system > Stomach > Rumen...
TGGCAAAGACCGAGACCGCCCGCAGCGCCGCCATGGAAGAGTTGCTGCACCTGCACCCGAATCCGCAGCATATCCTCGATTCGAACACCTATGAATACTATAATCACTGGTACCATAGCGCAATGTTTGCTATTCTTGATGCTATGGACGTGACCGACGACTTGACACCCGTGCAAAAGAGAATCTTCCCGAAAGTTCCACTCGGAAAGCTCAAGGATTCGCTATCCCTTCTCGAAAAGCTTGGACTTGCCCGCAAGAACGAGGCAGGACTCTGGAAACCGACCAAGGAATCCATCTCCAGCGGTCCGTACAACAACGCGGAACTCATCAAGCAGTACCAGTTGCAATGTTTCGAACTTTCAAAGCAGGCGCTCATCACGCGCCCCAAGATGCCGACCGTCATGAGCACGCTCACGTTCAGCATTTCGAACACCGCCTACAAGAAACTCGAATCCGAGCTCCAGGAATTCAAGGCCAAGGCTAGGCGCATCATCAGTGAAGACAACGAAAAGGCAAGCGGCGTTTATCAAATGAACCTGCACCTGTTCTCCAACCTCGATCCGGAGGTGAAAGCATGATGCACTTCAAGCTCATTCATATCACGAGCGCACTCGCACTCGCCACGATTTTCTCCGCATGTTCCGAAGAAAACCACGCCGGCGTGCTCACGGAAACGGAATCCGGCACGACCATCGCTAGTATCGAAGGCTCCGTGACAAACGAAAAAGGCAAGCCGGTCGCAAGCGCCAAGGTAAGCCTCATCTCGGCAGACCACATCGCCGCACGCATGGCTCCCATCAAGACGGCCACCACAGACAAGTCCGGCAAATACACCATCGACAGCGTTTCCGCAGGCGACTACGCCTTGCAGATCAGCAACACGGAACGTACTCAGTCCGGCTACCAGGCCATCACCGTCGAAGACGACAAGACGGACACGCAAAAGCTCAAGCCCGCGACAAGCCTCGAAGAGAATGCAAGCCTCAAGCTCAAGCTCAGCGCCTACGCGCTCGACAAGGGCGACACGCTCTGCATCACGGGTACACTCAACTGCATCGCTGTTGACGACAAGAGCGTCAAGGCCGGAACAGTAACCATCGGCGAAATTCCTCCGATGGAATTCACGAACATTGCGCTTATCCGTAAAGCCGACCACAAGGTCACGACTCAAGACGTCCAGTGGGACTTCGTCCCCGGCGAAACGCTTGAAGTCTCGTCCATTAAGATTCCGGTCACCATATCGGAAGAAACCATGAAGCAGGCGAAATTGCTGAACGACAAGACGACTCTCGATTCCATGATTGTCCCCGTCACGCTCAGCACGAGCCTCGAAAACCCCATCCTTCTCAGCGACAAGGGCGACACGCTCCCGCTTTACAAGGTCGGGAACGACAAGAACAATTCCAAATATCTAACAGTCATCCCGAACATCGATGTCGGAACATACTCGTTCACTGTATCGTCAAGCGATTCCGCCATCCGGTCCCCGCAAGTCCTGAAAGCTTACGGAGAAACAAAACCCGGCATGAGCATCATCAACAACGATCACTGGAAAGCGTTTGGCAATGTTCTCGGAATCAGTTTCTGGATAACCAAGGACAAGGCTTCCCCCAGTGACTCCATGTTCCTTCTGTCGAAGGACCAAGACAGCGACGTTTATTTCAGCCTAGTCGCCGGAAAGAAATCGGATGAACTCTGTGCCGAAATTTTCAAAAGGGACTCCTCGAAATCCGACAATTCCGAAAGCTACTACACGCTGAAGGACTCGTCCTGTCACAAAATCCTGGACGGGGAACGCCACCACTATTCGATATTCATCCAGAAGCACCACCTTGTTATCGCCATCGATGGCAGAGTCGTCGATACAAAGGACTTCAGGGATCAATTCCAGACCATTTCCCCGATTACCATAGGGAACAACAATCTGGAAAACCTCGTCATCTACACGCTCGGAGAATCCATCACGCAAAGCGATAAAGGTTGGGATCTCTTGCACGCCTGGCTTTCCGCATTCTACCAGTTGCAGAAGTAATTATCATTTCGTCATCCTGAACGATTGACACGTCATCCTGAGCAAAGCGAAGAATCCAGTAACAATTCACAATGTCATGCCCGCCACAGAGCGGGCATCTCCTTTATATTGTCATCCTGAGCGAAGTGTAACGAAGTCGAAGGATCTAAACATGAAAAAAGCCACCGCAAAGCCATTTTAAGCTTCGCGGTGATAATTAAAAAAAAAACGTGTTCTTAGCGAACGTCTATTGTAGAGTCTTAAAGATTTTAAAGCATTGGATTTGAATCACCATCTGAATCTTCGCCAGATGATTCTTCACCACCCTTCACTCTGCCGATGATGTCGACAACATGAAGTATTGTCATGAGTCCACAAATAGCACAAATAGCAAGATTCACAGATTCCATTGGAAATGACGTGGCACAATAAATTCCAAGCGCAGCAACAAGAACCAATCCTACAAATGGAAGCGTCACAAGCCAAAGCCATGCCAACAAGATGAATAGAATTAATTTTTCCAAATTCGTCGGAATATGGATATATTGAGAAACCCAATTATGGATTGCTTTAATCATTTTTTATGCCTTTTTCTGCCCAGTTTATTTTACACACTAATGCATGGGCGATTATGCATTAGCGAGTTTTTGATTTACAAGTTCTTTCTAGCGTTTTCAACCACAACGCGATTCATGTGAGATGCAGCGCAGAAATGTTTTGCCACCTTGGTGTAGTCACCACCGCTTTCGTTAAAGTTACGGACAAGACAAGGAGAACAATATTGACGGTCTTCGCAATCGTAGCACTGCGGAATCGCCGACTTAGTCAACTTGCGCAGTTTATTCAACTGTGGAGATTTCTCCCAGATATCCTTAATAGGTTGCTCGCAGACATTACCACAAGGCATCCCCTGCCAACCGCTACACGGATAAACGATGCCGTTTGCAGCGATACACATATTGTCAAGCCCTACGCCACAGAAAGCCTGTTTTCCCCATTCTTCGCGAGAAATTTGCGGAACAGGAGTTTCTTCGACATAATCAATGTAATCTTGATCGAACTTGACAATATCCTTTAATAATTCTTCTGTTTCTGCCATTGTCAGGCGTTCAGCAAGATTGTCCGTGGTAAAATCGAAACGAGCCATCATCACAAAATCAGTCTGAGCCTTGCAATTACGCTCACGAGCATATTCCAAAACCTTCTTATAAGATTTGTAATTGGTACGCATCACAGGGCAACTGATTTGCACAGGAATATTCGCAGCAATCAAAGCTTCAATGGATGCCTTTGTCTTCTCACAACTACCCTTGAGCTGCGTAATATGATCATGCTCTTCAGGATAAATGCTATACAAGGATGTCTGTACTAATCCAGGATTTACCTCTTTCAGCACATCAATCATATGTGGAGTAAGTAATGTAATATTAGACAAGATTGTAATAGAAAAATCCAATTCACAAGCCTTGCGCAAAATCCTTTCGGCATCAGGGTGACAGAAGAATTCTCCACCCGATAGAGATAAACCTAATGTTCCTGCTTCATGGAGTTGTTCCATCACATTTACCAATAATTCGTATGGAATACGCTCATTCTTGAGTTCATGGGGAATGTAGCAATGAATGCAGCGTTCATTACAATGATTATTTACCTCAATCTGACATTCATAAATAGCCGGTTTTTTCAAATATTCATCAAACAGATATTCTTGAGAATCCTTATATTTTTTATTGTCATCGGGATTCTGCATTGCGTTATAAGAAAACGATGTCTTAGGATTTTCTGCATAACTGAAGTACGTATCCTTGGATGCACACTCTTCAGCAGTCTCACCAGAAACTAGATAACTATCAGCCACCAAGGAATCCAAGATTTCCTTGAAATCATCTCGAATATCCTGTGGAGTTGCCCCATCGAAACCCGAACAAGCTTTTGCTACGAGAGTTTCAAGACTCTGCGGCTCACGCGTAAGCGTATTCAAGAAAACACGACCCGAATCAGTGTAGGTACGGTCGTGTTTGGTAAGCTGACTATAAATATAGCCAAATTCTCCGATGGAACGGACAAATGTATCACGAGAAAGACGGTAGTAAGGCATTGTTAGACCTTTATGTACTTTTGATTATTGTTAATTTCTTTGATAAATAAACCATCTAGTTTTCGTAAAACAGAATCTGTGTCCAAATCTGTAGTTTCGTTCTGTTTTTTTCTATAATCCGAAACAATTTTTGAGAATTCACCGCCTAAGGCATCAATTTTATCAAGCAGAGCATCTCGACGCTGTTCATACTTATCAAGGTCACCATTTTTCAATCTTCCTACTTCCATACATTCAACAAAGCAAGTCAATAGAAATTGAATCTTCACAGTTTTTCTAGCAACATCAATATTTTTCCAAATTGCAAAAAGTGATATTCCGAAAGAGAGTAGGCTTAATACAAAAGACAACAATTCCATCCGTTTTTTCTCCTTTAATAATTTTTTTTCATATAATCCTTTATTTCATTCAACTTATCAGCGGCAATTTTCTGTTTGGCAGTATCATCAAAATTATCATACCATTCTTTATGCAAACAAAAATACCGTTCTATCATACCAAATAGTTTTTCATCTTTCCTTCGAATTTGTTGACACATTTCTCCAGGGAGAAGCCAAGGTTCACTCGTAGTCAGCCCCATCTTTTTATAAATAGTTTGCAAAAAATTTGGAAAGTAGCTTTCAGGAGCATACAACACCTTCATTAGATCAGTATCTTGGATAGCAACAGACATATTAAAATTCCTTTATTGAAATTCATAAAATGGAGACTGCGGTTATAACACTACAGCCTCCGTTATGTTTTTATATCTTTTACTTGCGAAGTTCGCAGAAATGAGAACAGCTAAATTCAGATTTCTTCGTCGGGCAGCCGGCTGCGAAGCTACCAGTCGGGTTGTTCTTTGCCACAAGCTGCGGCTTTTTGTACTTCTTCATAATATACCTCTTGAGGTTTATTGTTTCGCTCCATTAAGTAAAACACACCGATTGGAGCAACATCGGCATATTTTTGTTCTGAATGTTTTTATTTGGGCCAAAAACTTGGCGGATTATTTCCATTTGCAAAATATGGGAATGCGTGAACTTTGCAGCCGGGATATTTAGCCTCAAGCATTTTCTTCGCCTGAGATTGAGTATCGCAGGGCAGCTTTTCCCACATATCTGTAGCCCTTGACCCAGGACCGATTAAAGTTACTTTACACCATACCATATTTATCTCCTTATTTATGTGTTTAAAATCCTTTGAGCATTCTTCCACGACACGCTACCCCATGCATCGTCAGTAATTTTCTCACTCATTGCAATGCGGCTTCGCAAATACCTCGGCAAAGAACTCTTGATATTCCGCCTCGGAATCGGCGTATCCGTTCCAAACAGAACTCTGTCTGCAAATCCATTTTGAATAAGAGTCCGCAAATGTTCATGCGGCATAAAGGCTGTATCTACAAAAGCATTTGGGCAATGTAGCAAGACATCAATCGTCTGGTTTAGTGGACGACCATGAGCCAAAATCACCTTGACCATGGGATGCTTCTTGATAACCGGTTCATACATTCCGGCAAAGCACTCGTCTTTCTCACCTGTATGAAGCATAAGCGCCAGGTTGCGTTCATTTGCGACATCAAAAACTCGTGCAAGCGATTTACCATCTAGTTTCCACTTTTCAGAAACACCATGAACCTTCAAGCCCCTGATTTCCTCATCGAGATACAGCGACAAATCCATCGACTTTCGCAACATAGAATGCGTCACCCACAGGAACGGAACTGCCCGCCCTTCGGACAGTTCATGCATCGCATTGCGTTCTTCACGCATAAACGCAGGGTCATCGGTCACCACATTCGATGTGCTAGAATACGCAAAATGGGTAATCCCCGCACATTTCAGCGTGCGCAGCACCCGTGGCGGCGTATAGTAGTCGTCAAAATATTGTCCCATATGAACATGAACATCGAAAATCGGGCAAACGCCCAAAGGGCGATTTTCATCTCGGAAATCACCTTCACCACTAACGGGCTTGTTTCGTAAACTAGATTTTACACGAGGGGGGGGGTAAAGGACTAAAACGAGCCTTTTTCAGACCCATTTCGCATATTTTTTTGTTACCAAAATCATTCATCCACTTTAAATATATACCAAAATTTACAAAGCGGACGAAAAAATATTGATTTTTTCTCTTTTCTAAAAAATCTTTTCTGCCACGACAAAAGCACTTTCCATAAAGGATTGTTCGCTTCTTGATATTCCGTTCTTGGTTGCGATTTGACGCCAATTTTCGGAGACAATCTTCTTCATTTCGGCGATGTCTTTTTTGGCAGTCGCAGAGGACATTCCATACAGTCCGCTTGCTTCTAAAGCGAGCTCCAAAAAAAGTGCGGAATCCGTCTCGGTAATGTTTAAAGAGAGATACTCTCCGTAAGGATTCGGGTTGACATCAAACAATGGAGAAAGAATCCATCCTTTTTCAGACAACAGGAATCCATGGTTTCTTAGGTGGTCATCAGTGTTGGATACGAGAATGTTAAATACGATTCGCTTCCAGAGTTCAACAAGGTCTTTTTTGGGGTTCGCTCCCGCTGACTTGATAAAAGACGCAATGTCTGTATATCCGTAATTGTTTTCGCCATCCTTGCCGCCAAGGAGCGCCATAGCCGAAGTGAAATGAATTCGTCGGTCGAAATCGCGGTCGAAACGTTTCACCAGGAATGTAGAACCATATTTCGAAAACTTTTCAAGCCGACTTTCTGAAACCGTCAGCCCACACATTTCAGCAAGCTCATAAACGCTTTTTTCCCACGCACTACAATTTATCTTGTCGTTTTTAGATGGAAATTTCGCAATCCACAGGCTTCCATCAGGGGCGACAACATTTGCTTTAGGCCTTGCGCCACCGAGCGAAGACCCCGGCGCAATCAGCATCTGCAGCCACTTGTCTGAATGTATAGGATCATTTTCCAATGCGGTGACGGCGTCATTCAATTTGCGGAGAGCAACCCACGGAGGAGCGGCCATGTCCGAGTTGTCCGAAAGAAAAGCTCCGTTTTCGTTTGTTTTAAAACGCAAAGCCCCCATTCGAGACATGTCATGAACACCAAGCAAATAGTCACTTTCTGTAAGGCTTCGCGGCTTGCGAGACTCGGCACGAGCTAAAATGCTCTCTCGGCGATCCATAAGCGTTCGTCCCCAACGGTCCGGGCATGAATCTTCGAATATGCCGAACAATTCCTTATCAACGGGAGCAAATTGCCTTCCTTTAAAAAGGGATAAATCGGGATCGAGAATAAATCCGCCGGAGTTTTTCAGCCATTCGTTGTCATATTCAAAGGAACAAATCTCCTTGCCTCTTGAAATTTCAACATAGAGGGTCCCAATGAGAGTAGGACTCGCGCCACGCCAATTTTCGTAAACAAAAATCTGTCTCATGCGTCCTCCCTGCGGTATTTATTCAGGAGCTCGATGTCGCGGAGCTTTTGACCGAGTTCGTCGTCAGCAGCAATCTTAAGCAAGTCTTTATCCAAGCCGTTAATAGCGTGGAGAACCGCCGCATAAATGCCGATAGCGACTGCCGCAGAACCTTTTTCTACAGCCCAAACAGAAGCCCGGCTAACCCCCGCACGTTCCGCAACAAGAGCAGCCGTGATTTTACGACGCATACGAGCAAGACGGATTTGTTCACCCATCTCTTCAAGAATTTTGCCTGTTTTGGGCATCAACGTGACGCTTTTCTTTCCCATAGTATCTTTAAATATAAATACTAATATATAAAATGTCAATAAATAAAGACATTAGAATAAAAACTACACAAGAAACCAACGCACTACTAGACCGAAATACGATTTTTTCTATATTCCCTCCCATGAAAATTCTCGTTCACGACAGAGGTGTTTGCTTGGAATGCGCCGGATGTGTCGGCGTATGCCCCAAGATGGCTCTAGACATGTATGGTCTAGACCTGCAGATTGATCAAGAAAAATGCATCCGTTGCGGACTCTGCGCAAGAGCCTGCCCCGCAGGCGCCCTCAAAATCCAGGAGATGAACGATGTTCTGTAATAAAGAATATGATGCCGTCGTCATCGGGGCTGGTCCAGGCGGAAGCGTTGTCGCCAGAAATCTCGCACGTGCAGGCCACAAGGTTCTCCTCCTCGAAAAGCGAGAGAAAATCGGATACCCCGTACGTTGCGGCGAAGCCAGCACCAAGCTTGCGGACTTGCAAACTTACGGTCCTGTCGATGAAGACTGCATCGAGACAATTATCAACGGACTTTATATTTACGGCCCGAACGGCGTGAACATCGACCTCGCACAGAAAGGCACGGGCATCATGCTCAACCGCGAAAAGTTCGACCCCTGCCTCGCCCGCCTCGCCGAAAACGACGGCGCAGAAGTCGTCACCCGCGCCCGAGCAGAATTTGTCGGAGACGTCGAAAAAGGCGCACGCCTCGTCCGCGTCAAGCTCGGCGAAGGCGCCGGAGAAACGACAGAAGAAGTTCGCGCCAAGATGGTCATTGCCGCTGACGGTGTCGAAAGCCGTATCGGCCGACAAGTCGGCCTCGACTGCATCCAGAAACCCGCGTTCACCTGCACAGGCGTTGATATCCAGGTGCAAGGCATACTCACCAAGCCGGACTACCTCACATTCTGGCAGGGCCACGACTTCATCAACGACGGCTACATCTGGAGTTTCCCCAAAGTCAAATCCAACGTCACGAACTTCGGCGCCGGATTCCTGATTTCGAACAATCACGGTTCAAACGTTTTGGACGTCACGATGGAATGGCTTTACAAGCTCTTCCCGGGTGCGCAAATCAACCACGTTGTCGGAGGCGCCATTCCCGTCTCCAGCGTCCTAAAAGATTATACGCTCGACCACTTCGCCCTCGTAGGCGATGCGGCACACCACACGAACCCGCTCACCGGAGGCGGCATCGCGGCCGCCATGCGAGCAGGTCGCTTCTGCGCCCAGACCGTCCACGAAGGACTCGAATGCGGCAACTTGAGCAAAGAATTCCTCAAGACGTACGAGAAGCGCTGCTACGATTACTTTGGACGCATGCACGACTTTGAATACAAGTTCCGCAGATTCCTCCTCAACGTGAACAAGGACGAACAGACAGAACTCTACAAGGTTCTCCAGAACTTCGCGAAACACGGCTGCAAAAAGCGTGCCTTCTTGCAGACCCCCGTTTCCTCTGCGAAAATGTTGTACAAATTCTGGAGATTCAAGTAATCAACAGTCATTACTAGCCGCGCTAGTCAGCCTTAGCACGTGAAAAAGGTTTTCTCGAATTTATACATTCAAGAACCTGAGCAAAAACAATCGTCAAAACAACAACTGCAAAAGGAAGCACCCATCCTAGTAGTCCAGTTTGTAAATTGACACCGAAAAGAAGCTGATAAAGCCTAACCGTTACAATGCCTATTATGGGATGGAATATATATACATCGAGTGACAGTTTATCACCTATATATTCCAAAGGTTTGCAATACGATTTATTTGGAAGTTTGATTGCGATTACAAAAACAGCTAAGGAATAAAATAACGTCCCTAAACTGAACATTTTTACGGGAACATCAAAAGCAACATTATAAGCGGCAAATGCACATCCAGCAAACATCGTCAAGAGCAGAACCGTATAAGGAATAGATTTGAAAAAATCCTCTTTCGAGCGAAGATAATAACCAAAAAGGAAAAAAGGCATAGCCTCCGTCAAAAAATTCATTTTAAACATCCACGGCACACGCATGGTTTCGCAATAAGTCGTTAAAACAACCTTGAATACGAACAAGAAAGGGATTGCAAACATTACGCAATGCTCTTTTTTATGCTTAACCAAGAAATACCAAACAAAATAAGTTTCAACCATAGCGATCAAATACCAGAGCGGTATTGCAAAGTCTATGGTACAAAACACAATATATTTAATGGGTGTAGTGTAGTTAAAATTGAGCGAGAGCCATTCTGCAACAACGCCCTGTTGAATTTTAAACAAAATATGGAGAACCAGAAAAACAGCATAACTCCAGATAAAAATCTTCAATATTTTAAAAAAGCGTCTTTTTATCACAGATTCATCTTTGCCAAAAGCAAAATAACCTGCAATCATTAGAAAAAGCGGAACCGCAAAAGACGAAAAAGACCTATGAACAACTATACCGGTAATTCCTGGAAAATGAACATGGACAAAAACCACACTGATACAAGCAAGCCCTTTAAATAAATTAAGAACATCGCTTTTCTGCCGCCGCGGCATAGTTTGAACATTTTGTTTTTCCATATTTGCGCCTTGACCATGTCAAGAAAAATTATAGAAAAACATGCAATAGCGGTATACGCGCCTTAAGGAACAACTGGGCTAGTAGCATCCTTGAGGCAGCGAACAGAAAACTCCGATTCTTTTGTGTTATAATGAGGCCCGCCATCTAATTGGGTAAGTTCGTAATCGTATACTAAAGACACTCCATACTCATAAGACTCATAAGAGTCATCACTGAACACTTCTAAGTTCAGCTGCATAATATATACTTCATCAGCACTGTGTTCAGTCGAGGTCAAGAAGAATGCAGCTGACCCTGCAAAATTATATTCAAGCGCACGGTAACTGTCAACATGCTTTCCTCCAGCAGGCACCGCAGAAAAACCGGTCTTATCGCAACCTTGACCGCCATAATCCCAACCACTGGTGGCCTTCAACATACTAGCCAAACTGCATTGTTCTTCTTCATATTCACGTTTCACGAAAGATAACAATGTGTCGAATTCAGCCTTTGATGGCAAATGCCAGCCTTCGGGGCAAACTTCCCTTGCCACGTCCCATTTATAAAGGCGCCCAGCCACTTCGCAGTTTTCGGGAACATCTTCATAGCAATGTCCGATTCCATCAACCGCATAATTGAGATTTTCGGCCATCCAAACCTGGTCTCCAATCTTTACAGTCTTGTACGTTTTACCATCACGACCGTCAGTCAGGCTTCCATAATTAACATCCGAGTTAAAATGGAATTCCTTCGGCACACCAAAACTCCAGGTCCTTAGATCCACCCAACCAATCCTCGAACAGTAATAATTGTTAGTAACGGTATCTATTCCAGGAATAATCCGGCCAACATCTTCACTTTCGCATTTTTCATCGCGTTTAATAAAGTCGATTTCTTGCGCTTTCACCCATTTGCGCTCATCATATCCGTCTGCAATATCTACAAAATGCTTACAAACGTAATAAATATCATCCTTGGGACTCAAGCCAATTTCGCCTTCGCGCTTACTTGTACATCCGTTGAGTCCAAGGTCACGGTCTGTACCATAAACATCAAGCCCCACCCAATCATTTAAAACTTCATCATACTTATAATATCTATCTGTTAAATCACTTTTCCGCAGCTCACCGTCAACACCAGTATCCCATCCATACGTATCCACAGCATTGGCACCAGCATTAAACCATACACCATCTAGACAGATATTCCAAAAATCATCTGATTTATTGATAATGGCTCCTTCAACATCACACACTTCATAACAGTTGATAATCCAATCACTAATACCACATTTAATCTTGAGTATATACTTTCCAAATTTCGGAACAGAACCGATTTTCCAATCCACAATATTGTTACGGATTCGCAATACATTATCCGCCCAGTAATTATACCTGGATCCAACATTGTATCTAGTGGTTTCATCGTCCCATGTACCATCTTTCTTAAAATCTGCCGCAAAAGTTTCCAGAAACTCGGCAAGTTTCGCATTACCATAATACTTAAGTACAAGCACACTAATAGCAAGCAGGGCACCACCTTCTTCGCTATCGCCAAAAATATTCATGTCCTCGAAATTTTCAAATTTGTCATTAACATGAAATGCGCTGAGAAATTCGGACTCTGCCTGTTTCTTGGCCGTAGCAAAATCAACACCAGTCCCAAACAGATAAAGAATACGCTCATACGTCAAATGCGTAAGAAGATTGATATTCACCTCTTCGCGACCATCAAGATTGACAAGAGCACGCAAGGTGATTTCATTGCTAGACACATCACCCGTCACCTCGTTACGGAACCGGCCATTCACCTCAAGAAGAGCGTATGGGCTCGACAGTTCCACATTCTTCACCTCGAACCGACCTTCACCATTTGATTTGACCTTTCCAGAAAAGACCCGTCCTGTTTTGGCCAAAGTCTTTTGATCCAGTTCGTAAAGCTTGACTCCGGATTCGGCGAGGAACGGTCCCTTCTGAGCAACACCAAAAATAGTCTTACCGCTGCCGGAAGACGATTTGCCTTCGTCGTCAAGGACCCAGCGTCCGACATCACAAACGTAAGTGACCTTTTTGTCTTTCACGTAAGCCTTTTCACCATCGCGTTTGTCAGTACATTTCGGCAACTCATCTTTAGTCGCCACAACCACGTCGAACTTAGACGCATCGAAAGATGCATCCATCTCCACAGCATTAGTAGAACTGCCGTCATCCCCACAAGCAGCGAGCATGACAACAACACCCATACAGAATAAAAATTTTGTATAAGCCATAACCTACTCCTTTCAGCGGAAGAGCATTATTTTTTGAATATATATTATTTTATAGGGAAAAGCAATAAGCGATGAGCTTACACACTAAGCTCATTAAAACAATCATTTTAGTATGCTATTTACAATACAGCCATGCAGGAGACTCGCATGGTTTATCCCAACATTTAAAGGCATCACATTGCTTAGTAATCATCACCAATTCATTGTTGTAAAAAGCAAACGTGATTAATTCTCGATTCATCCAAGAGTTTCCGCCTTCAAGAATTCCCCACGCATAACGATCTCTTCTTTCCAAATGGTCGCCACCGATAAAGCCCAAATAGACCGTATCGTTTTTACTTTCCGCTCGGTAGCACCAATAATTCACCGTTGAAAAAATTTCGTTTGTATCTAAATAATGTCTAGCTTGTTTATAGAAATCCACATACGATTTTTCAATTTTAATCGGCAACTCATCATACGATGATTCGTAAGAACAAATCCCCGCAATAAAACACGCAAGGCACAAGGCGATTATTCCAAGAACTTTCTTCAAGCTAAACTTAAAGAACAAAAACTTCTTTATCTTCGCACGCATGGACATGTCTCTATTATACAAAAAATCCCGCGAATTTCTCGCGGGAAATAACAAATTCGCTCATACCTCGAAGCGAGTCGAGGACGAGCGACCTCATCGCTCAAAGCGACGGAGTCGCGACCTCTTACAGCTCCACGACTTCAGTCCAGCCGAACGGGTCTTCCGCTTCACCGAACTGGATAGCGGTATATTTCGTGAAGAGTTCTGTGCAGACTGGGCCCGGATTCACGCCGTCACCGTAGGTGAATTCCTTGCCGGCAACCGGATCCACAATCTTCTTGATCGGGGTGATCACGGCGGCGGTACCGCATTCGGCGGTTTCGGAGAATTCAGCGAGTTCTTCGAACGGAACCTGGCGGCGTTCCACAGTGTAGCCGAGGTATTCAGCCAACTGCTGCAAACTCTTGTTCGTAATGGACGGCAGAATGGATTCGGACTTCGGGGTCACGTAGGTCTTGCCCTTGATGCCGAAGAAGTTTGCCGGACCGCATTCGTCGATGTACTTCTTTTCCTTCGCGTCCAGATAGATAGTGCTGGAGTAGCCGAGCTTCTTGGCTTCGGCGAGGGAAAGCAAGCTGGCAGCGTAGTTACCGCCGACCTTCACCGTACCCGTACCCTGCGGAGCAGCGCGGTCGAAGTTGCGGCTAATCATCATATCGACAGGCTTGAAACCGTCCTTGAAGTACGGACCCACCGGAGTCACGAACATCAACAGCAGGTATTCGTCGGAGGGCTTCACGCCGACTTCCGGGCTCGT
>Ga0247611_10007313_pt1 | contig 13907 bp, 6 predicted proteins | sample 177DNAGHGhighgp2_FD_192422 | JGI IMG/M metagenome (GOLD analysis project Ga0247611, IMG submission 192422) | Sheep rumen microbial communities from Palmerston North, Manawatu-Wanganui, New Zealand - 1770 DNA GHGhigh gp2 | ecosystem: Host-associated > Mammals > Digestive system > Stomach > Rumen ...
GGGAGAGCTGCCAGAAACGCAGTCGTGTACCGAAGTGGGTGGCGCAGTCGCTTGCAAAGCTGATGTATTTATATGCCCTGTCGATGTTGCCCTGAGCCATAAGCAGGTTGGCAAGTTCCCACATGGACCCCTGATCCATGACGGCGTTGCGCACATCACTTACTGCCGACTCCGTGAGCCAGTACATCATCTGTGTCGTGTCGTTGCGCTGCTTGAATTCCAGGTAACGGTAGAATGTGGTGAGGGCGTATGCATGTGAGCCGTGGGGGACGTTCTCCATCCACTTGTCGTTGATGGCAAGCGACTTGTCGAGGTCTCCCTTGTCCATCCATGTCATCTCCTGTCGCTGAAAGAGACGCAGGTCTGTGGAGTCAAGCACCTCGTAGAGCAGTTGCTCATAGTCGGCTGCCTTCTTGCGGTAACGCTCTCTTAACGGCTCAAAACGGGTGTAGAATGCCATTTCACCATAGACATGGTTGCAGGCTTTGTAATATGCTCCGAGTCCGTCGCGTTCGAGTAATGCCGGCTTGATGCTGTCGAGCGTGAAGAGTGCTTCGTCGTACATTCCCGTGTTGCTGCACTGGAAAGCCAGTTCAGCCCTCACTTTCCCTTCCAGAGCCTGATTGTCCATGGCTTTTGCTATATTGATACATTGTTCGAGGTAGTAGATGGCAGAGTCGTTGACAAATGCCAGGTACTGCTCGTACAGCTGATGGGACAGTTGGAATCTCATGGTATAGTCGGATGACGTGGCAAGCATGCTGATGAGTTGCCCGATCTTATCCTGTTTCTTCTGGACAAATTGCGGAGATTGCCTGATGGCTTCATCAAGCTGTCTGTATGCCGAATCTACATCGAACGAGGCAGCCTGTCCGATGGTAGATAGAAGGAAAATAAGAATGCAAAAAGCCGTTCTCATGTTTTGTGTCTATTGTATTCTGCAAAGATAGCACAAATCATGAAAACGGCAAAATAATTTGATTAAAGTTTCTTTCCTACATGTCGGAGGGTAGGAAGTGTCATCTCTGCTGTAGTCTGACCTATAGACCTGACAGTGTGAACTTCACTCGTGATGTAATATTGTCGGAAGCATTGCCGATGAGTGCTTCGAAAGCACCCGGCTCAGCCGTCCATGCCTGTTGTTTGTCATTGTAGAACTTCAATGCATCGATGCCGATGGTCAAAGTTACATTACGCGACTCGCCAGGCTGGAGATAGACTTTCTGGAAAGCTTTCAGTTCTTTTACCGGGCGGGGAAGCGTTGACTTCTTGTCGCTGATGTACAGCTGCACTACTTCAGCACCGGCGCGGTCACCCTTGTTCGTCACGGTCAGCGTGAATGTGATGTTGTCGCCTTCCTGCATCACGTTCTTATCGGCTACCGCCTTGCCCAACTCGAAGTTCGTGTAGCTCAGTCCGTGTCCGAAGGCAAAAAGAGGCTTCTCCTTCTTCAGACGGTCAGTCCAACGATAGCCCACGAAGATATCTTCTTTGTATTCCTCATCGATAATCTTCTTGCCTTCGCGCCAAGTACCTGGATAGGTCTTCAGGGCATGGGCACCACACTGCTCAAGGCTTGTGTACCAAGTGAAGGGCAGCTTACCACTCGGGTTGACATCGCCCAACAGCACGTCGGCAAGTGCGTGGCCGGCTTCCGAACCGATGAACCATCCCTGCACGACAGCCGGAACCTTGTTAAGCCAAGGCATGGCAGCTCCGTTACCTGAGATGTTGACATAGACCAGATGCGGGTTGGCTGCAACAAGAGCCTCCACCAGTCGGTCTTGAGCATAAGGCAGCTCGTACTGCTGGCGGTCAACACCCTCGCAGTCCTGACGTCCACTCTTGTTGAGTCCGCCGAACATAATCACCACATCGGCCTCGCGAGCCTTGCTGACAGCCTCGTTGATGAGTTCATCCTCAGAACGGCTGTCACCAAGTTTGTGATTGCCTACGGTGACTCCGTCGAAACTCTGGATGGTGTCGCCCACATAGCCACGGGCATAGTCCACAGTACAGCCGGCAGACTTCTGACCAATCGCTTCAAGCAGTCCGTCGAGGGGTACTATCTCATGCTGTACCTTCAGCGACGACGAACCACCGCCGACCGTCATCATCTTGATGGCATTCTCGCCTACGACCAATACCTTTTTACAATTCGTGAGGTCGAGGGGCAGCAGCGGCTTTAGGGTTTTCTTGTTCTTCGAGGAGCGGTCTACGACGGGACTGTTCTTCAGCAATACGATGCCTTCGCCTGCAATCTTTCGAGCAGCTGCATAATGATCTTCCGAACAGAGGAATCCCTGGGCGCGGTGTTTGTTCATTGTGGTGCGGAAGTAGAGACGCAGCACACGGCGTACCTTTTCATCAAGTGCCTTCAGCAAGTCTGCCTTGCGCTGACCGGTTGCCTCGTTGATGAGCTTTTTGAAAGGTTCAGCCAGATAGTAGTTGTCGTAGGCGTTGGTGCGTCCCATTGTCAGACCATCGGTCCATGTTCCAAACTCCATGTCGAGTCCGTTGAATATGGCTTGTTCCGTGTCGTGACAACCTCCCCAGTCGCTTACTACCACACCATCGAAGCCCCAGTCGCCTTTCAGGATACGGTTGAGTGTTATCTCATTATGACAATTGTGTTGGTCGTTATAAAGGTTGTAGGCACCCATGATGCCCCATGCCTTGCCCTCGGTTATGGCTGCACGGAAGGCGGGCAGATAGATCTCGTGAAGTGCACGGTCACTGACCACGACATTTACCTGATGGCGGTATTCCTCGTCGTTGTTCAGCGCATAGTGCTTCACACACGAAGCCACGCCCTTCGACTGCAGTCCTTGTACATAAGGAACCACCATGCGCGATGCCAGCAGAGGGTCTTCGCCCATGTATTCGAAGTTGCGGCCTGCGAGTGGTGTACGGTAGATGTTCACGCCAGGACCTAAGATCATGTCCTTTCCACGATAGCGTGCTTCCTCACCGAGACTCTCACCGTAGAGCCGTGCCATTGCCGGGTTCCACGTGGCAGCCAGACATGTGAGTGCGGGGAAGGCCACACACGAGTCATTGGTCTGTCCGGCCTGTACCCACTCGTCCCATAGTACATCGGGGCGAACACCGTGAGGACCGTCATCGGTCCAGAAGTCGGGCATTCCCAAACGGGGAACACCTGCAGCCGAGAACTTCGACTGTGCATGGATGACACGGATTTTCTCGTTGAGCGTCATGCGAGACAGAGCATCGTTGACGCGCTGCTCTATGGGCTTCGTCTCATCGAGGTAGACAGGCTGTTGTTGTGCCTGTGCTGAACAGAAGGTCGTGGCAAGCACAACCAATGTCGTCAATGTCTTTTTCATATATCGTTATTATTTAAATGATTCGTAATGCAGTGTTACTGACGCGGTGTCATTCCCAACGACCGGATGTATTCTTCCTGCTTATGGCATCGTTCGAAACGGCAGTTGCGAATGAACTCATCCAGCTGCTGGCGGAACAATTGCTGGTTCGGGCGAGCCTCGCGCAGATTCTTATAAGTCGTGCGGTCGGTCTCAGAATACTTCACCACCACAGAGTCCCATAGTTCGGGCCGCTGGATTCCCATCATACATGAGCCGTCGAGTTTCTTGTAGGGCCAGAAGGTGTAGCCGATATTGGCCTGCTTCATCACTTTGACGAAGTCTGCCTGCCATTCGTTAGTGTTGTGACCGATCTCGCCCATATACATCGGCAACTGCGTCTTGTCTCGGAAGGAGATGTAGTCGTTGATAGCCTCGGCAGTGGCATCTCCTCCGTAGCGATGGCAGGTGTACATGATGTTATTGTCGAATGTCCAGTCGTTGAACATGAAGAAGTCAGAGTTCCATCGTGCACCGCCCAACAGGATGACATGGTTACGGTCTACTTGGCGGATGGCTTTCACCGCGCGTTTATATAATGGTTCGAGCCGTGCGTTCAGCTCGTCTTTGTTTTCAAAGTAGTGGGCTATCGGCTCATTCATGAGTTCGTAGCCAAGAATGACCGGCTCCTTCGCATAGCGCTTGGCGATGCGCTGCCAGATGTCACAAAACAGTTGCTGGCTCTGCTCGCTCTCGAAAAGCCAGGGATAGCCGTAGCCGTCGTCGATGTTGTCGCCCGTCTGTGACCCCGGACAGTCGTGCATGTCGAGAATGAGGTATAGTCCAGCCTGCCGACACCAGCTGATGAGCTGGTCGATGCGTTGGAAGCCATCCTGCTGACTGCTTAGCCCCATGTAGTCTTCATCGGTGAACAACTTGTAGTTGAAGGGCAGTCGGATGGTGTTTGCACCCTGCTGTGCGATAAATTTGATGTCAGCCTGCGTGATGTAGTTGTCCTTGAACTGTTTCCAGAAGTTGGCTGTCCCGTCGGGACCTATAGCCTCTTTGAACAACAGGTCGATCATCCAGGCAGAGTTGGTTTTTGAAAAGCCAAACATATAGCCTTCGGGGTTGAGCCAGTTGCCCAGGTTGGTACCCTGGATGAACAGTCGCTCACCGTTCGGCTGGATAAGATTTATGCCTTCGACGTGAACAAATCGCGACTTTGTACGGGCCTCGGCGTTACCGAGACCCGTAGTGAAGTATAGCAAGATAAGTGTAAACAGATATTTCTTCATGCCACTGAGCGGTTATTTCTTCTGGAATACTCGCACGTAGTCCACTTCCATCGTGATGGGAAGAGCATTCTCATCCACACCATTCATGCCGCCCCAGTCGCCACCCCAAGCCAGATTAAGGATGAGGTAGAAAGGATAGTGGAAGGGCCATTGGTTATGTCCAGATCCAAGAACAGACTTCTTCACGTTGAGCTGTACCGTACCATCGACATAGGTGGTCATCTCATCGGCAGTCCAGAGCAACGCATAAGTATGGAATTCCCCTTCGGCATTCTTAATGGTCATGGCATGTGTTTTCTGGGTGTTCTTTGTATGATTGTAGTCTTGTGTGTGGATGGAAGAAGAAACTTCATTGGGAACAGTTCCCACTTCTTCCATGATATCAATCTCTCCGCACATCGGCCATGGATTTGTTCCCCAGTCGTTGTTCACAGGCATCATCCAGAATGCGGGCCATGTACCCTTTCCCTTTGGAAGTTTGATGCGTGCCTCGAAGTATCCGTGTTGCCAGCCTTCGCGCTCTTTCGCATAGACGCGGCCTGAGTAAACCTTTCCGTTCTCCTTAAAGCAGTTGATGCGCAATGTGCCGTTCTTGACCTCAGTAACCAGCTTGCCCTCAGGTGACTTGTGGTTGACGTAGTTCTGCAACTCGTTGTTCACCCAGTGCTCATTCTTTACTTCGTGTGTCCAGTCGTTGGAATTCAGTTCCGAACCGCTTTCAAACTCGTCGTTCCATACCAGCTGATAGCCGTCGGGTGCATCGTAGCCTGGTTTCTCGGCTGCAGCCTGATGGATGCTGATGGTCTTGCGTGCTGCACCCGACATCACTGTCACCGAACCAGAGCGTCCTTCTGTATAGGGGTTCTCCGCCACAGTGACTTTGATGCTTCCCTTCTGCGATAGTGAACCTTCAGTAGAAACCTTGATGAATTCGCCATCAGCATAGGCACCCCATTCCTTGCCAGTCGTCGTCACGTTCACGGTGTAACTGCCACCAGCAGCAGGAGCATCAATCTGTTCTGGAGCCGCCGTAATTGTGATAGAGGGAGGTGTCGGATCGTCGTCGCCCCCACCGCAGCCTGTCAGGACTGCGGCGATGGCAAACAACAGATTATAAATAATCATTTTCTTCATTATTCTGATTTCTGGAAAATAATATTACTAATCTCTACATGTGTTCCTGCTGGCGATCCGCCAAAGTCGAAGAACAGAGAAAGTGCATGGGCATCGTTCAGCGGAAGCTGTACGCCCTTTACCGTGTAGACGAACTCCTCGCCACCCTTTACGTCGTGACGATCGGCAAAGAAGAAGTTATTGTCGTGCTTCTCCGCATCGTCGGTCTCAGTGAGTTTAATCGTCACACCAGGCAGGTCAACATCTGCATAGACCGTGCAAGAGAAATCATACTTATCACTCATCGCTGCAGTCAGCGTCGTGTTGATGGGGAACTGGCCCTGCCACTGCGAACCACCCATGCCTTCAGAGAGCGTCAGCTCCCACTTGTTGTCTTTGTGCGACCATACGGGATCAGCAATCTGTGCCCAGCCGTTATCGGCAAACCAAGGCGTCACGCTGATGAATGCATCGCCGGCATCGACAGCCTTCCAGAGGTTCTTGGCAGAATTGTAATCCAATGCTCCACCGCCGCTTCCGCCTTCCTGATGCTTCTGCACGATAATCTCGCTCAGGTCGATTTGCAAGCCTGCGGGACAGCCACCGAGGTCGATGAACAGCTTGGCTTCGCCGAAGCCCGTGTCCTCACCATTCTTTTGAGCCTTCACGCCGATGAACTCAACGTAGTTCTCGCCAGCTTCAAGTGACAGACCGCCATTGTAGATGAGCGTGTTGTCGTCGTCGCCCTCATCACAGATCTTGAAGGTGAAGCGACCAAGATCCTGACTCGACTCAATCTTCGCACGCACGTCGTAGAGCTGTCCGGGCTCAATGTTCATTTTGGCGTGGTGGATGGAGTTCTGAGCCTGCCACTCGGAAGCAGTAGCATCGTTGGCGATGATGGTATAGACACCATTGTTATAAGAGAACTTCGGATTGCCAATCTGCTTCCAACCGCCATCGGCCCACCAGAATTCCATTGTACCAATCGTGTTGAAGTCACGACCAAGGTTGTCGGCAGAGTTCACATCAACCCATTTAACATCTGTCTCGCCACCACCAGGCACGATGGTACCATCATCGTTGGCGTGATCTTTCAATACGATATTGCTGATGTTGACGTTGGTAGCACCCGTAGCATGACCGAAGTCAAAGACGAGCTTCACAGGGTTGAGATCCTTGCCATGTACATCACTTACCCAGAATACATAGTTCTGACCAGCCTTCAGGTTAACACCGTGTTCATCGATGATAGCTTCTGAGTCGTCCTCGTTGGTGAGTTTGATTACCACACCTTCGATGTCGCGGTCAGTGTTGAGGATACATGAGAAGTCGTAGTTGGTAGCAGCCGATGTGGTGAGCGTTGTGAGGAAGTGTACCTGTGCCTGCCACTCTGCGAAGCATTCCTGCGGGATGCTGACAGTGTAGTCGTTGTCACCACTCTTAAAACCATTCTTAAGGAGATCTGTCTGTTCGTTGCCCCATCCTGGATCAGGATTGTAGTAGAATGTCATTTCGGGAGTGATGCCCTTCCATAGGTTGAAGTCGCTGTTAGCATCGAAGCCACTCTCTTCGACGAAGCGTTCGTCAGCTTCGCTGGTGAAGATGAAGCGCCAGGCGATACTGCGGCTGGGAGTCTCATAGATGAGTACGAGTTTTGTACCTGTAAGCGACTCAATACGGAACAGCGGGTTCTCATACTGATCATTGCTGCTGATATATGGGAATGCGGTGTTGGCAGCCAGTTTGATGTACTGCTGGGTGGTCACCTGACCGTCAGCATCAGTCCAAGGCAGTTGCTCGAATGTCCAAGAAGTAGTTTGATTGCCCATTACTAATGCAGTATCTTTTTTTGCATCTTTAGAACCTTGTTCTGTAAATTTAGTTTCATAGTTTACATAGGTCAGACCGTCGGCACCAGCATTGTAAGTGAAAGAACCACCCTTGCGGTTGTCGTTGCTGAAAGTGATGCGGTCGTCGTACATGCCACAGTCCTTTTTCTCGTTGGGAGCAGCCGACCACCATTCTGTACCGGCGGTTCCAGCAGGGCCGCAACCGAGGTGAGCCACTTCTCTGTTGGCGAAGCGCCACTCCTTGTTGCAGATGCGACGGAAGTCGGCACTGTAGTCAACCTTCGTTTCATTGAAAGTGAATTCCTTCTTGATGCCCGTCTGTGAAATACCATTGCGGTTACCAAGGCGGAGTTCAACATTATATGTACCAGCCTCAGGATTGTTATAACCCACTTCCTGAAGTGTGGAGTACTGCGTACCATTGAGAATCCAGATAGGATAGGTGCCTGCAGCGGGTGTGTAAGAGGCCACCATCTGATTGGTCTCCTGATCAACTGAAATCTGATAGTCGATACCGCTGACCGTGGGAATTCCGTTGGGATTGGCGCCCTCGAACTCGTCGGGCGTGCAAGCCGTCATCGTCAAGCCTGCAAACAGAACTCCTATTGAATATTTAAACAGATTCTTCATATTCTCTGATTTGATTAATAATTATATTGTGTTTAGTTGGGAGCCCTTCTCCCTCCCTATAGGGGAGGGCCGGGGTGAGGCTCTTAATATTCATTCTGAACCAGTGCGGGATCAGAGTCAAGCTCTCCCTGTGCAATGGGGATATACTTCTTGTTCTCAGTCCAACGGTTTGTGCGATAGCCATACTGGTCGGGAACGAGCACAGTGGCAGCCTTGCCGGTACGTACGAGATCCCAGTAGCGCTTGCCTTCACCCATGAACTCGAGGTCGCGCTCATCGATGATGTCGTCCTTCGTGACGCTTGTGACAGCACTCAGACCTGCACGCTGACGAACCAGGCTCACATACTGTGCAGCTGTGGCAGCGTTTCCGCCCGTCTCCAATACTAACTCGGCAGCGTTGAGCAGAGTCTCACTGTAGCGGTAGTAGCGGTAGTTATTGTTGAAGTTCAGATTGTTGTCGAAGGCGGCGTGAGAGTTGGTACCCGTCACCTTGCTGTACTTCTTCAGCCAGAGGAATGTATTCTGATAGCGTGGGTGATAGGACTGACCTTCCTCAAGACCATCGAGATAACGGAAGTCGAGGATGGTAGCATCGCGGCGCAAGTCGCCCTCGCTGAACTTGTTGTAGGCTTCAACGCGTACGGGCAGGAAGCCCCAGCCGTCGCCAGCCATCTCCGGACTGTCGGACACCTTCCAGTTATTGGGTGATATGAGGGTGGGCAGCACGGTTCCACCGATGGCGAGTGGGCTGTTCCAACCGCGCTCGTTACCGCCGTCCTCGTAGTTGATCTCCCAGATAGACTCCTTTGTCCACTCACCTTCCACATACCAGATTTTGGCATAGTCGGGGTTCAGGGCGTAGTCGTTCGAGGAAATGATTTCCTGCATGTACTGCAATGCCTTCGGATAGCGGGCAGTGTCCTTTTGGTACATCACCATCTCTGCATACATCATGTAGCACATAGCCTGTGAAGCACGTCCGCTATTGGAGTTGTCCCAGCGCATGGGAAGCACCTTCGAGTCAATGACTTCTTCGAGTTCGCGGATAAGTTCAGCATACACTTCGTCGGCCTTCTTTTGAGGAGCAGTGTAGGGAGCACTGAGGTTCTCAAGATAGAAGGGGATGTTTCCAAAGTAGTGCCACAACATATTATAGTAGAACACGCGCATAGCACGAGCCTGCATCTCATAGCTCTTGGCATTGCCAGGTGTGACGTCTGTGCCCCAGGGAATGTAGCGCAGCACGTCGTTGCAACGCTTGATACCTGAGTAGTCAACCGTCCAGAGTGAAGAGAGCGTATTGTTCTCGTTGCCCTCGTAGTTGAAAAGCATGTGCCAGTTCTGCATATCGTTTTTTGTCTCACCGCCTACCCAGAAGTTGTCACCCTGGATTTCGGCATCAATGTTCAGAGCATTGTATTGTCCCAGTCCCCAGTCGGGCCAGTGGATGGGGTCGTACGCAGCAATCAGGGCTTCCTGAATGTGCTCGTCGGTCTTGTAGTAGTCTTCCAGATAGTCGCGGTTGGGGTTGGTCACCTCAAGGAAGTCATCGCTGCAGTTGGTGAAAAGCATGCCGCCTGCAACCAAAAGACTCATTGTTATATATTTTGCTTTCATATTGATCATCTATTTAATTCTCAATTTTCAATTTTCAATTCTTAATTCTCAATTAGAATGTCAGGTTCAGACCAATTGTCCAAGTGCGGGCCTGTGGATAGACACCCTTGTCGATACCGAGCGACTTACCGCCGGAAGAGATTTCAGGATCGAATCCCCAGTACTTAGTCCATGTGATGAGGTTCTCTGCCATCACGAAGAAGCGCAGACGCTCGATGGATGCCTTGCGAGTAAGATTGCGTGGCAAGGTATAGCCCAGTGAGATGTTCTTCAGGCGCAGATAGCTGCCGTCAACAATGTAGAGGTCGCTGACCTGCCAGTTAGTGTTGTCACCGGCACGCAGGATAGGATACTTGTTAGAGGTGCCTTCGCCAGTCCAGCGGTTCAGCATGTAGGTAGGATAGTTTCCAGCTGTGATATCAGTACGGTAGGTAGCGTCGAACACGTCTGCACCTGCCACACCTTGGAAGAACAAGCTGAGGTCGATGCCCTTCCAGTCTGCATTGAAGTTCAGACCGAAGTTCCAGTCAGGAGTACCCTTACCAATCTTTGTGCGGTCGTCGCTGGTGATTACGCCGTCACCGTTGATGTCGACGAAGCGGGTGTCACCAGGACGTGCAGAGGGCTGAATGAGACCTCCATTAGCATTGGTGTAGGCGTTCACTTCCCCATAGTTCTGGAACACGCCAGCGGTCTTGTAACCGTAGAAGTAGGGGAAAGGCATGCCGTTAGAGCCGCGAGCCAATGGACCGCCTGTGAAGCCCTGTACACCATCGTATTCGATGAAGCCCGACTCATTACCGAGATTCTTCAGCGTGGTCTTGGTGTAAGTAGCATTAGCCTTCACAGAGAAGTGGGCATCGCTAATGTGCCACTTGTAACCCAACTCGAACTCAATACCCTTGTTTTCCATATCACCGACGTTACCGACTGGTTTGTTCTCACCAACGTACGAGGGAATAGGCATGGTCATCAGCATGCCGTTGGTCTTCTTAATGTAGTAGTCAACGGTAAACGTCAATGCCTGATTGAAGAAACCTAAGTCTAGTCCGAAGTCGGTCTGCTCACTCTCCTCCCACTTGATGCTTGGGTTAGCAGTAGTAGAGGCCTTCGAGCCAATCTGCTTGATAGCCGGATTGCCAAAGAGCACGTTGTTGCCCATCACGTTCTCCACCGTGTAAAGGAAGTTTTCGATGTCATCGCTACCGTTCTTACCCCAGCTGGCACGGAACTTCAAGTTAGATAGCCAGCTCTGGGTCTGTTCCATGAATTTCTCGTTCATGATGTTCCAGCCTACAGATACAGAGGGGAATGTACCGTATTTGTTTTCAGGACCGAAGCGACTTGAACCGTCGCGACGGATTGTAGCCTGCAACATGTATTTCTCGTCATAGTTGTAACTGACACGACCGAAGAGCGAAGAAACACGATGCTCTACGTTCGGGCCACCCCAACCGTTATATTCAGCGTATGGAGTACCAATGAGCTTGCCGTCGTCGTCGACCTCGTAGATCACGTTGGCATTGGTGTAGCTCATGTAAGGCTTCTCCAGATTGATAATGTTCCAACGCTCAGCACCCAAATAATCGCTCTTGTTCTTCATGGCACTCTGACCCAGCACCACGCCGATAGTGTGCTTGCCGAACTGCTTGTCGTAGGTCAGCGTGTTCTCCACCTGCCAGTTGCAGCCCTTGTTCCACGACATGCTGGCTGAGGTATGCTCGCCTTTGGCGTTACCAGAGTGGTAGTACTTCGACAGGGTTGCCGATTCACTACCCCAGAACGAGAGGTCAACAGAATAGTTGAAATGGTACTTCAGGTTGTCCCACAGCTGCAGGTCGAATGAGAACTTAGGAACGAACTTGTGGCTCCAGCCCTTTGAGGGATTCAGGTTGAGTATTGCCAGTGGGTTGTTCATCTCAGCATAAGAACCGAATGTACCGGGGATGGTGAAGTAATTGCCTCTGCCATCGCGCTGTAGTTCGTAGCCCTGAGTCACCTCGTAGTTCTCATGCATCTGGTCAGCCAGTTCCTTGTTCGTCACGGTCGGAGCAATGATGGGCGACATGTAAAGGGCTGATCCAAGGACTGAACCGAACTCTGAGTTCTCACTGATACCCGTGCTCTTTACGCGCGTATAGGCGAGATTTACCGTTACATCGAGCTTGTTCAGGAAATTGCGCTCTGCACTTGCGTCGTACACATTATATATATTATTCGAACGCAATGACAGACGTTGAAAATTCGACCGTCCGTAGTTACCGCCAACGATACCCTCTTGATCGTAGAAACCCATCGAGAGGTAGTAGCTCAGCTTCTCAGAAGCACCGCTCACGCTTAACTCATGGTTTTGAACGGGGGCGTTATCGTTGAAAACCAAGTCCTGCCAATCAGTGCCAAAGCCTTTGATAGGATTGCCATTGGTGTCGTTGAGGTTGTAGGGATCGGCATAGATAGGAGCCTGACCGCCGTTTAGACGCAGCTCGTTCTGCATGATGGCGTAGTCAGTGGCGGATGTAACATCGCGGCGACGCCAAGCCGTCTGCCAACCCTGAGAGAAGTTGTAGTTGATGACGGGCTTGCCCACCTTTCCCTTTTTCGTGGTGACGAGAATCACACCATTGGCAGCGCGAGCACCGTAGATGGCACCTGAGGCTGCGTCTTTCAGCACCTCGATAGACTCGATGTCACTGGGATTCAGGAAGTCGATGCCACCCTCGATAGGCATGCCGTCGACAATGTACAGCGGGTCGCAATTATTAATGGAACCCGTACCACGCACACGTACGCGTGGGGCGGCACCAGGCTGACCTGAAGACGAGGTGACATTCACACCGGCTGCCAAGCCCTTCAATGCATTGTCCACACGCACGGGGGTCTTGCCAGCCAGGTCGTCTGAACTCACCTTGGCGATGGCAGCTGTCACCACGCTCTTCTTCTGTACTCCATAACCGATGACAACAACGTCGTTGAGTGTCATACGGTCTTCTTTCATAATGATGTTCATTTGGCTACGAGCAGCAACTTCCTGGCTTTCCATTCCAATATAGGTAACAACCAGTCTGGTACCCTCGGCAGCCTTTAACGAGAACTTACCGTCATAATCGGTAATCGTTCCGCTCTGAGGATTTCCTTTCTCGACAACAGATGCGCCGATGACAGGATCACCATTCTCATCAGTCACAGTGCCCACCACGTTTATCGTCTGGGCAAAGGCCATTGCCGACACCAATAGTGTCAACAACAGAGAAAGCAACCTAATTTTCTTCATACTTTGTTTATTTGTTAATAATTGTTTAGAATTCTACTATTTTCTTCCTACTTGTCATCGTAGATGTTTTCCGATTGCAAATATATGATAAAAAGGAATGGCTTTGTAGGGTAAATAGAAAAAAAGTGGAATTGTGAGTTTGATAATTATTTGTAAACACTTAATAATCAGCTATTTGATAATTACCGTTGAGTTTAAAAAAGTGGATGTATTGTTGAGGAAAAAATAGCTGTTTTTGAGTATAGTTGTTTCAAATACACTGTATAAATTAACTGATTAATTAGGCGTATTTACTTCTTTATTCTCGATAATTTTGCTTATCTTTGCACAATAGGATATAGTAAACCTTCAATTAAACCATCTTAAAACAAATTTATGGCAACAGTTGATGACAAGAAAGTGATCTTTTCGATGCTCGGTGTGAGCAAGATCATCCAGCAGAACCAGAAGCAAGTGCTCAAGAATATTCACCTAAGTTTCTTCTATGGAGCAAAGATTGGAATCATAGGATTGAATGGAGCCGGTAAGTCTACGCTTATGAAAATTATAGCAGGACTGGATCAGCAATATCAGGGTAAGGTTGTGTGGAGTCCTGGATACTCCGTTGGCTACCTTCCCCAGGAGCCACCGCTTAATGAAGACAAGACAGTTAAGGAGAATGTCATGGAGGGAGTGCAGTATGTTTATGATGCACTTGCTGAATACGACCAGATTAATGTGAAGTTCGGACTGCCTGAATACTATGAGGATGCAGATAAGATGGACAAACTGATGGCTCGTCAGGCAGAACTGCAGGA
>Ga0247611_10007314_pt1 | contig 13906 bp, 7 predicted proteins | sample 177DNAGHGhighgp2_FD_192422 | JGI IMG/M metagenome (GOLD analysis project Ga0247611, IMG submission 192422) | Sheep rumen microbial communities from Palmerston North, Manawatu-Wanganui, New Zealand - 1770 DNA GHGhigh gp2 | ecosystem: Host-associated > Mammals > Digestive system > Stomach > Rumen ...
ATCGGTGAAGATCTTTTCCCACTGACCGACGATGTGGTTGGGAACGACGAACATATTTCTGCGTGAGAGACCGTCGCGGCGCATTTTCATCGCCGCGGCGATCATGATATAGGTTTTGCCGGCGCCCACGTCGAACGCAAGCAGGGTGTTTTTGGATTCCAGTATCTTTTGAACGGCGTCCTTCTGATAGTCGTAAAGACCGCATTCTTCGCGCATTCCTTCAAAAACGAGCGCGCTCCCGTCGGGTTTTTCCTTTTTATACCCGCAGAACAGTTTGTTGTATGCTTCTTCGACCTCCCAGCATCTGTCCTCGTCAAGCCATATCCAGTTGCGGAACTCTTCTTCGATCTTCTTTTGCTTTTCCAGGGCGGCAACCGTTTCCGGCTCGTCATATTTTCCGTTTCGGTCGCAGAGTTTTATCTCGCGCAGGTTGAGCGACGCTTCGAGGATGTAAAGCGCGTTATACCGTTCGGTCCCGTATTTCACGGTCATGTTGCTGCTGTACCCGCCGTGCTTGTCTTCGATGTACCAGTTACCCGTGACCGGTTCATATTTGCACAGATTGACAGACCAGTCTTCGCAATCGTAAATAAGGTGCGTGATAAAGGCGTTGATGATGTTTACGCTGATCCACGGGGCCCCGAGCGAAACTTCGATATCCGTATACGGGATCTCGTGCGGGATGCGCTCGACCGGCGCCGCTGTATACAGGGTCTGTTTCTGCTCCTGCAGTTCGCGCGCCTGCTTGTATAAATTGATCCATTTATCCAGCGTAAAGGATTGAAGATCGTTTTCCGAGAGCATATCGACCAGTTCGCGGGCGGGCAACTCGGCAGCAAGACCCTCCGTGTAGATCGAATAGTCGGTCGCGCCCTCAAACACCGAATAATCTCTGTGAAGCAACTCGTATGCGATTTGTTTGCGCAGCGTCCCGTCTTCAACGCTCTCGACGATCCTGTCCGATATATAGCCTTTTGCTTTCTGCGCGTAAACCGGCAATCTGTTTTTCAGGAGAATGTTCTTCAACTCCAGTTTCCACAGAACGGACAGCTGTGCGCGCACGGAAACCGCCTTGTTGTCTTTTGCGGGGCGGAGTTCCGTTACGTCGTCACGCTCAATGCAAATGATGCCCCATTCATCCGGAACTTTTGATTTTACGGACTCCGCGTGACGCCGCCCCACCACGACGTAATTGCGCTCAAAAAAGCGGTTATACGTCTTTACCTGCTGCGGAAGTCTTGCATAATCGTCGCTGTCGCTCTTGATCTCGTACCCGGTGAGCCGGTCGGTGACGACCATAAGATCGCAGATAGACGTGCCGATGCTTTTCTCCTGATAGATACGCATCTCTTGTCCTTGCGTCTGCAAATACGCGATCAGTATTTTCCGGATTTCCTTGTCTTTCATTGTCTTCCCCCCGCAGAGGCTTTTGGTTACTTCTCCCGAAAAGTCTTTCTTGGAGATTATACAAATCGTTATGCACCAAAATCGTCACATTTGTTCCGGGCAACAAAAAAGACCGCGCACCGCGGTCCGGAAGTTTTGTATGCTTTTTATCCTTTACTTTTATTATTCTTTTGAAACACGCAAGCCACATATACAAAACCCCCTTTGCGACCACCTGTGTCGCAAGGGGGGCGTTTTGAAAAAACGGTATTTTTTCATTATGCCCATCAATCGTGAGCAATAACTGAAATTGATTACCTTACTTTTTACTTAGGTAACTGATGTTTTTTCATCTATAGATTCCGTATTACTTGCAAGGGCCAAATACGATTTCATTTCTGTTGTTGACGCGGCAGATAAAATGGGGTATAATAACGGTGGTAAGAAAGGGGGTTAATTCATGCCTGACCGAATTACGATACAGAAGATAGCGGAATTAACCGAAAAAATCGGGAAACTCCCCAAAGGTTATATTTCCAAAAAGACCGTGAACGGCAACGTTTATTTCTATCATCAGTGGTCTGAAGGTGGATTGAAAAAAAGCAAATATCTCCGCGATGAGGAGATCGCCGGGCTCACCGAACAGATTGAACTTCGAAAGAAATTGCAAAAAGAACTGTCTGAAATCAAGGCGGGCAATGTTGCCGCGCCCGAATCGCAGAACGGTTTTTTGAAGTGTACCTTGATGCATAAACGCACGCCAGTAGTCGAACTCAATCTCGATAACGAAACCGGTTTTATTCAAAAAATCGGTGATGTTTTTGCGCCCGAGCATCTGCCTGTCGGCGTCGGTCTGAAAAGGGGTGCCGTCGATCGCGCGGCACTGAATGCTTGGTGGACGGATCGTTCCATCCCCGCCAGCCGTTCCGGTGTGCGCGAGGCGATGGAAACGCTTCAAATTACCGATACCAAAATGCTGCTGATCCGCTGCTTTGGTCTTTCCCTTTCAGACCAGTATTGGATTTGCCCCGAAAACTCCGAACTTACCTGGGAAAAGATCAACTTTTTTGAAAACGAATTCTCCGACGATATCGGCGACGTGCTTTTCGGCGCAGATAGGAAACCTGATCCCCTGAATTTCTCATCACCCGATAATACCTCCGACGGTAATTTAAAAAAGCGGTGGAAGATCATCGACGGTAAGCGCTGCCTTGTCAAAGGCGGTTCTAACCCTTACCGCCAGCAGCCGCTGAACGAAGTGATCGCTTCGGAGATCATGCGTCGGCTGAATATCCCCCACGTGCCGTACACGGTGACATGGAACAAGGGCGCTCCATACAGCGTGTGCGAAGATTTTGTCAGTGAAGATACCGAACTTGTCCCGGCGTGGCGGATCATCCAGACCAAGAAGCAGCCGAACAGCAAGTCGATGTATCAGCATTTTGTTGACTGCGCGGACGCACTTGGGATTCCGAGTGTCAAAGAATTTTTGGATCGGATGATCGTACTTGACTATATTATTGCGAATGAGGATAGACACCTGAACAACTTCGGCGCGATTCGCAACGCCGAAACGCTCGAATGGCTCGGCATGGCACCGATCTATGATAGCGGTTCCTCACTTGGATATGACAAGAGCGTCCCAATGATGAGAGATGGCTCGGAGATCGTCTGCAAGCCATTTAAAAAGCACCACGAGGAGCAGTTGAAACTCGTATCGTCTTTTGATTGGGTCGACTTTTCTGCACTTGCAAACGTCGGTGAAATGATTACGGAGATTCTCTCCGATGAAAACGCAAAGGATTATATGGAGGAAAACCGTATCCGCGTTATCGCAGAGCTGACCGAGCGTCGAATCAAAAACCTCGAAACGCTCGCAAAATCAAAGACGCACAAACAGACCATCACCTCCTATGACGAAGTTGGCCAAAACATTGCCGCATCGTATGAGGACAAGAAATAATCAAATGGCAAACAAGTGTTGCACGCTTGTAGGCTCGAAATCAGTCGAAGCGTGATACTTCGTGAGTTCGAATGAAGAAGACGAATTATTCTGCATCTATATATGTGAGGTTGTACCATGGCAAAGGCAAAAGCTGAAGAAAAGATCAATCTGGATTCTATCCTGTTTAAGTGCCGTGATATTTTGCGTGCGGCACGAAATTCCGGCTCGTTTTTTGAAAAGCGTGATATGATGCTCACGCTCGTTTTCCTGCGTTTTATCGGCGAAAAGTTTGAAGACGGCGTGGAAAAGCTGCGCAATGATCTGATCGCACAGGGACTTGATCCGGATGATCCGGATATCAAAGCCGCATTCCTTGACGATCCCACCTTCACCGACGGCACCTATAACCTGCTGCCGGAAGCCCGCTGGTCCACCATTATCAACACGCCGGCTCCGCAGCTGAACGTTGCGCTCGATACGGCTTTGCACAGCATCGCTTCCAACAGTCAGGCGCTGAAAGGCTGCTTTGTTGAGGGCACATTTACACAGAAAGATCTTGCACCGAACGACATCAAAAAGGTCGTTGACGAAGTCAACAAGATCAGCCATAAGGCGTTCGGCGAGGAAAAAGACCTGATCGGGCGAGTGTACGAATACTTCCTCAAAGAATTTGCCGTCAACGCGACAAAAGAAGAGGGCGAGTATTATACGCCTCACGACGTTGTACAGCTGATTGCAACTATGATCGAACCGTTTGACGGCACGCTGTACGATCCCTGCTGCGGTTCGGGCGGTATGTTCATCCAAAGCGCGGAGCTGGTGAAAGCAAAACGCGGGGACATCAGCCGGATCAACGTTTACGGTCAGGAAAAAGAGCCAGCGACCTATCGCCTGGCAAAAATGAACCTTGCCCTGCGCGGGATCAGCCACAATCTCGGTAATGAAGCGGATTCTTCCTTTACGCACGATCTGCATAAAGGACTGTACTTCAACTACATCATGGCGAATCCGCCTTTCAATCTGAAGGGCTGGTACGACGAGAACCTGAAAAGCGACGCCCGCTGGGCGGACTACGTCACGCCGCCGGAGAGCAACGCCAACTATGCGTGGATCCTGCACATGCTTTCCCACCTGAAACCGCTGGACGGCGTAGCGGGATTTCTTCTCGCCAACGGCGCGCTGGGCGACAGCGATACCGTGGAAATCCGCAAAAAGCTGATCCAGAACGACAAAGTGGAAGCCATTGTCATTCTGCCCCGGGAACTGTTTATCACCACAGACATCAGTGTGACGCTCTGGATCCTCAACCAGAATAAAAAGGGCGGCGACTACCACGGCAGAAATCTTCGCAGCCGCGAACACGAGATCCTCTTTATGGATCTTTGCACCTGGACGGAAAATCCGGTAAAGGGCGAGAATAAAAAGAAAGTCCGCCTGATCGATGAGCAGATCGAGCGGGCAGCGAAGATCTATCACACTTGGCAGGAAGAGGGCGTCGACGGCAAAAACTACGCCGTGCCGGAGTTGTTCCGCTCAGTAAAGGTATATAACAATCAACTGTCCGATGAAGAAAAGAAAAACAATACACCTACGATTGAAAACAATGGCTGGTCGCTCGTGCCCAGCAAGTATATTGAGTTCATCGACCACGATCTGGAGATCGACTTCCCGGCGGAAATGAAGCGCATTCAAAATGAAATGCGGGACGTGCTGGCGCAGGAAAAAGAATCTCAAAAGATGCTGGAAGAGGCGTTCAGGGGGATCGGGTATGGGATTGAGTGATTACAGAATTGGAGAACTGATTGAACTCACAACCGAAATCAATTCCAACGGCATCTATGGTCCTGATGACGTCCGGGGGATGACAATTACGAAGCAAATTATCCCGACGAAAGCGGATGTCACAGCAACAGACTTACACAGATTTCTCGTGATTCACCCCAAAGAGTTTGTGTTTAATCCCCGTACTCACGGGAAACACATTGGTTTTGGGTTTAATGATACAGATGAGAGTTTTATTATTAGCTGGAATAACATTGGATTTCGGGTAAAAAAGTCAAAAGAAAAAGTCGCATTACCAGAGTACTTGTTCTTACATTTTAACAGAAGTGAATGGGACAGAGGGGCATGCTTCCGGTCATGGGGAAGCTCTACAGAGGTCTTTTCATGGGAAGCACTATGCGAAATGAAATTACAGCTCCCATCTCTTCCGGTTCAGCAGAAATATGTTGACATTTACAAAGCCATGGTCGCCAACCAGCAGAGTTACGAGCGCGGCTTGGAGGATTTGAAACTCGTCTGCGACGGCTATATCGAGGACCTTCGCCGCAAAATGCCGTGTGAAAAGATCGGACCGTATCTAATTGAAAGCGATCAGCGCAACGATAGCGGTCTTTCCGTTGATTTCGTCAGGGGTCTTTCAACAAGCAAAGAAATGATTGCAACCAAAGCGAATATGGATGGCGTTGGCCTCGACGGGTACAAAACCGTCACACCTGGGCAAATTGCCTATGTGCCTGATACATCCAGACGCGGCGACAAAATATCTTTGGGATTTAACGATACCAATGAGACCTATATTGTATCTTCGATTTATACAGTGTTTGGAACAAATGCGGAGCATTTAATTCCAGAATATCTAATGTTATTTTTCACACGTTCGGAATTTGATCGCTATGCTCGTTTTAATTCGTGGGGATCAGCTCGCGAAACTTTTGATTGGGAAGAGATGTGCGATGTTCAAATTCCGATTCCCAATATAAAGGTGCAAAAAGCCATCGCCGAAGTCTATGCCGCATATACCATGCGCAAACAAATCAATGAACAGCTAAAAGCACAAATCAAAAACATCTGCCCGATTTTGATCAAAGGATCGTTGGAGGAAGGAAAATGACAGAATGTGATAAACTCAAAAAAATCGTTGATGAAATAGATCTCTTGCTGTCTTCGGATGTAAAATGGTCAAGTCCAGATGTAAAGGCGTGGCATACTAAAGCAACACGGTGGTTAATCAATCATTTTGGAGAAGATAGCTATGAGGTTACTAGCTTCAAAAAGATTCGATTCCAATCAATGATTATTGATGAATACCAAGATAAACTGGCTTGTTCTAATGGTTTAAATCAGGCCAAAGCGATTCTCAATACATATTTAGAAGATCTTGAAGAGAACGCAGCATCAGAAGAAACAGAACCATCCTTCAATGGTTCAAGAGTATTTATTGTTCATGGCCATGATGGAGAATTAAAGCATAATGTTGCCCGAATTATTGAAAAGCAAGGCATTGAAGCCGTTATTCTGTCTGAACAAGCAAACCGAGGCCGTACCATTATTGAAAAGATTGAAGATTACAGCGACGTGGGTGGCGCGATTTGTTTGTTCACAGCAGATGATGTCGGGAATGAAAAAGACGAAGCTATAAGCAAACCCCGTGCACGACAGAATGTAGTTTTTGAAGCCGGATATTTTATGGGCAAGCTCGGCAGAAATCATACTGTACTTTTGGCAGATAGTGGTGTGGAAATGCCATCAGATCTTTCCGGTGTGGTATACACAAATGCGGCTAACTGGCAGTTTGAGTTATTGAAAGAGCTTAATGCAATGGGATATAAAGTCGATATGAACAAACTGCTTTAGTAATAGCATATTTCAAACAAATAACATTAGCCCAGTTAGTGTTTTCACTGTTCGTTGGAGGAAGAATAATAATGAGTTTGTTTACAGAAAGAAATGGTATGCGAAATGCAGTCGAAAAAACGACGACTATCACAGTAGATATGTATTGCTTGCTATTCAACTGCTGTGAAAGATATTATGATAATATTGCATGGAGATATCCCCAGGAATGTCCAGATGGAAGTGTGTGCTGCGGGTTGGATTTGCAAATGTTCAATAGCTATATGAAGTTTGAAATTCCAAATCTATATCGTGGAGCATTCGAAACCATCGATAAACCAAGCAAGCCCAGCTCATTCTTTTCTGTAAATGATGATAATTATGACCAGTATGCTCTGCTTGATTTTATTGAGTTTATTTACGCGAATTGTAAAGATATATCAAAATCTGAATGGCATGCATACTTTAAGCATAATGATTTGACCTTTTCTGATACAAAAGAATCTGCAGAGGTTTTTAGAAATGAAATCAATAATATATTTGAAAAAACAGGTTTATTGTATTACTTCACCGATAAGGGAGAAATAGAACGTATTACTCAAAATGAAGTTTTATCTGAAAAAGTTCAGCAAAATGTTACACAAATAAAAGAAAAGGGATTACGAGTTTTAATAACTGAGGCTATAGAAAAACATAAAAGTCCGCATCCGCAAGACAACAAAGAAGCTGTTAATAAGATTTGGGATGCTTTAGAACGAATGAAGAGCTATTATGCAACGTCCAAAAGCAAAAAGAAAGAATCAATCGACAAAATAGTCTCGGATATGTCACATGGAGATGAGTATTATAAAAAACTATTCAATGATGAGATACAATTTCTAACTGATTACATAGGGAATGCATGTAACATAAGACACTCAGAGGTATATCAACATGAAATAATAGATGAAAAATATTACGACTATTTTTTTGATAGGTGTCTGTCATTGATTGCGCTGGCAATACAGTATCTACCAGTGTAATGAATCGTCGCGCAAAACACGATGCAAAAGATAATAATTTAAATATTTAAGGAACAGATAAGACTTATGACAAACAAAGAGTTATCTCAATTCATAAAACACTACATAGAAAAAGACAAGACGCGTAGTGCCATTATGCTCACAGCTCCTTGGGGAACCGGAAAAAGCTATTATATTCAAAACGAACTAATTCCGTTTCTTAAAGAAGATGAAACCGGCAATCATGCCTGCATAGTTGTTTCTCTTTATGGAGTTAATAGTTTTTTTGAAATCAGTAAAGCTATTTATATTGAAGCAAGAATGAAAGTGTTAAAACCCGATTCCGAAAAAACTGCCACAGGAAAGTTTGCTACCAAAACTGTCATTAAAGGAGTTACCAGTTTCTTCGGGATTGATCTGTCAAAGACTCAAGAAGAAATGCAAGAGTTATACGAATCAATTGACTTGTCTGGAAAACTGATCATCCTCGAAGACCTTGAAAGATCAGGAATTGAAATTAATGCAATTCTTGGGTATGTGAATAATCTTGTTGAACAAGATGGTGTAAAAGTACTGCTCGTTGCTAATGAGGATGAATTGATACGATATGAACCAATAAAAGAGGAAACTCAAGAAAAGCAGGAAAAAGCCGAGTTAATTGATAGAGTCCTTGAACACAAAGGCAGAACATATACAGAGTTAACTAAGAAGTATTTAGCAACAAAAGAAAAAACAGTCAGCGACACTATTTTGTTTGAAGGCGATTTTTTAAGTGCTATAAAACATATTATGTCTGAATTCAAAAAAGCGTATTTCGAATCATTTTCTGATGATTCTTCTGTAGCAGAAATTCATTCATTGCTTTGCAATAATGACATTACAAATCTCCGTACTTTTATCTTCGCATGTCAAAAAACGAATGATATTTTCGAACGTATTAAGCCAGATCCTGCAAAAGATTCTGATTTTATCAAAACAATTTTTTATAGTATCATTCTGTTCTCTCAAAAAATAAAAACAGGAACAAGAGTTAAATGGGATGGAGGTCAAGTTTTATCGGTTAATTTGTCTTCAGAAAAATACCCATTGTTTCGGTTTTGCTATGACTATATAATTTGGCAATCATTTGATATCAAAATAATTGATGACGCTAAAGAAGCGTTAAATAAATTGCGGTTATATGATGAAGAGAAATCTAACGGAGATTGTGATTTAAAAAAACTATATTATTGGTATTTATCTTCTGAAGAAGAAGTAAAAGAAGCCGTAAAAAACATAACGAGTCGATTGCACGATGATACAGATATTTCATTTTATGAATATGGACGAATAGCTATTTATATGGTTGTCGTGAAAAGTATTATTGGATGTGACATCAAAGAAGCAAAAAAACTATTAATCAAAAATCTATATAACAAAGGCGATAAAATCGACCCAGAATACCTATTCACAATTTCTTATAATGAAGACGAGAACCCGGAAATAGTGAGCGAATTTGAACTATTAAAGGCAGAAATGATTAAATCTCTTTCGGCTAAAGACACGACTATTTTCGATTTTGATTATCAACCATCAAGTCTCTACGAGTTCTCTGAAAATGCAAGACGTCATTACGATCAGATAATTAGAGGCGGGGCGTTTTTGGCAAGACTTGATCCCGATAGGATTTTGGGAATGTTAAAAAAATGCACCGCTGAAAATATCTATGATTTCAGAAGAAGTATTTCGTCAGTTTATCATACAGTGAATATTCGAGATTATCTTGAAGGAGACAAAGAGAACGTTGATGCACTTTTATCGAGAATTAAAGGGCTTGAATTATTTGAAGAATATGACAAAATACAAAAAAAGCAAATTCAGTGGTTAATTGAGACTCTCGAAAAAATATCAAAAAAGCTCTAATAGTCGTTTAATATAAGGAGGAAGATTTCCATGTCCAAACTCCAAAACTACAACGGTCGCTTTTGCGAGTCGGAATATGAAAACGCTTTTCTTGCCTTTCTGGAGGCGGAGGGCTGGCAGTATCTTGCCGGGAACAGCATCACCCGCGCTTCCAAACGCGACGTGCTGTATGCCGACGATCTGGAGCAGTTTTTGAGCAAGTCCAATCCGGATCTGACCGTCGACGAAGTGCGGCAGATCATGGATACGGTACGTCTTGCCGGTGCAGAAAGCGATTTTGCAAAGTTACATAAGGTTTACGGCTGGATGGTGGACGGTATTCGGTTCACGCCTCAAAACGGACAAGCACGTATGGTGGCGCTGATCGACTTTGAAACGCCGGACAATAATATCTTCCGTGCCGTCAACCAGTTTACCGTGGAATATACCAACAACGGCCAGGTGGAAAACCGCAGACCGGACATTCTGCTTTACGTCAACGGACTGCCCCTTTGTGTGATTGAGCTGAAAAACCCCGCCGACGCGAATGCGACGATCTATGACGCCTGGGAGCAGATTACGATCCGTTATTGGCGTGATATTCCGCACTTACTTCACTATTGTCCGCTTGCCTGCATTTCCGACGGCGTAAAAACCAGGCTCGGCACCGTGCGCACTCCGTATGAACACTTTTATGCCTGGCGCCGCGTGAACGACGAAGACAAGGTATCGACACTCCCATTTGAAGAAACGCAAACGATGATCAAGGGCGTTTACTGCCCCGAACGGTTCCTTGAGATCTTCCGGGATTATATCTATTTTCAGGACAGCGAATACGACAGCGATGAAAAAGAGATCGTCTGCCGTTATCCGCAGTTCTTTGCTGCGCGTTTACTGAAGCAGAGCATTGTCAAATCCGTAAAGGAAAAGAGCGGCAAGGGCGGCACCTACTTCGGCGCCACCGGCTGTGGAAAGACGTATACGATGGCTTTTCTTGCCCGCCAGCTTGCTTTGCGCTGCACCGACGTGCCGGAGATCGGTTCTCCCACGATCGTCATGATCGTTGACCGCGACGATCTGCAAAAGCAGGGTGCGAAGCTATTTACCAAGAGCAAGGAGTTTTTGAATCTCGGTGAAGTCAGCGTTGTTCCTACGCGCAATGAATTGAGAGAAGAACTCGGTGCCCGGGAGAGCGGCGGTTTCTATATCTGCACGATCCAGAAGTTTTGTGACCGTGAAGACGACAAGATCGGCTTGATCAACGACCGCGCAAACATTATTTGTTTTTCGGACGAGGCGCACCGCACACAGCTTGACCACTCGAAGAAGATCCAGTTCAGCAAAGACGCGGACGATAATATGAAGGCGATGATCTCCAAACCCTACGCCAAGGTTTTGAGAGAGGCGTTTCCGCACGCGACCTTTGTCGGCTTTACCGGCACACCCATTGCGGAAACATATCAGACGTTTGGTGACGAAATCGACCGTTATTCCATGGATCAGGCCGTTGCCGACGGGCTTACCGTTTCGATCAAATATCATCCCCGTATTACAAAAGTGCTTTTGGATCAGGAAAAAGTGCAACAGATAGAAGCGTATTATAAACAGTGCGCCGACGATGGGGCGACCGAAGAAGATATCGAAGCCAGCAAAAAGGCGATGAGCTCCATGGAGCTCATTCTGGGCGAGCCTTCTCGTCTGGAGCGCCTTGCTGTGGATATTCACGATCACTACGTGTCTTCCTGTGCAAATGATCCGGACAGAGTGCAAAAAGCAATGATCGTATGTTCCAGCAGGAAGATCGCTTACGAGTTGCTTTTAAAATTCAAAGCAAAGTATCCGGAATGGTTTGTAGAAAAGAAAGCGCCGGACGGCATAGCCGTTACCGATGAAGAAATGCGCGAGTTGAAGCCCATGCCATTTATGGCGATGGTTTCGAGTGTTGGCAGCAATGACCCCGAGGATATGTATAATTATCTCGGCGGAGTCAAAAACGGAAGCCGTTCTGATGACCTTGACGCGGCGTTCAAGCGGGAAAAGTCCAATTTCCGCATCGTGATCGTCGTGGATATGTGGATCACCGGTTTTGACGTTCCATCTCTTACCTATCTTTACAACGACAAACCGCTGAAAAAACATATGCTGATCCAGACGATCAGCCGAGTGAACCGCAAACACGCCGGTAAAGAATACGGACTTATCGTGGATTATATCGGCATACGCGACAACATGCGTGAGGCGATGAAAATCTACGGCGGCGACAGTTCCGTTGCGCCTACCGCTGACGATGTGGAACAGGCAACGGAAGTGTTCCGCGAGGAATTAGCGATTCTTCAACAGTTGTTTGTCGGATATGACCTGCGGCCGTTCCTTGATCCTGCCGGCGACCCTGCCGAAAGATACAGGCTTTTGGCAAAGGCGGCAGAGTACGTTTTTATTTCTACGCAGTCCTTGCAGACCGAAAGCAAAAACGGGAAAAGCGTCAGCATGGTATCGTTTAAGACATATTTCCTAAAGACAGTCAAACGGATGCGCGCAGCGTACGATATTTGTCAGCCGTCCGGTGAACTGGACGAAGAAGAATCCGCGCTCGCACAATGCTTTATGGCTATAGCCGGTTTCGTTCGCAAAATGAGCGGTACCAGCGAGGTGGACGCTGACACGATGAATCGCCACGTCGCAAAAATGGTCGAAGAAGCGCTGAAATATAACGAAGTCGAAAGTGTTTTGGAAGACGGAGAGCAGGAGGATATTTTCAGCCCCGAATACTTTGAAAAACTCTCTGACGTGAAAATGCCGGCTTCCAAGTTGGAATTACTCGTAAAAATGCTCCGCAAGCAGATCAAGGAATATGCCAAGACCAATCAGATGGCGGCCAAGAAATTCCAGGAGATGCTGGAAGCGACGATCAATGAATATCATGAGCGCCGCAAACATCTATCTGCAGAAGAAGCCGGCGAAGCACAGGAGATGACCTCTGAAGAGATCATCAAAAACGCGACCGAACAGGCATTGAAAATTCTGAAAGACATGAATGCCGACAGGGAGAGTTTCCGCAAAATCGGTCTGACTTTCGAGGAAAAAGCGTTTTATGACATTCTGATGGCGTTGCGAGACCAATACAATTTCGAGTACGGCGAAGACAAGGTCATAGCCGGTGTTTCCGTCAACGATAAATTCGCTCTCTTGCAAAGAAGATTAAAGAAATCATCGACACCAAATCTTCCTTTGCAGACTGGCTGAATAATCAGATTGTACGAGATCAGCTGAAATTCGATATAAAGGTCTGTTTGGTCAAAAACGGATATCCGCCACAGTACAGTCCCGAGGTATTCCGCAAGGTTATGGAACAGGTGGAGAACTTTGAGGAGAATAATTAGGGAGCGAGGCAATAAAAACTATGAATATGTCGAAACTTCAATCCGCCATATCAGCGTTCGTTAAGAATAAGAGAGTCAACGCTGCCTATTACGACGATAACTGGACTGAATGCAAAGAGCGGAAAGCTTATTATCAGTCGTTCACCAAGGACAAGCTGCTGGCGATGACCGAGGAGGCTTTTTTCGAGTACATAAGTAGGCTTTGGTCTATGCTCATGTGGGGCAACAAGAAATATGTTGCAGATCAGTTGATTGCAGATAACGGCTTTGATGTACTTAAGAATCAGCTTGCAGAGTTGCTGTACGGAGCAGCGTCCGTTGAGAAGCGGTGGAACACATTTTTGAAATCCGTAAAGGGCATGGGACCTGCTACGATCAGCGAACTTCTTTCTTATGTCAACCCGGATGAGTATGTCATCTTCAATAAGACGACAATACTTTGCTTTACTTACCTTGATATTCCGGACATGCCCAAGTACAACTACCAGTACACGGGCAAGAAGTATACTGAAGTCTGTGCGATAGCAAAGGAAATCTCCGCTGCGCTCAAGGCTGCAGGTGCCGAGGACTATGACCTGCTGGCGGTTGACTACTTCCTGTGGGATGAAGTGTTGCCACTGGCCGAAAAGAAGGAGCCCGGTGATCAGGTTCTTGTAACGGTCACCCCGAAAACAGCCAGCGATTCCAAGTCGCTGCAT